>Ga0115002_10009494_pt1 | contig 10614 bp, 7 predicted proteins | sample ArcticOcean_MG_C_8_FD_89576 | JGI IMG/M metagenome (GOLD analysis project Ga0115002, IMG submission 89576) | Marine microbial communities from western Arctic Ocean - ArcticOcean_MG_CB11_86 | ecosystem: Environmental > Aquatic > Marine > Oceanic | place: Arctic Ocean: Canada Basin | collected... | reverse complement strand
TGAGTTCTTTGATGTCTCGTGCAACCTCAAGAATGGCCCAATAAAGCAGATCGCGATCTGATTCAGCAGGTGTGGTTCCCAAGTGAATAGGGAGATGACGAGACGGCGAGGGCGTGGGTTGGATATTTTGAAGATGTTCTGAAAGGTCTTGAAATGAAAGATGGCGAGAGGGGGATAAGACCATTAATCGGTTGACAAAGTTTAGAAGTTCGCGAACGTTTCCAGGCCAGGTATGTATTTTGAGTGCCGTGAGTGCATCTGCATCAAAGGTGATGGGTGGCACGTTGAGTTCGGCACTGTATTTTTGAATGGCATGTTCGATAAGGATGGGGATGTCTTCTGGGCGACTACGCAGGGGGGGGATTTCTATTTCTATGACACGAAGGCGTTGGTAGAGGTCTTGTCGGAATTTCTTCTCTGAAACCGCTTGTTGTAGATCGCGGTTGGTTGCCGCTATGACACGCACATCAATATGAATGGGTTGGGTGCTGCCCAGTCGTGTGATCTCATGGGTATCTAAGACACGTAGGAGGCGGACTTGCGCAGAAAGTGTCATCTCTCCTATTTCGTCAAGAAAGATGGTACCCCCATTTGCGGCTTCAAAGATACCTTGACGCTGTGTGCGTGCATCGGTAAAAGCGCCCCGTTCGTGACCAAAGAGTTCGCTTTCGAGCAAGGTTTCGGGAATGGCACCACAGTTGATGGTTTGAAAGCTCTTGTCGTGTCGTGGGCTTTGTTGGTGGATGGCTTCTGCAACGAGATTTTTACCCACACCGCTTTCGCCCGTGAGGAGTATACTCACGGGTGTTGGTGCAATTTGTCGAATGGTTTGCCTGATTTGTTGGGCACTTTCCGAACGGCCCAAAATTTGGCTTTGAGAGGAAGCATGTCCTGCTAAGACGTTGAGTGTTTCATAGAGGTCTTGAGGCCGAAAAGGTATATCTATGATCGCATCTGGCACGAGACTGCTGTTTTGCAATTGGATACCATTTTTAGTCGCAATGAGGATAAATGCTTTGTTTTTAAATGCATCTGTCGATGTAAGGGGATTGGGTGGGTTAGACAGTAGGGCTTCATCAAGTAGAATGAGATTACTTTGTGAGAGTAATCCTTTTGCAGGACCCAGACTGTTGGTTAGGGTTGTCTGCCACCCGAGTTGTTCAAGTTCTTTGCGTAGCGTTTGACCCAATGCTGGGTCCTGAACGACAATGAGTGCTTCTTTGGTTGGTTTGTCTGGCATAGTCTATGAATCGGATATGGGAAGGTCTGTGCCCGTGATGAGCAGGTCTTTGCTTTTGGGAATGATATATCCTTGCGTCTCCAAGCGTTTTAAAACACGTGAGACGGTTTCGCGGGTTGTGCCAGACATATTTGCCAAGTCTTGATGGGTAGGGCGATTTTTTATGAGAATACCGTCTGCTGTTGGTGTGCCTTGTTCTTCGGCCAGTTGCAACAATGTTTGTGTGATGCGCCCTGTGACATCAGATAATGCCAATCCTTCAATTTTGCGGTCGGTTTTGCGTAACCTTTGGGCCAAAACGGCTAAGAGCTTGATTGCCACTTGTGGCGGCTGTTGAATGAAACGCAAAAAGTCAGCTCGGCGTACCATGAGCAATTCGGTTTCTTCCATGGCCGTCACATTGGCCGATCTTGGGTTGCCATCGAGCAATGCCATTTCACCAAAGAAATTGCCTTGGGATAAAATTGAGAGAATCACTTCTCTTCCGTCTTCGCTGACAATGCTTACTTTTACCCTGCCGGTGTGAATGACAAAAAGGCTATCGCCTTCTTCTTCTGCCATGATGACAACGCGGTCTTTGGGAAAGACACGCAACATGGCCACTTGCGACAGTCCTTCCAGTTCTTCATGGGTGAGACCCTCAAAAAGAGGTACTTTTTTGAGAAGTTCACTATGCATGGTGTTGCCCCCACCGTGCGGTTTATTAAGGAGAAGCAAAATACAGCAAGGTGTTGTTCTTCTTTACCCTGTGTATTGTGCCCCAACGGATTTATCTGGGTAAAAAGCTGGAACCCACACGGTTCCTGAGTTTTTGAATACGTTCATCGGCCGATTGACCAAAGTTGCTGGTTGCACCAAATAGAATTTTGACTTGTTCAAGTGCCGCTATGGCTTGGTCAATGTCACCCTGATTGGCATAACATTCGGCAATCATGGTTTGTGCCGAAGCAATCCAGTTTGCACTGATTTTGGTATTATAACGCATAGAAAAAAATTCGCGGCGCGCATTGTCATAGTCTTGCAGGCGAAAATAATTTTCGCCAATGCTAAAGCGGATACTGGCACGTTCATCTTCTGATGTTACGAGGTTAAGCAAGGGCAAGAATTCGCGGGTAGATGCTTCATAATCCCCTTTAAATTGAAGCATTTGGGCAATGTCAAGACGTGCGTCAACGGCCCGTTTGTGCTGTGGGAATTCTTTTACAAGTTGACGGGCATAATCAATGCCTACGTCCCAAGATTTTAGATAGTTGAAGTTCTTGGATAGCGCATAGAGTATTTCTGGTTTTTTCGATTTTTCAACACCTTTATCTAAGGCATTGCGATAAAATGTGGCAGAACTGGCATATTCTTCATTAGACTCCCAGAGCTTGGCCAATTCAAGGTTGGCATCTACCCAATGCGGGCTGTCAGGGAAGTTGCGTACAAATTGCGTGATCGCTTCGTCATAACGATCGTTTTTGCCTTCTTTGTCAGGGCCCTCGTTATAGTAGGCGCGAATAATATAATAACTGGCTTCGGCCCGTGCTTCGGTTTGAGGGGACTTTTTGATGACATCCTCAAATATTTGACGTGCTTTTTTTGGGTTTTTAATGGCAAGTTCATACTTACCCTTTTCTACTTCAAATTGTGCCAACCATTTGGTCGCTGTTTTATAAGTTTTTTTGAATTGGCCAGCAGCTTTATCTGCTTGCTTGATCCGTTTGAGTCGGTAGAGGCTTAATACCTCCCGTCCTTCAATTGTTTCATTGCGTGATGTTTGGGGTATTTGCCCGTAGGCATTGATGGTTTCGGCATAACGTTCTGTTTGAAAAAACAAATCACCAACAGCTTGATCGGCCTGAACTTTTAGTGGGCTGCTGGTATATTTGGTTGGAAATTCTCGAAAGGCATTAATGGCTTCAGGGACGCGATTTAGGTAAGCCAATCTTTTTGCACGGGTAAATGCAATGCTGTCTGCATCAGAGGCATTGGGGAATTTGCGTAAAAATTGGGCATATGTTGCTACTGCCTTGTCGTGCTGGTTGTTATTGAAATAGGACTTTGCAAGTCGTCGCAAAAGTTCTGGTGTGATTTCTCTTCGCAACAATGTTTCGTCTATGACAATGGCTTGTTTGTAGTCTTCGAGTTGGTAATAACATTCAGCCAATAAAGAACGACTGGCGCGTTCAAGTTTAAGCGATGAGGGCGCTGCCAATAGTTCTGAAAATTCTTCTGCGGCACTGGCATAATATTTCAGGTCGCGCAACAAAAGCTGACCGAGTTGGAACCGTGCGTGGGGAGTCAAATCGCTTTGTGGGTATTCAAAGAGAAAATCACGTAAAATATCTTCGGCTTGAGCATGGTTGCCCAAACGTGTTTGGCAAAGTCCAATGCCGTAAGTGGCACGTTCTTTGTCGTGTTGGTTGTTGGCTTGGGTTTGAACAGCTTGATAGGTCTTATGCGCGTTGGCGATGTCATTTGAAAGTAAATATGTGTCCGCTATGCGCAATTTGGCGTCGTTGAGGCGATTGCTTGTGGGGTAGGTAGATTGAAAATTGGTGTACAATTCCTGTTGCTGTTTGACACGCACAGAATCTGGTAAAACAGCTGTTTCGATATCGATGAGGGATAAGGCCGCATCATCAGCCCAGTTGCTTTTGGGAAATTTTTCAACGAGTATTTTGAGATGATCCATCCCCTTTTTGTCGTGGACTTTGGCTGCTTCTAATTGCTTCTCAAGTTTCATTTTTCGGGCTAATTTGAGGTGGCTTTCACTAAGCAAATAGTGTGCTTCTGCAGCCCATTCGGGTGTTTCTTCTTTGGGTATTGTTGCTTCTAGATGTTTTGCAGCTTGATCGTAAATTTTGCGTTCGTATAAAGACTTGCCCAATGCAAGTCTTGAAAGTGGGTCGGTGGTAAGAGCAGGTAAATTTGCCAGTAAGTTGATCCAGGCAACTTCTTGTACCGTGGGTGTATAGAATTCTTCGAGAAGTTGAATATGTGCCTCAGCAATTTCAGCATGAGGACCATCTGCATAGTTTTTGAGATATGCACGGTATTCACGCAAGGCCAGTTTGGTTTGGGCCATTTTTTCAAAGACACTGGCCAATCCAAATTGACCTTCGGCTGCATAACGATCAATGGTGCCATTGATGAGCTGGCGATAGCTGTCGGTTGCCAAATCGTACCAATTTAAATCTTCGTATATATGGGCGATTTGGAGACGTGCTAAGGCTTTCTCATTGGCAGACTGTATTTTGGTTTTGTACGTTTGGTAGGCCGACAATGCCTTTTGTGGGGTGCCTAATATGCGCCAAATGTTGCCAATGTCTCCATAGGCTTGAATGCTTACGTCGGTATCGGGAAAGGATTCTTGCAGACGCTTTAGCGCTTGTAATGCATCACGGTAATTTTCAAGGTCTGCAAATGCACGGCCGTGTCCTAACCTTGCATGGGCATAAAATGGGCTTTTGGGATAAGCTTTAAGAAATTCGGTATAGAGTTTAAGTGCTTCACCGCTGCGGTTGAGTTTTCGCAAGGCATTGGCAAGCCCCAAAACAGCTTGTTCTCTCCTAACATTGCGGGGTAAATTGGTGGTTGCGTGTCTATAAGTGGCTTCTGCGCCTGCCCAACCTTCATTGTTGGCATACCACCCACCCAAAACGAGATAAGCATTTTCTGCCGATGGGCTTTTGGAGAATTTTTTTCTAAGGTCGTCAAATAGGCGATTGGCTTCGGTTAAATCTTCGCGTGCGAGCGCAATTTTCCCCATTTCAAGAAGGGCGTCTGGTTTGCGTTCTGCTGGGCCAGAAAAGTTGATAATTGTGTTAAATTGTATGCGCGCTTCTTCGGTTCGCAAATCATCAAGCAATACACGGCCGAGGTTGTAGATGGCTTCATTAACCATTGGTGATTGGGGATATTGGCGAATAAGCAGACCAAAGGCGTGTTCAGATGCTTCTAAATTTTTGCCACGATGGAAATTTGAGCCTGCCGAGAGCAGATCTTGAATGGCATATTCGCCTTCTGGGTAAGCAGAATGTACAGCTTGGTAGGCGTCTCCAGCTTTATTATATTCCCCCAACTGCTCAAGGGCTTGCGCTTTTGATCGCATGGCACTTGCTACGGCAAAATGGCTGGGATAACGATCTATAAATTGTTGGTAGGCTTCAATGGCTTCTTTGGGTTGATTGCCCTGGGCATAGGCTTCACCCAGTTGAAGCAACGCATCGGGTAAACGCTCGCTGGTGGGGAAGTTGATGATAAATTGTTTGAATTCTTGTGCCGCATTGGCATACGCGCCGTCGCTAAACAGACTTTGGGCAATTTTAAAATTGTTGTTTTCTATTTGTGTCGCTTGTGCATATACTGTGGTTGAAAAACACCCCCAAATACACATGAATATCGGCACAATAACCTTTGTTGAAATATGCATAATTTGAATTTTTCCGAATGGTTATGTGTACTAAATGACGAAATCGTTTCCCCAATGTATTATATTTTTTTAGAGGCGTCAATTGTTAAAATGGCGATGCCTAAGCGCACAAGTTGATGTCATATTACATACTGGGAAAATGTTTTGATCTATGTAAACTGCAAGTTTGGCAGTTTGAGAAGGAGGTCTGGTCCATTGATTGTCGAAAAAGCACCCGCAAAGCTCAATTTGGGACTTCAGATTTTGGGGAAGCGCTCCGATGGGTTCCACGATCTTGTGTCGATTTTTCAAACCATAGATTTATGTGACCAACTGACTTTTGATGTTGCTAAAAGGGGTCAAACTGTTTTTTCTTGCAGTAACTCTTGTTTACCCAGTGGTGCTGATAATTTGGTGTACCAGGCTGTTGAGATTTTTCGGCACACCACAGGGATCGACGAAGGCATTCAGATCCACCTCGAGAAGCATATACCCAGTGGTGCAGGGCTGGGGGGGGGCAGTTCAGATGCAGCGACTGTGTTGCTAACGTTAAATCGCATTTGGGATGCCAAACTGTCCTTGGACATATTGCGAGAATTAGGTTTGAGACTGGGTTCAGATGTGCCTTTTTTTATCCAAAAAGGTACATCCGTGGTTCAAGGCCGTGGTGAACGGCTGAGATACATCCGGTGGCACGCAAAAGTGGTATATGTATTGGTTGCTCCAACTTTTGAGGTCTCAACGGGTTGGGCGTATGCAAATTATAAAAAAGCCTTGACAGAAAAAGGGCGATATGCTACTTTCCTCAACTCTGTAAACCTCGATGAAATTTACATTTCAGAGCTTTTGCAACATCTCGAGAATGACTTTTTGCCCCTCATTTTGCAAACGCACCCCGAAGTCGCTCATATTCTTACAGAATTTAAAAAAACAGGAGCCATTGCAGCTTCTCTTTCTGGCAGTGGCTCAACATTGTATGGTGTATTTGAAGATATGGGAAGCGCTCATGAGGCGTTTTCGGTGTTTCAGAAAAACGGATATAAGGTTTTTGTCTGCCATCCAATGCTATCGTGATGGATTTGTAAATGCTCTCAAACAATTTTTGGATAAGTCTCCCCTCGAAGGGTGTGGCCCATAAGGCCAAGCCCATGTGGGCAAATGGAGGACGGTTATTATGTCTGATCAAGTGGTTTTAAAAGCAGAAGTTAGATCTGATGCTGGCAAGCAGGTGGCTAAGCGATTGCGTGCTGCAGGGAAGTTGCCTGCAGTTGTTTATGGTGCAAAGGTTGAACCGATTGCATGTTCTGTAGACGCGAAGGCCTTGGAGGCTTTGTTTCATGCACATGGACGTAATGCCATTATAAACTTAGAAACCGGTGATCAAACACAAAGTACCATCGTGAAAGAAGTGCAGAAAGATTATCTCCGTGGCAATATACTTCATGTCGATTTTCATCGCATCGATTTGACACAAAAAATCATTGTGGAAGTTATGGTTGAATCTGAAGGAATCCCTACTGGGGTGCGCAATGAAGGTGGTATTTTGGAACAGATGTTGCACCACATCGAATTAGAATGTTTGCCCTCCGAAATTCCTGAGCGTATTATCTTGGATGTTTCTACACTTGCCGTGGGTGATACATTGCACGTATCGGATATTGTTTTAGAAAACCCACACAATTCAATTGTTACAGATGGTGAACGCACTGTGTTTTCTTTGGCGGCTCCTGCGATTCAACGTGACGCAGATGAAACTGAAGAGGCTGTGGGTATGCAAGAACCTGAAGTTATTGAGCGCGGTAAGAAAGACGAAGACGAAGAGGCATAGACGGAGCATTTTTGGTGAAGGCTGTTGTAGGATTGGGCAACCCCGGAAAACGTTATGCAAAGACGCGGCATAATGTAGGCTTTTGGGCCGTTGATCAATTGGCGTCAGATGTTATTTGGCAGCAAGAATCATCGTATTTGTGGACGATTCTCAAAAATGATGAGCGTTTGTTGTTAATCAAACCTACAACTTATATGAATAGTAGTGGTGTTGCTGTTATTGATGTGGTTGAAAAATTTGATCTTATGCCTGAAGATATTTTGGTCGTCGTTGACGATATTCATTTAGATGTTGGGCACCTTCGTTTTCGACGACGCGGCAGCCACGGTGGGCAGAACGGTTTGCGTTCTGTTGTTAATGAACTTAATACATCAGATTTTCCGCGGCTAAGAATCGGGATTGGGCTGCCTGCTGATCCTCACGATTTGATTGGGCATGTGTTGGGAGCGTTTTCGCCTGAAGAGTTAGATAATGTTGATGTGGATCGCGCAAGTGCGGGTATCTTGTGTTGGGCTACATTGGGTATTGAAAGCGCAATGAATCAGTTTAATTAGTGGGTTTGAGAGGAACGTATGATCTGGGCTCCTATTTTGGGTGTTGTTGGACTTTTTTTTGCCGGTATCATCTACGCATATGTCGTTAAGCAGCCCGTAGGCACCGATCTTATGCGCGAAATATCAGAGGCCATCCACGAAGGTGCGATGGCTTTTCTTAAGCGTGAATATCGGGTGTTGGCTATTTTTATTGTTGTTGTCGGCATTTTATTGTACGTCAGCATTAATCCTGCAACAGCGTTGGCATTTTTAGGTGGCGCAGTTTGTTCTATTCTTGCCGGATTTATAGGTATGCAGGCTGCGACACGAGCGAATGTGAGAACGGCCTTTGCGGCCAATCAAGACGGGCAGGGTAAAGCCTTAAATATTGCCTTTTCCGGTGGTGCCGTGATGGGGTTGGCTGTTGCAAGCTTGGGCCTTTTTGGCGTGGGTTTGCTTTTTTATTTTTATAATCAACCCGATCAGTCTGTGGTGATTAATGGATTTGCGATGGGTGCGAGTTCGATTGCTTTGTTTGCGCGGGTCGGCGGTGGAATTTATACCAAAACAGCCGATGTCGGGGCTGATTTGGTGGGCAAGGTTGAGGCAGGTATTCCAGAAGATGATCCACGTAACCCGGCTACGATAGCCGATAATGTGGGTGATAATGTGGGTGATGTGGCCGGCATGGGTGCCGATATTTTTGAATCGTACGTGGGGTCTGTTATAGCTACATTGGCCATTGCTGCTATGGCAGGCAGTGGCTTACTTAGTCTATTGGGGGGCGATTCTGAGGCCGTGCGTATGGCGGCCATGCAATTTCCTTTAATTGTGGTGATGATAGGGTTGGTCGCTTCTTTGATTGGTATTGGATCTATACGAATTCTACAAGCAATGAGCCCCGAAGCAGCATTGCGTTATGCAACTTATATTGCAGCGTTGTTAATGTTGGTGGGCACTTATTTGGCTACCGATATATTGGGTTTGTCGCGCGGTGTATTCTGGGCAATTCTGTCGGGTTGTTTGACCGGAATTGTTATTGCCTTAATGACCGAATATTATACGGGTGGACCTCCTGTGCGCCGAATTGCTGAAGCTTCTTCAACTGGGGCTGCTACGAATATGATCGCGGGCTTGGCTGTGGGTCTGGAGAGCGCTGCATTGCCTGTTTTGGCAATTTGTGCTGCCATTGGTTTGTCATTTAATTTTGCTGGTTTATATGGTATTGGCATTGCTGCTGTGGGTATGCTTTCGACGGTTGGTGTGACCATGGCCGTTGATGCTTATGGTCCTATTGCCGATAACGCCGGTGGTATTTGCGAGATGGCAAAATTGGGTCCAGAAACTCGCAAGATTACAGATAACTTGGACTCTTTGGGTAATACAACTGCAGCAATTGGAAAAGGATTTGCAATTGGTTCGGCTGCATTAACGGCTTTGGCTTTGTTTTCTGCTTATACGGCAGCTGTTGGTTTAGAGTCCATAGATATCACCAAACCTATGGTGGTTATTGGGTTGTTTATTGGTGGTATGGTGCCCTTCTTGGTTGCTGCAAAAACGATGACGAGTGTGGGCAATGCCGCTTTTAAAATGGTTGAAGAAGTGCGGCGCCAATTTAGAGAAATCCCTGGGTTGATGGAGGGAACAGCCAAGCCGGATACCCGCCGATGTGTAGATATCTGTACGGTGGCTGCTTTACGTGAAATGGTTTTGCCTGGGCTCATTGCTGTACTAACACCTGTTGTTGTTGGTTTTACGCTTGGTGCAGAAGCTTTGGGTGGCATGTTGGGTGGGGCAACCCTCACGGGTGTGTTGTTGGCATTAATGATGTCAAATAGTGGTGGTGCTTTAGACAATGCCAAAAAATTCATTGAAGAGGGTAATTTAGGCGGTAAAGGATCTGATGCACACAAAGCCGCTGTTGTTGGAGATACGGTTGGTGATCCATTAAAAGATACATCGGGACCGTCTTTAAATATTCTTATTAAGCTTATGTCCGTGGTTTCGTTGGTGCTGGCACCTTTGCTTGTATAAACGAAAACCCATCTTTTAAACCCCGCTCAAAAGATTTAAACTTTTGAGCCGTACGTCCAAGGGGAGGCTTTATGCCAAAAGATTATGAAATGACGTTGATTGTCGATACACAACTTGCCGAAGGCAGTGTGGATGAGACCGTCACGCGTTATGAGGGCCTTATTGGTGAACATGGTACTTTGGTCAATGTTGATCGATTGGGATCTCGTAAACTAGCTTATGATATTCGTAAGCGTCAACAGGGCGATTACTCGTTTTTTCAATTTCAAGCAGAACCCGCAGCCATATCAGAAATTGATCGCGCATGCCATCTTGATGAAACGATATTGCGTTATTTGATTATTACTGTTCCTCATGGTTTTGAAGTAAAGCAACCTGATGCTGACGCAACAGATGAGGCGGGTGCAGATGAGGCGGGTGCAGTTGAGGCAGATTCTGATGACACTGACGATGACACTGAGGAGGATTCGGAATGAATCGAGGACGTGTAAAAGTATGTCGTTTTTGTGAAGATAAAGTAGTGACAATTGATTATAAAAGTGAGCGTATTTTACGTCGGTTTGTAACTGAGCGTGGCAAAATT
>Ga0115002_10009493_pt1 | contig 10615 bp, 9 predicted proteins | sample ArcticOcean_MG_C_8_FD_89576 | JGI IMG/M metagenome (GOLD analysis project Ga0115002, IMG submission 89576) | Marine microbial communities from western Arctic Ocean - ArcticOcean_MG_CB11_86 | ecosystem: Environmental > Aquatic > Marine > Oceanic | place: Arctic Ocean: Canada Basin | collected... | reverse complement strand
GTTTTTGCCCAGGTTGTCATCGTCGTGGCAGCGCTCGCTATTTGTGAAACCGCGCGTAACTCGCGGGAAGATACCGACGGCAGGTGTGTGGCTGAGGTGAAGCCCCGATTTTGCGGTTTTCTGCAGACAAACGCAAGTGTGATAGGAAAATACCGAAAGACGTCCTTCTAGCAGGGCCTATATGAGCTTGCTGGACAAAATGAGTCAATCGAATATGCACGGGCAGGTAAAAATTTTGGCAGGGTTGCCTGGCTCGGGGAAGACAGAGCGGCTAATCGCAGCGTATCGCGCCTTTCTAAAGGACAGGCAAACTGAGCTAAAGGACAGGCAAACTGAGGGCGTGGATTCATAGATTGCCTGTATCAAGATGCGCCGGGCGATTGGCATGTGCTCGACTATAAGTCGAACCAGGTCCATGCCGCAGGTATCCCGCAACCGGCAGAAAACTATGCGCTGCAAATGTTTGTGTATAACCTCGCGTGCGAAGAGGCAATTGGCGTGGCTCCAGTTGAAAGTGTCCTGCACTTTCTCCGCCCAGCCACTGAGTTCGTCTTCGCATGGGGGGACGCTGAGCGCGCCGCTAGGGTAGAATTAATTGATTCCGCGATCCAAGCCGAGCTCGCAGTTGGTCCCGCAAGGAGCGTAAATTTTAACGCAGAGGCGCCCAGGACGCTGAGAATCGCTGAGGAATGTAAGATTTATGGCTACCGATAACCTTCAACGTGAATTCGCCGAGCAAGTCGTCAAACAGTTGCGCTCCGCTGGCCACGAAGCCCTCTGGGCCGGCGGCTGTGTACGTGATGCGTTGCTGGGCCGCGCGCCCAAGGATTACGATGTCGCCACCAGCGCGCGACCCGAGCAGGTACGTGAATTATTTGGCCACCGCCGTACCTTGGCCATTGGTGCTGCCTTTGGTGTAATTTCAGTCCTCGGCGGCAAGGGACGCAACCCGATCGAAGTAGCAACCTTCCGCTCAGACGGGGCGTACATTGACGGGCGTCATCCGGCGGCCGTAACCTTCACCACTGCCGAGGAAGATGCCCAGCGCCGCGACTTTACGATTAACGGCTTGTTCTTTGACCCGGTCGACAAGCAAGTCATCGACTTTGTCGGCGGGCAGGAAGATCTCGAGCGGCGCACGGTCCGTGCCATTGGGGACCCGTACGAGCGCTTTGCCGAGGACAAACTACGGATGTTGCGTGCCGTACGGTTTGCGGCCACGCTTGGCTTTCGGATTGAGCCGAACACTTTCGCGGCAGTCCAATCCATGGCAGACGAAATCCATGTTGTGAGCGCTGAGCGGATTGGTGGTGAACTGGGCCGCATGCTCGTTCATCGAGAGCGCGGGTTGGGTTTCGGGCTACTCCATGAATCAAAACTTTTGGCTCAACTCATGCCTGAGGCAGCGCTGGTTTTTGCCGAACAGCCGATGCGCTGGCAAAGCACGCTCGACTTTCTCAAGCGTCTCGAGTCGGATTCGCTCCCAGTGGCTTTTGCTACGCTGCTCTGGAATTCTGCGGACGCTGAACATTTAAGACAACAGGGAGTCCGTTTTCGTTTTAGCAACCGCGAGATCGACCGAGCGGCGTGGTTGATCAGCAATTTTTCTTTTGTGTCCGAGGCGAGGACGGCCTCTTGGCCGCAGCTGCAGCGACGACTTGTCCATGAGGGGAGCAAGGAATTGATGGAGATGGCAACGGCTGTCTTAGGGAAAAACCATGAGGGCGTGGCTGTGTGCCAACGGCATTTGCAACTCTCGCCGGCCGAGCTTAACCCGCCTTGGCTCGTCTCGGGCGACGATCTGGTCGCCCATGGTCTACGACCAGGCAAGTATTTTGGCGAATTGCTCTCTACCGTTCGCGACGCCCAGTTGGAAGGGCAGATCAACGATCTGCCTCAAGCGCTCGCTCTGGTCGATAAGTGGATGAAAGAGCAGCGAGGCAAAAATTGCACGTAGACGAATCCGCCCCGTAGACGAACCGTACATCGACGTTTACCATCGAGACGAATCACAATAAAAATCTATTCAACCGGGAGACCCATCGTGGAAGCGTATCTGTCGAATTTACCATGGCAAAGTGGACTGCTGTTGTCAGACGGCGAAATGACCGTGGATGGTCCCTATATCATTCAGCTGGCCTCGCGGGTGCTCCATATCCTCTCGGCCATTATTTTGGTCGGCGGACTCTTCTATATTCGCTCAATACTTTCGCCCGCCGGCGGCTCATCTCCCGATGACATGAACAGGGCGTGCTTCGCAGGTCGACGAGCGGTGTGGGCCAAATGGGTTGGGATCGCGTCTGCTTTTCTGCTGGTGAGCGGATTCTATAATTTTATCGCGATCCATAACCAAGCCAAAGCCAGCGGCGTCAAATTGCCTCCCGCCTATCAGATACTGTTTGGCGTCAAATTTTTGCTCGCCATGCTCGTGATATTTATCGCTTCGATCCTTGCTGGGAAAACCGACACCGCCGAGCGTTTTCGGGGCCAAATGCGGCGGTGGCTCAACATCGGCTGGCTGGCTGCCATGGCAATCGTCATTATTGCTGCCATGCTGCGTACTTTGCACTGAGCCAGACATCGCCACCCCTAGGAGTTCTTTGCGTGGACAAAAAAGCGAAAAAAAAGATCGAAGTTCTTCGAAAGAAAATCACGCAGCTACAGCAGCAGCTCGTTGGGGCCAAACTGCAGCCTGACGATCCCGAGGAACCCGCTCGCTTGCAAGTAGAGGTCGACCAGTTGAAAGAAGAGATGCAAAAGCTCAAAGAGAGCTAAGGTAGGTCGTCAATTTCCGGCACCGGACCGCCGTGCCAGATGAGGCTGCCAATTGGCCGGCCGACTCGAGTTGGGAGTGATCGCGCTTACTCTTTCGAATTCGCTTTCGGTGGGCAGGTTACCCTCGAACGCCTGGTCAACAATTTCACGCGCGGTGGACTGCTCGGCATGGGGGGCGAACCCAGCTTCCGCGTCCGACGAATACTCTGCGAAATGTTCGTCGTAGTGCTGCTTTTCTCTGCTGAGCGAGGCGAAGATTTCGTCGAAGAGTGCGTTAAAGTCAGAGCTCTCATTCTTGAGCTTCTTGCTTGAGCTGCCGAAAATTGCCTCGTCTTGAGTCGCATTTGGCGGTACCAGCAACGGCCGGAAGATAACCGGGAGGGCGACGAAACTCGCCGGCGCATTGAAGGGCGCAGAGAGTGGCGCGGTTTTAGCAGCCGAGAAGAAGTTTGCTGGCAGAATGAAAATGTTTTCCAAACTCGCTGGGGCGGAGTGAATTACGATCCTAGGCCCCTCCCGGCCACTTTGTTCCAAGAGGGTTTCTGCCGTGGAATCGCAGAAGTCGTACCCACTGAGCAGACTTCCTGCCACGACAAAGATTTCGCCAATCAGATTCGGACTGAAAACAATCCCCCCACCGTTTCCACCGTTTGCAGCCACTGCGACGTAGTTGTCAAGGGTGTGGTGTTGCACGGCATAAATGCCGGGTGCTAAGTTATTAAACTCATAGTTGCCGTGCGCATCGGTCGCATGCTGCTCGACGACTTCACCCGTTTCATTTAGCAATCCAACGACCACACCGGCTAGACCCGCGTGGGTTTCGCAGGCATGGTTTTGCTGATCAGACGAGACATGTACGCTGCCCTGGATCGTACTTAGGCTCGACGGCGTGCTTGAGATTGGTGACGGCGACTCGAATAATTGCGACGCTACCGATTGCGACAATCCAATTGCAGCAAGCAGCCTCCGCGGTTCCATTTGCTCGAATCGGCAGCGCCGGTCCGTGACGGTAGCTAAACTGCCAGAGCCGGAACGAGTGCTGCCAGCGCTGTCGCGCCAATTTTGCTGCAACCCCACGAGATTCTCTCCGTAATTTGCCAAGCGTGCGCCTACGGAGACTTCTATCGACGGGTAGCCAGCTACGTCCTCAGAATACGTAGAGCCGAACTTGCACAACTGCCTAAATTACCCAGGCCGATTAGTTCGTACAATGCGCGTTATAAGTGCATTCTACTAGCGATTTTGCCAAAAGTTCGGCGAGACGAGCACTAGAATGGCAAAGAGTTCCAGTCGGCCCAGCATCATCAAGAAGGTGAATAACAGTTTTGCTGGTGCCGAAAAGGCGGCGTAATTCTGCGTGGCACCGACAATTCCCAACCCTGGGCCGATGTTATGGAGCGTCGCGGTTACCGCGCTCGCCGAGTCGATTAGTTTGTTCGACTCTGAGAAACCAGCCTTCGTCCAGGTCGAATCTGGTTCGACGCCCACAATCGCTAACCAACTGGTGGCAGAAATCAGGCCGATCAGACCAAAATAGACCAAAATGTTACGCGCCAAGTCGGCGTCGGTAATCGACTCTCCACCCAGACGGATATGCCTGACGACCGAAGGGTGAAACGAATGCTCGATTTCGCGGCGCAGAATTTTTACAAACAGAATATGGCGAATCACTTTCATGCCGCCGCCGGTGCTGCCAGCGCATCCTCCGACGAACATCAGCAGAATGAGCAGAGCACGGCTAAAAGTACTCCAGAGATCAAAGTCGTCGGTACCGTAGCCAGTCGTGGTGAGAATTGAAACAACCTGGAACAATCCGTCGCGCAACGCGGTCTCGTAGTCGGCCATGGCGTTGGGATCGTCAGGAGGCACAACATCCATCGGACCTTGTCCTATGAGCACGACCGCGAGCGTCGCGATGGCAATGATTCCCGCGTACGTGCGCCATTCAGGATCTTTGAGCAGCTTGAGCGGTTTGCCCAGTAGAAAGAAATATAAGAGCGTGAAATTTGTGCCTGCGAGAATCATGAAAACGATGACGGTGTATTCGATGGACCGGTAGCTGTCAGGCAAGCGCGATTCGAACCCGCCGAGGCTGGCGTTAAGTGTGCTGAACCCACCCGTGGCCATTGTCCCGAAGGCGTGGCAAAGTGCTTCGAACCAGGTCATGCCTTCTAGTTTCAGCAGGACCGTGAGCAAGAGATTCAAAAAACAATAGATTGCCGCGAAATTCAGGGCCGTGTGCTGCATCCTTGCTTGGGAACCCTCTTTGCTGGGGCCAGGCATTTCAGCGCGCATCATCGCTTTGCCCGCAGAGCCTTGTCCCAAGACGGCCACGAAGAGAACGATAATTCCCAGGCCGCCCAGAAAGTGGGTGCTCGAACGCCAAAAGAGTAGACAGCGTGGTACCCAGTCAGGGTTCTCAATGTCCGTCAGCACCGTCGCGCCCGTGGTGCTAAATCCTGATTGGCTTTCAAATAAGCACTCAGCAATGCCCATCGGGACCGCTTGCCCGGCCTCGCTACGAAATACGACTTCACTCCAGTAGAAGGGAATGGCTCCCAGGATAGTCGCCATGACCCAGCTGAGGCCGACGACGGCCATGGCCTCTTTTCGATACAACGTTTCCTGGGCATGGCGGCCGTAGAAACGGAGAATCAATCCGGTCACGCCGCAGACGAGAATAGAAATAATGAGTGCGCCGAACCCCTCGGACTCGAACTCACTTTGGCCACCAAACTTCGGCCAGGCAGCGGGCAGGCTGAATGCCATCGTCAGGCCGATCAGCCAGGAAACGGTTCCCAGCAATCCTGAGACGAGACGAAGGTTCATGCGCGCGGCCCTTCAAACATCGCAACTGTCTGTTTGGCAACGCTTTCGGCTACCAAAGCCACCACGGTGTCCCCGGGGTGCAGGGTGTCGTCTCCGCCAGGAACTTTGGCAAAGCCTTCGTGAATCACAGCGGCAATTAGACATTGTTCAGGGAGTTGTAATCGGGCGAGTACGTGTTCGGTCGCCGGCGCGCCGGCGGTCACATCCAATTCTAAAACGCTCAGTTCTCCCTCTTCGCTCAAGCGAGTCTTAGAAATCACAGGGCCCGATGTTAGGTAACCTAGAACCTGCTTGGCAACAACTTCTCGCGGGCTGACCACGGAATCGATTCCCAGTTTGCCCACGACTTGCGCATAGTCGGGTCGGCTCACCAGTGCCATGATGGTTTTGGCGCCGATGTCACGTGCCTCGACCGAAGCCATGATGTTGTTTTCGTCTTCGCCCATACTGGCGACAAACACATCGGCGCTACCAACGCGTTCTTCTTCCAGATTGGCGCGTCGTGTCGCGTCGCTATTGACGACCGTCGTATGCTTCAGGTGGCTGGCGAGGAAATCGCACCGCTGCCGGTCGCGTTCCATCAAGACAACTCCGAACCTGGGCCCTTCCAAGATACTGGCCAAGTGATAGCCTGTCTCGCCACCTCCGGCGATCACCACACCGATCTTGACATTGGCATCGGCACAGAATTGCTCTTTGACCGAGTCCACGTCGGCACGCTTGCCGATGATCGTTAGTCGATCACCCACTTCGATCTTATCTTCTGCCCCGGCGATCCACGTTTTTCTTTCCCGACTGATCGATCCCATGCGAACACCGGCCGGTAAATTCAGTTGTTTAAGCGGTTTGCCAACGCCCTTTTTTTCTTCAGTAACGACGACCTCGTGAACCTCAAGATCTCCACCGGCCAGGTTCTCTACGGCGACCGATCCTGGATGACGAATGCCACGTGCCAATTCCAAGGCGGTCAGGTGCTCTAAGCTCAGCATACGATCGACGCCAAAATGACGCCGATAGTCAAATGTACTGAGATCACGAAACACAGGGGCGTAGACGCGAGCAACGGCACGCTTGGCGCCCATGGCTTTGGACATGCTTGCTGCCACAATATTGACTTCGTCGTCGCCGGTGACCGCGAGACAAAGATCAGCACTGCCGACACCTGCTTGGAATAAGATGCTCGATTGTGAGGCAGATCCGGTTATCCCGCGCACGTCGAGCGTCTCATTGATCCGGCGGACATTGTCGCCGTCTTTATCAACTATTGTGACGCTGTGGCGATGTAGGCAAAGGAGTGAAGCGATCGAGTCTCCTACCGTGCCCACTCCTAAAACGACGATTCGCATGTTATCTTTTGCTCCGCCAGTCCGCAGTTCTAGGTTTTGGTCGCAACACGCCGGCCAAAACGGAGCCGTTGGTGCCCTGTTATGGTCGATCCGGTTGGGATTCAACATCCGGCACCGGCGGCTCGGCAGGCGGCTGCTCCGTCCCTGCGCGGCGGCGGTGAGCGGAGATCGCTTCGGGGTATTTTCTTTCGCTATCATTGAGCTCAAGAAAATTCCAAAGCGGAAATTGTGAGTCAACATCTTCGTCTGCGAGACTTTTATCGAGCTGCTCGAGAATAGACGAGTATTGGTCAATAAACTCCATGATGTCGGCGCCGGCAGCTGAATCGTCGAGCATCACAGGGTAGTCCGCTACAAGCGCGGCCCATAGTGCGAAGCTCTCTTCATAAAGGCGACGCGATCCAATTAAATCAGCCTTCTCCTTAAAAGCACGTCGACCCGCATAGGCCAAAGCACGTCCTTTGAGAGCAGCGCTTGTTTGCTCGAAATGACAGCGACTATCCCAATAGGCATAATTCGAAACATCTCGGTTGGTATTGGTAAGCGTGATGCGCTCTTTCAGTTTAGCAAGCCGGCTCGCCATTTTGCGTGCCTGCGTGGATTGATCTGGAATATCAACTGCTATTCTTGCCGCCAAGTCCTGCCACGAAATCTCAAGTTGACGTTTCGTCGTGTAGAACAGCTGGCTTTGCTCTTCACTGAGTTCAGCAGGAGATACTGCTAGTACCTCACGTTGTTCTGCAGTAAGGGAAGCAAGACGTTCGGACTCCATTTTCTTGCGAAGATCGGGTGCGATGTTTTCTAAATCCTCTTCCAGCTTCCGGGCTTCTTGCTCTAGGCGATCAATGCCTGCCAAGCGGATGTAGAAGCCACGCGACGACTTCAACTCGCGATTTCCATATTCGTGCCAAAGTTTTTCGGCGACACGCCAAGCCTCTTTGGCGGAGTCGCCAAAGGTCCCCTCTTTTTCGATCGCTTCACTGTAATTTATCTGCGACATCCCCGGCCGGTTGTAAAAGGTCGTCGGATTCTTTTGCCCAAGACTCTTTTTCTTGTCATCAACCGCTGAGATGGCTCGATTGTATTGCTTTCCAGATACCAGCCAATTGTCCCGTTGTTCGCGGGGAGGTGGATTGCCGTCAAAGAACTTATTGTGGAAGTCATCGTCATGCTTGAACAGCTGACGATACTCAACATGCTCGTCCGCTTTCCCAATCTTATTGCCGATAAACCAACCTAACTCGGCAAGCAAATACGGGCTGTCACGATTGTAGAGTGTGCCTTCTTTGAGGAACTCAATTCCACGTTTGACATAGTGAAATCGATCGCCAACATCATCAAGTTCGACTGAAACATTGTAGGAAAGATTCCAGGATTGGTAGCGCCAGAACGAAATGAAGTAGGGTTGTAAGTTGGCCAATTGTGAGAGTGTAGCGCGAAAATTGGTCCAGTCTTCCTTCTTCTTGTATTCAATGGCCTTGCTCCACAGCCAGGAGACCGCAATGCCACGGGCTCCCAGCGTCGCCATCCGCATGGCGGCACTCGTGGGGTCAATCTTACCGAGATTGGATGATCCCAAGTTATGGTCGGCACGCATTTGAGCAAGCTTGCCACCTCCTCCAGCTTCTCCATCTCCGCCGCGTTTGCGCGTCTTAGGTGCCCCGAGCTGTGAGAGGGGAAATAGCAAGACGGCAATTAAGGCGAGATACGTAATTTTGCGGTAAAAGGAACCCTGTTCGGTTGAAGAGACATCGGTTGAAGAGACATTGTTGGTCATTTGGCCACCTCGCGAGTTCGCAGCAAGAAGTAGCCAACCACGGCAAGTCCTACCACATAGGCCAAGCACGTGGTCAAGTCTTGCCCGACACGGTTGGCGGGAACATCAAAGCCATAGGCGGCAAAATCAACAGTGCTGAAGGCAGAAAAGTCGGGCAGGATTTGCGCTACGCTCAGCATGAATTGTTGCAGGATATCATCGACGGCTTTGATCAAAGTTGTATCGATGCCCGGATCCAGTTTGACCATTACATTCTTTTGGGTGACCAGTCGTAGTAGCGACTCAACCGGCCCGCCGCCATACTCTGTGCCGCGAGCAACTCCGACAAAGAAAGTGCGAAAGAAACCCAGCAGAATGAATGAGACCGTAAACAACATTGCTACGGGACCGCTTAGCAGAGCACTTGCTGCCACACCGATCGAAATGACAATGATCATCTGCACCCAAATGCTCAGGCAGACTTTGGTAAAGTTCAGGATTGGGGAGCCATCGGGAAGACTCAAATAGCAATCCGCCTTGGCAAATCCGTAATATTGACCTCGTTCTAAGCACTGAATCCAAATCTCAAGTTGGCCGCTGGAACTTATAAAGTCGTCATACAGATCGTACTGCGTGCCATCGGCAGATGTGAGCTTACGTGGGATTGTCCGTTCGTCCACTTTGGCATCCACGGCAAGAAAGGAACTAGCATCGCTGAGCAGGCCCGTTTCTGGATTTCTGACTTGGAGAGTTCCTGAGATTTGTTCGCCGATTGTTCCTTTGTGCGTGCGAAACACTCGCACAATCAGGCCGATGTCTAATCCTTTGTCTTCTTCCGGTACTTCGGGGTTGTCCAGAAAGGGAGGTGGAGAAAGATTATCAAAGGTCCAAATGGCCGCCGCCTGGGAATTTCCCTCGATAAAGCTGCGGTAGCTCCATTCGTTTCCCACACTAATGCCACGTTCTCTGGGGGAACCCTGTCGATCGTGAAAAGCCAGCTCACCCCAGCGAGGAACGCGGGCACGCAGATAGCCTTCGGCCGGCAGTACCTCTTGCCTGTCGCGACTTGTTTCAACGCCGTGCGAGTGGCCGAAGTTGCTGTTGGCGGCTCCTTGTTTGTCAGTATCTAGCTCCACGTCATGGCGATGGAACGCGTTCTGGCTGGTAATGCCGTCATATCCATACACCTCTCCCGAAGTCTCTGCTAGCCGTTTGAGCTTGCTGCTTTCTACGAGGTGCGTATGCGACAGTGAACGATGGACGAACACATAGCTGCAAAAGGCCATGACCGCCAACAAAATCGTGCCGACGATACCGAAACCAATAATCCGGCCAAGAATGATTTCGCCGGATCGAACCGGTTTGGTAACGACCGTATAAATCGTTTTCGTTTTGAAATCATTAGGCAGACTGAAAGCGCTCAACACGAGTGAGATGCCGAGTGTCAGGTACGTGGCCGCCGTGAGGACAAAGCTAATGTAAAGCTTGGCCGGGTCCTGATGGTCGGTTTTAAGAAACCAGGCGGCAAAGAGAAGAATAACCGCAAAGACGATCAGGGCAACGACAACACGGCGCTGCCAGGCCTCCTTCATTGCCAAGCGAGCTAACGCCCATACCCGGCGCGGCAAAATTTCTACTATTTCACGAAACCCCGACGAAACCACCCGATAAACGTGATCCCCACCCCGCAGCAAACCGTGCCGCGCCGCCGAGATGCAATAGCCCACCAGCAAAGCCAGAAATCCCATACCCAGCACGACGAACAGGAAATGAGGCAGCGCCCCCCAGGAGCCTGCGTCACCCCGCAGTAACCACTGCAGATAAGGAAGTATTTCGCGTTCGAGAACCATGAGGAGGGGGGAGGATTTGGGGTTTGGGAATGCGGATTGCGTTATTGCGTAGCTTGGGG
>Ga0115002_10009484_pt1 | contig 10621 bp, 14 predicted proteins | sample ArcticOcean_MG_C_8_FD_89576 | JGI IMG/M metagenome (GOLD analysis project Ga0115002, IMG submission 89576) | Marine microbial communities from western Arctic Ocean - ArcticOcean_MG_CB11_86 | ecosystem: Environmental > Aquatic > Marine > Oceanic | place: Arctic Ocean: Canada Basin | collected... | reverse complement strand
GGGACCGGCCCGATCGAAAACCAGGACACGCCACTCACCGAAGTGCCAGTGCGCGGGTTTTGGAAGAATTACTGCGAGCTAATGGATTATACAACTGGACTATCTAACGAACGGGGCGGGGAATGACCACATATGCGAGCAAATCCGAGGAACTAACCGCGTTTCTCTACGAATATATTCACTGCATCGACGACGATCGCCTCGAGGATTGGCACGAGTTTTTCGAAGACACGTGCGTCTACAAAATAATTCCGCGCGAAAACGTCGAACTGAACCTGCCGATTGCGTTGGTCTATTGCGACAACAAAGGCATGCTGATCGACCGGGTCGTCTCACTTCGCAAGGCCAACGTTTATAATCTGCATTATGACCGCCACATCGTGAGCAACGTGCTGGTCAGGGATAGTGCGACCGACGATAGCTGGAATATGAAAGCCAGCTACATCGTCTACCAGACCGACCTTGAGGGCGAATCAATGCTCTTCAGCACTGGTAAATATGACGCGATCGTCGTCAAGAACGGCAGCGGGCACAAGTTCAAAGAGATGATCGTCACGGTCGATACCTACGCCGTGCCGAATTTGATCTCCACACCGCTTTAGCGACGTCCAGAGCAACTAAAATTTCGGGCGCACCCGGCCTTTGGCCGGGGCGCAGGTTGAGCTGAAGGATGCCATGCCTTTAATCAGAAGTTTGCCGCAGGGGGCAACATTCCTCGACATGGTTAACACGTTTGCCGAGCCGATGCGGCGCCTAATCGACTTCGAGCACGCATTGCTGCGCGGCCCCTCACCCCTTACCGTTGCCGAGCGCGAGCTGATCGGCGCTTATACGTCGGGCATCAACGATTGCGACTACTGCTTTCGCAGCCATCAGGCCACGGCCGCCAATTTCGGCATTGAGGAGAGCGTGCTCGACGCCATGGTCGACGATCTCGATAGCGAGTCTATCGACGAGAAGATAAAGCCGCTATTGCGCTATGTCCGCAAGCTAACCGCGACGCCCGCGAAAATGACCGAGGCCGATGCCGCGGCTGTGTACAACGCCGGCTGGAATGATGAAGCCTTGTTTCACGCCACCGCCGTGTGCGCCTATTTCAATTTCGCCAATCGCCTGGCTGACGGTTCGGGCCTGGACGCTTCAGACGAAAAACTAAATGAGATTGCCAAACATCTGGCTGGCGACGGAAGTTATGCAACTGTCTACGATTCCGAGCACGCCGAGACCGATGAACCCCAGTAGGTAGGTAAATAACAATGATTGATCTCTTTACCGCTCGGACTCCGAACACCCAGAAGATCCACATCATGATCGAAGAAACCGGGCTCGAGCACCGTGAGTTTCGCATCGATATTGGCAAGGGAGATCAATTCACACCGGAATATCTAGCGATAAATCCCAACAATAAGGTGCCCACCATCGTCGACCACGATCCGGCCGACGGCGGCGAACGCTTCGCCGTATTCGAGTCCGGCGCCATATTGATCTACCTGGCGGAAAAGACCGGACGCTTTCTCTCGACCGACCCGCGCCCGCGTTCGCAGACCCTGCAGTGGTTGATGTTTCAGATGGGGAGCGTCGGGCCGATGCTCGGCCAAGCCCATCATTTCCGTGCCTATGCACGCGAGAAGATCCCTTACGCGATCGACCGCTATACCAAAGAAGCCAGCCGTATCTACCATGTGCTGAATACCCAGCTGGGCAAGCACGAATTTCTAGTCGACGAATACTCAATCGCCGATATGGCCATATTCCCTTGGATCCGCCTGCACGAGCGCCAGGGCCAGGAGCTCGACTCTTATGCCAACGTCAATCGATGGTTCCAGGCTGTTTCGGCCCGCCCCGCCGTCGAGCGAGATATGGAAAGGTTGAGCGCCGCCGTCATCGAAATTACCGACGAGTTCTGGCGCAATATGTGGGGCGAAGAGCAGTATAAGCAGCGCTGAACGAGCGATCGTTGATCTTGGCGACTGCCGCCGAAGCCGGGTTACGCAACACTCAGATCAACTTCGCTTTCAGACACGGCTACGCCCGAGGGCTCGGAACGGCTAGTATTTGAATGTTGCGTCGAAGTACATCCAGATCTTCTCGGTATCGGTCACAAACGTACCCGCGTCATAGTCGGCGAATTTCAACGTCATCGTGTAATTCTTCATGAATTTGGCGGCGGCGAGGAGATCAAGTTCGTCCCCAAGATCGGCCCCGCCGGTTTCCGCGTCGAACTCGTGATAGACCGCGACAAAGCGAATGAAATCGAGACCGAATACGTTGGGTATTTTGTAGCTTGCACCGCCATAGGTATCTTCGATGCCGGTGGCCGGAGTCGTCAGGAACTTATCAGCCCAACCCTGGAACGCATGTTGCGCCGCCAGCACAGTCTGAAATCCGCTCGTCCCATCGCCCTCAAGAGCTTCGTAGCCGATCCATGCGGCCAGCGTTCCCATGAGCGGGCCTTTGAAAGAGATCTTCGGGGCCAGGTGGTAGTAGTCGAGACTGAAATTGGTGGTGTTGTCTTCGTAGTCCTGCTGCTGAGCGTATTCGGCCTGATAAGAGAAAACGGGACCGCCGAGATCATAATTTCCAGTCAGCCTCAGCCCGTAGGTTTCGGAGGAAACCTGCCGCCCGAGTCATCGATGTCGAGCAAGTAGGCATACCCGGTAACGTTGGCTATCGAAAAGCGCTTATACGCAACGTGAATGAGGTGGTTTGAGGTGTTGAAATCACCGGCGACGGCCTGCTCGCCAAAAATACGCTGGACGCTGTCCAGATAGTCGTACGCAGCTCGAGATGATCGATCGACCTGTTGATGACCGTTGCCGCGTCAAAGGTCTGTTCGTTCTGACGAAAACCAACGTTGCCGACGAAGCGATCGTTATCAAGTTTTATGCGCTGGCGGCCGCCGATCAGAGTCGTTTTCGGAATGCCTTTAAACTTGAGAAACGCCTGATTGAGTTCAACGGTGTCAGGATCGGCAATCACGGGATAGATCGTATTTCCGTTGACCGTGTCGTTGAACCACTCCTTACCGATTTGCATGATCGTGTCGAGATCGATTCGCGCAGAAAAACCGAACGCTTCCCCGGTCGAATAGCCCGGACGCAACAGCAGGCTATTTGCCGAAGCTTTCCGCGAAAAGCCCGCTTGCGAAACACGTTCGAACCGATAGCGGGCTCGTAGTTCGGCCTTTCCGCTTAGCAACGCATCGAGGACCGTGTTCCCCGTCAGCATAGCGTCTTGCGCCATCGCGCCCGGCAAGGTCAATAACCCAATAGCGAGCAGGCATGCGAAGGTAAAACCCCTTCGCACTACCCGGCAAAGTACTGAAACAGACATCGCACTCCCTCGGCTCAATATCTCACTGACTTTGTAGTAAGTACTATGTCGTAGATAAATAGATGACATCCCCTAGGTAAGGTTTGAGAAGAACGGATGGCGCTAGATAAGAATTTTCCGATTCTGGTCGTCGATGGTCAGATGACGATGCTACGGATCGAGCGAAATCTTCTCATGCAGATTGGTTTGACCAATGTCGATCTGGTTCAAGACGGTAGTGCAGCAATCCGTAGAGCCAAGCATAAAACCTACCGCCTCATTATTTCCAACTGGGACATGTCGCCGATGACTGGCCTTGAGTTACTAAGATTGGTCCGAGCGGATAAACGCTTGAAAGCGACGCCCTTCATCATGGTTACTACCGAAAGTAACACCCAAACGTTAGTTCTGGCCAAACAAGCCGGCATAAGCAATCACATCATCAAGCCTTTCAACTCAGACACCCTGAAGGAAAAGATAACCGCTGTCCTTGGACCTTTCTAAAGAAGCGTAGGCGCTAGGTTAATCCACCTCCAGCGACCGGCTTCAGTCAAACATTCGATCGAGATAAGCATTCAAGACGTGGTGGATCGGTTGCTCCAACTCAGCCATGGGGCCTGGTTGGAATGCGCGCGCGCCCATGCCGCGTTGCAAGGATCGCACCATATCGGCATCCTCGCCGAGCACGTAAGCGAGGTAGTCGTGATATTTATCGGCACGCTGCCAAAAATCCGGCTCCGAAAAATGTTCTTTGGGAAACAGGCTGTACATCAAACCCTGGCATTTGCCCGGCTCAATCGGCCAGGTAATCAACATCCGCACCTGATCGACACGACACACGATGTAGGTGTTGGGCTGCATATAGCCGAATAGCGCGAAATCGTTCGGCTTGTCGGATAGCCACGGCATTTTGCCGAACAGGGTTTGGCCGTCCGGCGCGATTGGCCCCGAGGCATAGTCCGAGCGGACCCCGCCGCGATCGAACAACGATACCTTGAGATTGTCATACGAGGTGTGCTGGCCGAAGCTCTGCCCGTGCAGGGTGTGCGCGTGGTACATGTCCATTACGTTCTCGATCAGAAACTTCCAATTACAATCGAGATCGAGAACAATTTTCTTCGATAGCCGGCATCGCTCAGGCTGCAGGAAGCTGAATTCGCGAATGAAATCGGCGGCGAATTCCTCAAACGGCGGTGTAGCGTCGTCAAAGCATATGAAAACGAAGCCACCCCAGGTCGCTACCCGCAATGGCCGGAGCCGGCAATTGCCCGGATCGAAGCCCTCAGCCTCTTTCATATAGGGCGCACCAACCAGACGGCCGGTGAGATCGTAAAGCCAGCCGTGATAGGGACACATGAACTCCTGCGCATTGCCCGACCCGCTAGCGACCTCGACCCCGCGATGCAAACAGACGTTGGCGAGGGCGTGGAGCTGACCACCGGTATCGCGAGTCACCACAACAGGCTCTCTGAGGGGACGAAACGTCATGAAATCGCCGGGGTTTTCGACCTCCTCCTCACGGCAGATCATGAGCCAATCCTTCATGAACAGGCGATCTTTTTCCCGCTCGAGGATTTCATTCGAGCTGTAGATATATCCGGGCACGTGGCGAGCGCGATCAAGCGGCTCGCGAATAGCCGATAGCCCGCTACCGATTTCGTGACTGCGCTCGTTGATCTCGGTGATGCTCATCTTTAGCCCTTCCTAGCCATGGCTTTATTTGGTCAATCGATTATCAGTTTAAGACAGCAGTTTAGGAAAAATTGGAGCGAATCAGAAATAGGCCCGCTTCCTGCTCACGAATATCGACCGTTGCCAAATCGCCGCGCGCGCCAGCTACTTGCGTTGAAGTCACGCGTTAACCAATATTAACCGCTGGAAAATGCGCGTCTTCATGACGGCGGGGATAAGGTTCGCGACAACGATCGCTTGACCGTAAAACCGAGGGAGGACGGAAATGCTCGGTATGGATTTCGTCAGCATTTTCATTCTGTTCATCATTAGCGTCGTGGTTTCGACGATCCTGCACTACGGCTTCAAATACTACGCCACGCCGGGGACCGCGTCGTTTTTCTCCAAGATTGTCGTGGGGTGGCTGGTTGGGCTCTCCGATATTGGGTCATTGGTTCGAGGACGTGAATTATGGCGACCTCTACATTCTGCCGGCAATCATTGGCTCCGCGGCCATGCTGGTCTTCTCTGTCGACATTGTCCGCATGATCACCGGCGATAAAGGGCCCTAGCGCCGCACCGCGATCGGCGTCTCGCGTTTAGATCCAGCCGACTATTTCTCCGTCCGACAGACGCACGCCGCCACCGCCTGGAAACGACACCGTGACGTCGGAACCGTCGACCAAAACGGCCCCTCCGCCGGGCTCACCGGTCCACCGCGCAGCTGAAAGGTGTTGCGCCTCAGGCGCCGTAAAGTTTTTTGGCGCGTCCGGGAGCGGCGTCCTGAGCGGATCCTTGATGATTAGCTCCATCGTGTGCTCGAGCACATCGGCTGGCACGATCCGCAGCCTGTAATCGGCCTCGACGATACTGGTGAGCGCGTTGTCCAGGAGCGGGACTAAGTCCGTCGAGACAAAAACACTGACCAAGACAATGTAATTACGCTCGCGCGTCGCATCGAATCCGGATGGCGGCAATTCGTCGAGAAACTCGACCAAGCTCGAGCGCAGCAGCATGTCGTCGTCAATGAAGCCATAGCCGCCAGGCGCCTCGTCGGGGATCAGGTCGTGAGGTTGAACGACGTAGGCTAACACCCCAACAATCGCGCAGCGGACCGATGCCGGCAGATCTTTGTTGTGAACCTCGGCGGTAAGAACTTCTGCCATGTGCGGCACGTCGTTAATCATCGACGTAAGCTTGCCGTGGGCGATGGCATTGCCGATCGCATCCGCCTTATCGGGATCGGCCACACCTGACTTGATAGTTTCGACTACATCCGGCCGTACGGCGGCCACCTATTGCCAGAAAAGCGGGGTCGCAACATCAGGATCGATCGCCGCGATCTGGCTGACCGTTTCATCAAGGAGATCGAACAACATCACCAACCCTCCCCTGCTACTCTGCGATGAACGTAACGGTCTGACTACGACGCGGCGTTTTGGCGATCCTACCCTGCAAGTCCGATTCACCGGTTTCCGAAATCGATGCGACGTAGCGACCCGTGAACTTGAACACCGCCCCAGATTCCGCAAACGGAAATGGCGAAAGCACGTAGCTATTTTCGTCGCTTGTTCCATTTTTTGGGGTTATTTGGACCGTCACATCCTTAGTCGCATTTGTTGGTACGTGTGGGAACTCGGCAACGCCGCGCTCACTCTCATGACTACAGTGGAAGTAGAGCGATAGCGTGTCGAAGAACTGCAATTGCTTGTAGTTCTGCATGAGGTGCGGCTCTTCCAGCCATGCCGCGGTTTGAGGATCACTTGCGAGCTTGTCCTTGAGACGCCCTTGGCGCTCTAGCTCGCCGTCGAGCATCGCATCGACTTGGGGTCGGACGTCGGGGTCGATCTGGTCGATTAATACATGGTCCGACAGGCCGTAGCGCCCGTTGTAAAGCCCCCAGCTGTGCATGCTCGATAGCAAGCCGCAATACGCATGGTGTTGTTCATTGAGAGTTGGCGAACGCGCGCTGGTTTTGAGGATTTCCTCAAGCGGGGTTTTGACCAAGTGGTAGGGGAAACGTGTCTCTGGATCGAACCGCATCTGCACATCGAACACCGCCCAGCCATCATCGTGATGGTCAACGATATGCAGGACCTCGTCGCGCGGTGAAACCGCCTCGAAGTCATCATTGCCAAAGGCCCGAGCGACTTTGCCGGCGAACGCAGTGTGGTCCGACATCGTAATGACGAAACGTGGCTCCCCCTCCGGTGCAGTCTGCACAATCATCGGGTCCTCCCTCGAAAATGCCGTTGACTAAGACTAACACGACCGCGAACGCGGTCGTGCATTGCTGCACTACGGACACAGGATTAAAGTCCAGCGGAACCCTCTAAGGAATCCACCAATCAATTTCTATCGATGACACCGTTCAAGAAAATCCCTGCGACCGCGGCGAAGCGAGCCGGCGGTGAGGCACAGCTCAAGAAGCTGCTGCCGCAGGCGAAATCGGCGAAGGCGCTGAAGTCGGTCAGCGACGACCGTTACCTGTCGATGATGTCGCTGCGTGTTTCTCGGCCGGGCTCAAGTACAGCATGGTTAAGGGTAAGTGGCCGGCGTTCGAAGAAGTCTTCCCCGGATTCGATCCCAAACGGGTGCGGGCGATGAGTGATGAAAGCCTTGAGGGGCTTTTGAATGAGAAGCCGATTATTCGCCATTGGGGCAAGATCAAAGCGACTCGGGTTAACGCCGCCGCGATGTGTGATATCGCCGACGAGGCCGGCAACTTTAGCAGCTGGTTATCAGCCTGGCCGGCCGACGATTGCTTGGGCTTGTGGGACGCGTTGACGAAGCGCTTCACGCAACTCGGCGGGTTCTCAGGACCCTTCTTTTTGCGCATGGCCGGAAAGGACACTTTCATGCTTTCGCCGGATGTCGGCCAAGCTTTGAACAAATGGGGCGGTTACCACGGCGAGATAAAGGGCAAGAAGGCCGCCCTTGGGGCTCAGGACGCACTCAATGCCGCCGCAGAAAGCAAGCTGCCGCTGCGCCAGATCAGCCGTATCCTGGCGATGAGCGTCGACTAAGGACCTCCACGATGATCAAACGCAATACCTCGGTTCTCATGGTCATTGATATTCAATCCAAGCTCGCGCCATCGATTGATAATGCCGAGGGCGTCATCGCCAACACGACCAAGTTGCTCAACGTCGCCGATGCACTCGATGTACCGATCCTGGCGACCGAACAATATCCGAAGGGTCTTGGCCACACCGTCGATGCCTTGATCCCGCTGATTCCCGAAGGCGCAACTATCGAAAAAGAGCATTTCTGTTCAACCAGCGATCCGACTTGCGCCGCCCGACTCCACGACCTCGATCGCCGACAGGTCATCCTGACAGGCATGGAAGCGCATATCTGTGTTTTGCAGACTGCCCTGGACCTTAAGGCGCGGGACTACGAACCGGTCATCGTGGCGGATGCGGTGTCGTCGCGTGCACCATCGAACTACCAAGCGGCGCTCGATCGGGCGCGCCATGAAGGCGTCTATATCGCGACGACCGAGATGGTTGTTTACGAGTGGCTGGAGAAGGCCAACACCGATGCGTTCCGTAAAGTGTTGCCGCTGATCAAGTGATGTTGTCTGGGATAGATAGCTATTGCGAACCGGCGACGCTAGCCGAAGCCACGCAAGCGTTGTGTGAGGGCCCGGCCACTCTCGTCGCCGGCGGCACGTTAGTAGTCCGCGAAGCGCAGGCGGGCCGGTTCAGCTACGCGCCAGCGTTGATCAATCTGCGCCACATTGACGAAATGCGCGGGATCGAATTGTCGGATGCGGGATTGCGGATTGGCGCCCTCACCCGGCTACGCGAAATCAACGAAAACGCCCAGATAAGAGAAAGCGCTACGGTTCTCGCGCAGACAGCGTGGCACATGGCGAGCACACAAGTACGCAATCTGGGAACGATCGGCGGCAACGTCTGCTGGGCATCGCCTTCGGCCGATTTAACAGTCTCGTTGTTAGTATTGGACGCAGCGGTTGAATTAGCGTCTGCCTCAGGCAACAACACCACGATGCGGTCCATAGCGTTGGCGGAGTTTCTTACCGGGTCAGAGCAAACCGCGCGCGAGCCGAACGAAATTCTAACAGCAGTTACGGTCCCGCAATCGGCCTTGGGCTTGCGCGGAGGCTATCTGAAATCGGGAACCCGGATCGCCCTCGACACAACAATCGCATCGGTCGCAATTGCGGCATCACTTGAAGGCACAATATTGCGCCAGGTGCGGATTGGATTTGGCGGCGTAGCCCCAACCGCGATGCGCGCACCACGAACCGAAACGCTGATCGAAGGCCAGCAGCGCACCGACGCTCTGCTACGCGATGCCGCCGAAACTGCGCGCGGCGAGATTGATCCTCCGAGCGACGCACGGGCATCGGCGTGGTATCGGCGCGAGCTGATCGGCGTCTTCACGAAAAGGGTTCTCGATGGCTTCGCCAACGCGTAAGATCACCTTTGTCCTGAACGGCCGCGCGGCCTCAACCTCCGTACCGGTCCACATGAACGCGCTGACGATGCTGCGCGACCATTTTGAACTGACCGGGGCAAAAATCGCGTGCGGCGAGGGACAATGCGCGGCGTGCACGATTCTGGTCGACGGTGACAGTATCAACGGGTGCTTGATGCTCGCGGTCAATTGCGACGGTTGCGAGATAACGACGATTGAAGGTCTCGAGTCGGTCGCCGGGTTGGACGTTATCCAGCAGTCATTCATCGACAATTGGGCGGTTCAGTGTGGCTTCTGCACGGCCGGAATGATCATGCAGACCAGATACCTGCTCAGCCGCAACCCGCACCCGAGCGAAGCCGAAATCAAATATGCGATCGAGGGCAATGTCTGCCGCTGCACGGGTTACCACAAGATTATCGACGCGATCGCCGCGGCCGCCGCTAACTCCGCGGGGAATGCGGAATGACAGCGATTCCCAAACAATCGCTGATCGGCCAGTCGATCACCAAGCGCGATGCGCCCGACAAGACAACCGGACGCGCCACCTACCTGCAAGATTTACGACTGCCGCGAATGCTGGTCGGCAAGGTGCTGCGGACCGACCGGACCCATGCGCGCATCATCAGTATCGACACCGCGGCCGCCGAAGCGGTGCCCGGCGTCCATGCGGTTATCACCGCAAAAGACACACCGCAGGTTCCGCTCGGCTTTGCCAAAGACAACCTGCCGCTCAAGTTCGACAAAGTCCGTGGCATTCGCGACGAAATCGCGGCGGTCGCTGCCGATAGCGAAGAAGCCGCGGACTTAGCGCTATCCCGCATCAAGGTCGTTTACGAAGACCTGCCCGGGCTGTTCTCGGCCGAAGCGGCAATGATCGAAGGCGCACCGACAATTCAAGAAGGACGGCCCGGCAATGTGGTCGATGTCATTAATTATGCCCATGGCGACGTCGAGATTGGTGAACAGGATTCCGACGTCGTTATCGAAGATCGCTTTGAGATGCAGTTCGTCACCCACTGCTGTATGGGCGCGAGTGCGGTCGCCGCGGCGTTCGATACCCGCGGTAACCTGACAATCCATTCGCAGACCCAGGTCCCGTTTCTCTACCGACGCGAGATCGCCGAGGTGGTTGGTATCGATCCCGGAAAAGTACGTGTCATTCAGCCGACCATCGGCGGCGGCTTCGGCG
>Ga0115002_10009483_pt1 | contig 10621 bp, 10 predicted proteins | sample ArcticOcean_MG_C_8_FD_89576 | JGI IMG/M metagenome (GOLD analysis project Ga0115002, IMG submission 89576) | Marine microbial communities from western Arctic Ocean - ArcticOcean_MG_CB11_86 | ecosystem: Environmental > Aquatic > Marine > Oceanic | place: Arctic Ocean: Canada Basin | collected... | reverse complement strand
TGGAGATCGATTACACCATCGTCGTAGCGACCGAAAAGGACCAGATTGGCAAATTCGATCCCCATGGTTCCGAACTGCGTACCGACTTTCCCGAGGTGCCCGCCGACAGTGTGATTGCACTCTGCGCCATTGCCATGAAGTCGACTACGCAAAAAATCTGCAATGATTTTAAAGTCTCAGAAGGTCAGGATGCGCGTTGGTTATCAGTGCCCGACGCAGTGCTCAACGCACTCGTGGAGTTTCCCGATGAGTCGCTCGAGAATGTCACCAAAAAATGGTACGCCTTAGACTCTTTCCCCAGCGATACTTATCAATTCGAAGACGCCCTCGACATGGCCATCGGACTCTTCGATCTCGCGTTTGAAGCGTCCGAACAAGGTATCGCGCTAGCTTTCTGCGAAGTGTAACCCGCCATCAAACCCGCTGAACTCGGATGAAATTGAACAGCTTGCTACTTGGTCTCGCACGATTTGACTTGGTTCCAGGGCATTTTGGAAAGCATGATTCCCATGCCACACGTATCGGTGATGCCTGCAAAGACGAGTCCAGCGCCGACAAATACCGATAAGCCGATCCAGTAGGGATGGAAGAAACTAAGTCCGATCCCAGTCAAAATCAGCAAGCCAGCAGCTATGCGTACTTGTCTCTCTAGCGACACCGATTTTTTACCACGGACCACTGGCAGCCCTGATGCATTCCACGCCAACGTCCCTCCCGATACATTGACGACATTGGTGAACCCCGCGTCAATGAATTTCTGACAAGCCGACCTTGAGCGACCGCCACTTTGACAAATGATATACAGCGGCGATCCTGTCGAATCCGAGTCTGTCGAATCCGAGTCTGTCGAGCCACTTTGCTCTTCGATCAACGAGTTTACGTCTAACTTGTCCAGTGGGACATTGCGAGCTCCCACGGCGTGCACATCTTGAAACTCAATCGGTGTTCTAACATCGAGTATTTGAACTTCGCTTGAGTCGCCCAACTCGGCAAGTTCTCGGGGGTGGATGGTCGCTATCGTTGTCATGGCGTTACCTCGCGATTTCGTAAAGTACGACGTTTTGATTTTCTCTTGTTTACTTCAAAAAACGCTTTTCGACACAGTCCATGATATTGGCCAAATGCGGTTCGGCGATTTCGTAATAGACATTTCGGCCTTCTCGCTGCTTGCTGAAGAATCCACACCTTTGCATGAGGCGAAGATGTTCGGAGGCGACGTTGTCGGGGATCCCGCAATCTTCTGCCAATTCTCCCACCGTAAACCGACCGTGCAAAAGCAGCTGAACCATCCGCAAGCGAACGGGATGTCCCAGCGTCCTCAAGCACTCAGCTGCCATGGCTAAGGCTGGCATATCTCGAACCGGTTTGTTGGCCTTCTTTTTCTTCGTCACCATTTCGTCTCTCCGACATGTCATGATATCGTGACGTCACGATATGTCAAGACATGAAAAAGGTGGGAGCTATGAGCGGCTGGTTAGGAGTTCGGAGAATCGGTGCGCATGATGACACAGCGGGCGTCGACGTTCAGAACTGGGACGTCGGGAGTGAGCTGGACCAGAGGTTGGGCCCAATGAGCGTGGCCTCGAACCACCAGACTGGGTTTCATTTCTTCGATCAGCCAGCGGACTTGTGAGTTGCCTCGAAAGCGTTGTTCCGGAGCGTTGGGACCATCGTGCATGATGAGGACATCGGTCGGTTCGCCTATCACATCTGCCAATTGTTCGAGATATTGCTCTTCGGTCTTCCGTTGCAGGCGTTTGGGATTGCCAACGATTCCACCCAGTCCAGCGATCTTCATACCGTCAAGTTCAACTCGATGGTTGTCTAGGTAGTGCATAAAGCTGGGGAACTGTGGAATGTCATCTCGTTCGCTACCAAAAGTGTCGTGATTTCCTGCGACGCCAGCGACCCAATCGAAGCGTTCGCCGAATGCGTTCCAGACCGACGTGACATCACCCGAGCCGCCGCGTTTGTCGAGATTAGGCACGGTGTAAAAATCGCCAGCCAATAGCGCGGCGGTCCGCTCAAACGGTTGGTCAAACAGCGGATAGACTTCATTGGCAAGAATGGACGGAAGCACTTCGCCCAGCAGCCGGGGTGGGCCGGCGTATTTGCCGTCAAATGTTTCGCGACCTTGCAGATCCGCAGTTGCGACGATGGCGTCCAATCCACTCGGCAGTTCGTCGACAATGGCATCGTGTACGGGAAGCGAATCGACGTAGTATCCGCCCGCTCCTTTTCCCGCATTGAGAAAAGGAATTTCGACGATTGGTTCGGTAATGGACAAAATACGCATGGGAATCTATCAATAAGAAGGGCTTCCGGGAATTCGTTTCACTCAAATTAAGCGTCACGGGTATTTGGCAGACGGTCCCAATCATATCGCGTCCAGCGATTTGAGGGACCGTAGAGTCAAATGCCCAATTCCGTGAAATCGAAGTAACGGAATTTCCAGAAGGCCAAGAAAAAACGTCTTTTGGCTAATAGACACTATCTGTGCCAATCGGTTCGTTTTCCTCCAGCAGAAAAGCTAAGATGGGCGAGCCCAAATGTGATTCGTATCGGCATAACCGGATCTAATAACATCGCGACGAGCATTGTTTTTTGAGGAATCGGAGTTGATCATGAGAATGCATCTTCTAATCGCGTTAATTCATGTCGTATTCGTTTCGGCCTCTGTACCGGCAACTTCGTTCGCTCAGCAAACGCCAACTCATAAAGACTTGGCATACGACGACGATGATCCGGCTCAGAAATTGGACGTCTACTTAGCCAAGTCGGACGAGCCGACGCCAGCGATGATTTACATTCACGGCGGTGGTTGGCGAGCGGGGTCGAAGAACCGCATTCCCGGTTGGCTCAACGCGGCAGTCAAAGCGGGTTGGGTGAGTGTCGTTTCGGTCGAATATCGTTTTACAAATGTCGCTCCACATCCGGCTCAAGTGAACGATTGCATGCGAGCAGTTCAGTTTGTTCGGCAGAATGCGAAGAAATGGAATATCGACGCCACTCGAATTGGTGCGACGGGCGGTTCCGCTGGCGGGCACTTGTCGCTGTGGGTAGCCTTGCACGATGACATTGCCGACAAAGATTCAGCTGACCCCATAAGACGAAATTCGTCGCGAATTTCCTGTGCGGTGAGTTACGCTGGTCCCACCGATTGGTCGTTACTCGGCAAGATCAAACACGGACATCCGGCCTACCGCCAACTGTTGGGTTACAAACCGGGCACTGCAGCCGACGAGATGTCCAAGGAGAAAAAGACGGACGTGTCTCCAATTAGCTATGCCAGCGAAGACGATCCACCCGTGTTACTCGTTCACGGAGATAAGGACTTTATCGTTCCGCTCCAGCACGCTGTCGATTTGAACAAGCGGCTGAACAAGATCGGAAGCGAATCGGAATTGCTTTTAGTGCCTGGCGGAGGCCACGGAGTCACGGGAGTGAATGCTGAAGTCAACAAACGCTCCGATGCATTCATCCGAAAACACCTGTCTGCTAGGCAGTAGCGACGGCGTGAAATAGCGACTGCGGAAAATGGCGAGTCCGTGAAATAGCCAGCCAACGTTTTTCGCCACAATTCACCGCGTCAGTATTTTTCTAGCGAGACGTTAATGTCGGCTGTGCTGAGTCCGTAGAATTTTGAGCAAACTTGTTCGACAAAGGCGGCAACTTCGATCGCGTCGCGTGGCGAAGAATAGTTGACAAAGCAATCCTCTTCCCATTCGGTCAGTTCCCAATTTGAGGGTATGTCGACACCAACAGCGGGAAGTGCTTCTCCTGGCGGAAGTGATTGTGGGTAATAGCCGATTTGCACCGTCAAGGAACTGGGATCCCCCTCGTCGACAACTTGAATCATCTCCTCGCCCGGGCCCTCCAAGTTGAGACAAGCTCCTACTCCCGAATTGATGAGTTGTTCGATCTTACCGACCAGTGCTCCACCATATTCTGCCATTCAACGTGCTCCTTGATTGACGGTTATGTCTCTGTTCATTGCAACAACAGTAGTCTTTACGAACTTCTATTCGTAATGACATCAGTCGATCTTGGAGGTTCGCGATTTTGTTGGAGTGTCTTCATGCAGAGACTTCTTCGTGCTCGTGAGACGATGGCCAATCGCCAGTTCGACTGGTAAACTACGCCTGCAAAAATGTAGGTCAACTGCCGAGAGAAGCTATGAAGAGTCTTGCTGGGAAAAATGCCATCGTGACGGGAGCCAGTCGCGGGATTGGAGCGGCGGTCGCTATCGCTCTTGCCGAAGCGGGCGCAAATGTCGCCATCAACTATTATTCGGCCGACGAAGAAGCCGAAGCGGTTGCCCAGCAATGTCGAGCAATGGGAGTAGAGGCTTACCTGTGCAAAGCGGATGTTGGCAATCGGGACGAAGTTGAGAAAATGGTAGCGGATGTCGTCGCATCGTTCGGCTCAATCGACGTTGCCGTATCGAATGCCGCCTATAGCGATCGCGAACTATTCTACGAAGCGGACATCGCAGGATTTGAACGAACGGTTCAAGTCACGATGTGGGGCGCCTACTATTTGCTCCGCTCAGTCACTCAGCAGATGGTGGCCGCTAAAATCGAAGGTTCGATTGTGATTGTTAGTTCTCCCCATAGCTGGCGACCGTTTCCTGGCGCAATGGCCTATAACATGTCAAAAGCCGCCATCGATCAGATGGCTCGAACCGCCGCGACGGAACTCTGTGAGAAACGGATTCGAGTCAATATCGTTCACCCGGGATGGACTGATACGCCCGGCGAACGAAAGTTCTTTAGTGAAGAGGCGCTCAACGAAAAGGGAAGTGCACTGCCGTTGGGAAGACTCGGCAATGCTCAGGAAATTGCTCGCGGGGTCGTCTTCATGTGCGAACCGGGAAGCGAGTACATCACGGGAAGTTCGTTGCTAATCGACGGGGGAAGCGGTCTGCCCGTCCAGCATATGCAAAGATTCGCAACTCCGCCTAAATCCAATGATTCCGATAACTAAAGTAATTTGGAAGTACTCTAAATGACTAAACCATTTCTATTCATCGTTGCCGTTTGGATCTGCTGTCTCACGACGACTCTCGACGCTGCGGAACGTCCCAATATTGTCATTGTCTTAGTTGACGACATGGGGTTCTCAGACATCGGTTGCTATGGCAGCGAAATTGAAACGCCCAATATTGATCGCTTGGCGGCCAATGGTTTGCGGTTTACGAATTTCCACAATGCGGGACGATGTTGTCCGACTCGAGCGAGTCTACTAACGGGGCTTCATCCACACCAAGTGGGTATCGGTCACATGACCGAACCGCCCGGCAAGCCGCTCGGGATTACGGGGCCCTATCAAGGTTTTCTCAACAATAATTGCACGACCCTCGCCAAGGTGCTCAAAGGGGCTGGCTATCACACTTTGATGTCTGGCAAATGGCACGTAGGAATTGCGGACAAGAACAACTGGCCACTCCAACGCGGCTTTGATCGCTACTACGGTTGTTTGAGTGGTGCGATAAATTATTTCAAACCGGGAGGCGGACGTGGTATCACTCGCGGGAATGATCCCGTTGAAACAGATGATAAGTTTTACGCCACGGATACTTTCACCGATGTCGCGTGTGAGTTCATTTCTGAAGCGACCAAGAAAGACGACAAACCGTTCTTCTTGTACTTGGCTTACAACGCACCTCACTGGCCATTGAACGCAAAGTGGGACGACTACCAAAAATATCGCGGCAAATATACCGAAGGATGGGCCAAGCTGAACGAAACACGACTTGCAAAACAAAAGAAGATCGGCTTGTTCCCCAACGATATCGAACCGGCACCGTTGGTCGGTCCCAAATGGGATTCGCTCGGCGACAAACAACGCGATAAGCTCGATGCGATCATGGCAGCGTATGCGGGCTGCGTCGATTCAATCGATCAAAACATCGGCAAGCTGACCAAGCATCTCGTGGAAGTCGGCGAGCTGGATAACACGATTATCCTTTTCCTTTCGGATAATGGTGCGTGTCAGGAGGGCGGTAAATTCGGAGCTGGTAGCGAAGAGATGATCCGCAAGCCGCCACTTGAAACAACGGGCGGAGTGAGACTTGGCTTGTATTGGGCCAATGCTTGTAACACGCCCTACCGTTTGTACAAACACTTCGTACACGAGGGCGGAGCCAATACACCGATGGTCGCTCATTGGCCAGCTGGAATCCCGAAAACGAATAACGGGTCGTTCGTTCGCGAGCTGGCTTATTTGCCCGATTTCATGGCGACATGTATTGAGCTGTCCGGTGCCAAGTACCCGCAGAAAATGCCGCCATGCGAAGGAGCCTCGATTTTGCCGTTGCTAAAAGGAGGCGACAAACCAGTTCATACTTCGCCCATTTTCTGGGAGCACGAAGGCAACGCATGTATCTATTCGGGAAAATGGAAGCTAGTTCGCGAATATCGCAAGCCGTGGGAACTTTACAACATGGAAGTCGACCAAACTGAACTGCACGACTTAGCGAATAGGCAGTCAGTTAAACGAGATGAACTCATCGGGTTGTGGACCGTTTGGGCGAAGAAGAATGGGGTCGCTTTTCCGGAACGGTTTAACATGTATGAATTTCTCAACAAGAAAAAGAAATAACACAACGCGCCTTCCATTCTTGACTCTTACTCTCATTTCTTAATCTTAATCCTCAACCACCGAACACCGCGCTCGGACAATGAATACTGGAACGGCGGCGGCAAACTCGATACCAATTGGAGCATCTATTGTGGGCCGGGAGTTTGGTACGACCAAGGTGCCGGTCGCGTTCATTGTCGGCTGGCGCATACAAAACTCCCCGTGCTTGGCCCTGACAATTACCGTGGGATAACCGACCCTCGCCGGATCCCGCTGGTGGTGACGGCTGCCCCCAATGCCATGCACATTCGATTGGCCGAGCACATTCGCGTTTACGATCTCGTCTTTCGAGGTGCGCGGAAATCGGCGTTGAACATTGAACACAGTACAAACATCGAAGTCGATAACGTCACCTGTTTCGGCTCCGATCCTGCAGTGAATTTGCAGAGTTGCCACAATCTCAAAATCTTAAACTCCAATATTCGCGGGATCGCGTCGCCATGGTCGTTTCGTTCAGGACACAAATATCGAGGGACAGCCGCTTATCTACTGGTCGCCCGAGGCGACGACTCGCCCAATCGCGAAGTTGAAATCGCCAACTGCGAACTGACTGATTCACACGATGGTCCTTTTGTCGGCACCATTCGTGGTCTGAAGTTCCACCACAATCTCGTCGACAATTTCAACGACGACGGTGTTTACCTCACGGCAATGACGCTGGGTGGCGATGTCGAGATTTTCCAAAACCGAATCTCTCGGTGTCTGCACGCGTTTGCGTTCTTCGGTGAATACCCCGTGGGAAAAGGGGTTGCCATCTATCGAAACGTCATCGATCTTCGAGCCCCGGTTCATTACTTTCAACCACGGGACGCAAATGACGAGCGATTTGTCAAAGGGCTGCCGGGTCAGCGTTTTCGGTTTCCATCGGCGGGCGGACTATGCGGTGATCACGGTGGACCTATTTGGGAGCCCATTCACTTTTATCAGAATACCGTCGTTGCTCGCGATGCGTCTTTTCGAAACTACTACGGGATGGGCTGGGGTGGCCACATGAAGGGTACCGAGCGGGCAGTTCGCAACAACATCTTTGTGCAATTGGAAGGCTGGCCCGGCGTAAATGGAATCGGAGCGAGCGACGAATTGCAAACAAACACCAATCTTCATTTTGGTCTAAAAGGTGAACGGCCAAAACTTTCGTCGAAGGTAACGGTTCCCGCTGACGATCTGTTTAAAGCTCCCCGGCTTATCGGACTCAATAATTCCGACTCCTTCTCCTCATGGCAAAAGTTTGCCAACGTCGAGCTAGCGAAGGAGAGCCCCGCAATTGACGCAGGTGGGAGCCTCCCCAAAGATTGGAACGATCCACTGCGGGCCGAGGACGGGCGGGACGCCGATATTGGGGCGTTGCCAAAAGGTGTGAGGATGTCCGCGGTTGGTCCAACCCGATAATCCAACGCGTCATTGCGAAGTATGGCCGAGTTAACTGTTGATCGAATCAACTCTTGATCGAGGAGGCGAAATTTGAAAACCGCAAACAAGAACAGCGGTTCGTTGGCGAAAGTGGCGGTGGTCGTCGTGCTTGTCGCCGTAATTTGTCTTGCAATCTATACTCAATCTGGAAACAGTCCGGACGTCGAAAACCCCAATGATGGAAATCTCGGAACGACGAATCAAGAGAACGAACTTCTGACGTCGGCCAAGGGACTTCTTGGGATTTGGAAAGGGACATCTTATGCCGGCGACTTGAGCAGTTTCAGTCCAACGAAACCATTTCAAACGGGCGACTCGGGGAGGGTGATATCTGGAGATGCAAACGCCAAGGTTGCCGCGATCGACGTGACGATTGAAATCACGGAGGAACTGTTGGGGAGAAAGGGATTTGAGTCGTGTTGGGTAACGCTAACCTATCGTCCAACAAATGAGGACCCAGCCCATTCTTCGCGTGATATGTACCGACTGTTTCCACCGAAAGAGGCCGTCAGCCGTAATGCCGAACCGGGAGAACGCGGCGAGGCCGAGCTTCAGCCGGGAACAGTGGGTTTGCCTCGCTGGAAAATCGAAGACCGTTACGATTCGATATCCTTGAAGAAAGGGCTCGACAAACTTGAGATCGTGAAACTTCAAGGCGCTGAGATGCAGCTAGTGGGCAAGATCGGAATCGTCGGACACAAAATGGAACGGCCGCGAATAATTTTGACGCTCCAACGGCAAGTGGAATCGAAGTCCGCCGAGTGAACCGTTTCTTCTTGGTCTTCTTGGTCTTCCAGGAATTCCGATAGAAGCTGAGTTAGTCGGTCGCTGAAGTGCAAGACGCGCCGAGTTCAACTAGCTGCGGCACCAAATCGACCTGTCCTGCTGTTTGGGCGGGAACCATGATGATTTCTTTTTGCAAACACTTCTTCTTGGCGTTGTTGTAAGCGTTGTCATAATAGTCCAACGCGAAGTGAGCGAACGTTCGCAGATCGCCGCTTGCCAGCGATTTCACCGATTCGGTATGACGTTCACCGCCGAGACGTTTCTTAATTCGTCCCATGGCGTCTTCCAGACATTGAACTGGCAAGTCGCCGTATTGTTCCATTAAGAAATCTAGCCGTCGCTCCTGGGGCACGTCGAGAAAGATTCCAGGTGAATCCGTCATCTGTTCCCATATTCCCTTCGTTACTCGAACCGTGCCAATAGCTTGGCTTTCCGATTCAATCCAAACGACTCGCTTTGGATCCAGAGCTCTCCAGTTCTGAAACAGATTGTTCTCAAACTGTTCTTGAGTTGGCTGGTCGGGCTGGGAAATTCCGCCAAAGGCAGAGCCGCGATGATTGGCGAGGCCTTCGAGGTCAATGATCTGCTCGCCGGCGTCTTGGAGGGCAATGAGGACCTGAGTTTTTCCGGCGCCGCTTAGACCGGTGAGGATAGCAATTCTTTGTCGGACTTCAAAGGATTCGCGGCCAGCTTGACGGAAAGCTTTGTAGCCGCCTTCGAGTCGCTGGGCGCGAAAGCCATTTTCGTTCAGCAGTTGAGCGAATCCTTCACTCCGCATCCCTCCGCGCCAACAATGGACGAGGATTTCGTTTGACGGATCTTGGTTCGCATCAGTTCTTTGAGTTTCAGTTCTTTGAGATTCATAGTACTCAGCCGAAATCGCTCGAACTGCTTCGACCATCGATTCCTTCCTGGGCGTGACGTATTCCAATCCCAGTGCAATTGCCGCTTCGCTCCCCTTTTTCTTATAGAGCGTGCCGACGGCCGCTCGTTCGTCGTCGTTTAAGAGGGGAACGTTATTGGCGAACGGAATATGTCCTTGCGCAAACTCACCCGGGGATCTGACATCAATTATCGGTAATTGGCCAGATAGTTCGAGAAAGTCGGCGATAGATGTTGCGGTAGATATGCTCATAAGAATTTGCCTCGTCCCAGTTTAGCACTACAAGCAGTAGCGGCAAGGCTAGAGGGTGCGATTCGACTCCCCTAGATCGGGCAAGACGAGGAGATTCCCAGGGTTAACGCTCTGACTTTGGAATGTGAATGACCATGAAACTACAGAGTCCAAAGCCGATGGGCTTCATGTGCGACGGACGGAATTGATCGGCGGCGTGTCCATTGAAGTTGACGTAAAGAGCGTCGCCTTCGTCGCTGATTTTGACTCCATAAGTACCGCCGGGCACGTAACCAATTTCCTGCTCCAACGCCGACGCAAGAAATGCCAACACTTTTTGGGTCTTCTTTTGGATGTTGTATTGAATGAGGGGAGTGCCAAATCGAGTTGCCTTCCCATGAGCTCCGGGTAGGTAGTAGAGATATTTTTCGTCGGGCGAAAGAGCCAATACGGTTGTGTATTGACCCGTGCCCCAGGTCGGTCCGAGCATCTCGAGTTGCTGATCTTTGCCTCCGGAATTAGCCGATGGACGGTAGCGGAACAACTGGTTTGTCTTATGAGTCGCACCGAAGATGTCACCGGAAGTCGACTGCCGGCTGGACGCCCGCATCCCCTTGGACTCGACGAGAACTACGCTCGTGCTTCGGATCTTTCGCTTCGGATTCAATC
>Ga0115002_10009479_pt1 | contig 10624 bp, 16 predicted proteins | sample ArcticOcean_MG_C_8_FD_89576 | JGI IMG/M metagenome (GOLD analysis project Ga0115002, IMG submission 89576) | Marine microbial communities from western Arctic Ocean - ArcticOcean_MG_CB11_86 | ecosystem: Environmental > Aquatic > Marine > Oceanic | place: Arctic Ocean: Canada Basin | collected... | reverse complement strand
CATCGTGGCGGGCCTACTTATTGTTATGTCTTTCGCCTCGGGGCCGATGTATGGCCGCGTCGGGGTGAGAACATTCTGGAGGTGACTCTGCGTCACCGAGATGCCGCCGTTGTGGGGACGGTGAGCCTGCGCGATGTGGAGCTCGAGATTCACTATCTCATGGGACGAAGCTCGCCTCGGGGCTTTGTCGACGCTGACCTCGGCTACTACGAACACGTCGTCACATGAAGGTCACACAGATCGAAGTCCACGAAAGTCAGCCCAGGTCATTGCACGCACCATCGAAAGCGACAGATGAACAAGATATCAACCACATACAGTAAACCGGCCCTGGACGACGAGAACTTCACTCCGGAGACCATCACGCCCTTACCTGTCCCCGACAGAGTTGAGGACTGGCAGGGTACACGCAAACAGATCCTCGAAGCGTGGCAGGCTGTCGTTGGCCGTCCATCTTCCGATTCGACGGCGGCCTTCGACGCGACGGACGGCTTCGATCGATCCGCGGAAATTGTCACGAGCTTTGAGCAGGAAGATTACGTTGGTACCGTCTTGCTGCAGCCGACGACCCCGACGACGCGACAAACCGTTCTGCTCATGACACCGAAGGCACCTGTTGCCCAGCCGTGTCCAGGAATGGTGATCCCGTTCTACGATCCAGATCGGATGGCTGGGATCGACCTTCGCACACAGAACCCACTCCTCGAAGAGGCATCGGTCATTCAGTTTGGTCGTCATCTCGCGGCGCAGGGCTACGTCGTCGTGTGTCCGGAAGTCTATCCGTTCAATACGGTTGTTGAACCAGCTGACAATTCAGGCATGAACTGGTGGCAGGCGGCAGCCGATCAACTGCGAGCCGATCATCCCGATTGGACCGGTGTCGGGCGACTGGCATGGGATGCGTCACGGGCTCTCGACCTGCTGCTTGAGCAGCCCGGGGTCGACACGACACGCTGCGGTGTCATGGGGCATTCGCTAGGTGGCAAGATCGCCTTCTATGCTGCCGCCCTCGACACACGCTTCGCTGCCTGTGTCCCCTCTGATTTCGGGTTTGGCTTCAATTTTACCAACTGGGACGATGACTGGTATCTCGGCGATCGGATACATCAAGCCGATTTCGACCGTGCTCATCATGAACTGCTGGCACTGATTGCACCGCGGCCGTTTTTCCTCGTCGGTGGTGAGGCGGATCGCCCGGCCAGCTGGCACTACATCCAGGAGGCGCAGCGGGTGTATACCCTGCATGGTAAAGAACACGGGGCGGGGTTTTTTCATCATGGAGCGGGTCACCGACCCACGGAGCAAGCGGTGCGAATAGCTTATGGTTGGCTCGCTGAGCAATTCGGTCTCGACATCGATCCTGAGGCGGTACAGCTTTGAATCACATGACGAATCCGGTGCCTGCAGATCTCGAGGCGTGGGGAGCGATACGTGACAAGATTCACCACGCTGCGCAGCAAGTGATGGGACCCTTGCCACAGCGCGACCGCTCGAGCCCGCCGAAGTGGTCGATCCTCGACGAGACTGACTGTGGATCCTACATCCGCCAGAGCATCACCTACGAAGCAGATGAAGGTTGTGAGACGACCGCCTTCATCTGTCTCCCCCACATCGCGTCAAGCGAACCCCGGCCGGGTGTGCTCTGTCTGCATCCAACCAATGGGGAACAGGGGGTGCGAGATGTGGTTGGACTGAGTGGTCGACCGAATCGCAGCTATGCCAGTGAATTGGCGGAAGAGGGATTCGTTACGATCTCCCCTTCCTATCCGCTGATGGCTGACTACCAACCAGATCTCGACGCTCTCGGTTATGAGAGCGGTACGATGAAGGCGATCTGGGACAATATCCGGGCTCTTGATCTTCTCGAGAGTTTCGCTTGCGTTGCAGGTCGTGCTTACGGCGCGATCGGTCATTCCCTCGGGGGGCACAATTCGGTATACACAGCCGTCTTTGATCCACGGATCAAGGCCGTCGTCTCCAATTGTGGTCTTGACTCGTACGTGGACTACCCCAACTGGACGCCGGGCAATGGCTGGTCGCAGAGGCGCTACATGCCGCGGCTCGGCGACTACGATTCACCGGCAGCGATTCCCTTCGATTTTCACGACCTGATCGCCAGTCTCGCGCCACGGGCATGCCTCGTCTCGGCGCCGGTGGATGACAGCAATTTCAAGTGGCAGAGTGCAGCCGAGGTGGTTCACTCGGCAGGTGAAATCTACCAACTGCACGGCGCCGCAGACCGCCTGCAAATTATCCACCCGCAGTGCCCGCACGACTTTCCGCCCGATGTGCGCCGCGTTTGTTATGAGTTCATCGGAAACGCGCTGAAGTAGTTCGCAAAAGAATTCGAATGAGAGTGTTGTTAGCTGGCCCTACTGGCCTTGTCACAAGCCGTAGGGATCTCGCTATGCCGTGCTGTTCCCGAATGCACCGGGGATCCACGCCACCGCAGCGGAAGAGGGACAACTGCCGGGCCTACGGTGAGGTGGTGGCGCGACAGCACGTCGGCATGGATCGCCGTCGCATGGATCCACGTCGCTTCCATCTGGATCTGTCCCATCTGATCGATAAGCCATTGCAGCATTTCGAGCCGCTATTGGAACACCGACCAGAGGATCTGGACTACTTGCAGCGTGTCGGTGGGGAACTACGTGCAGCAATTGAGGCTCTGCTACCGAAAACGTCGCCTGTTTATGGCTTCTGTCATGGTGATCATCACGGTGGCAACATTCATCAGGATGATGACGGACAGATGGGCGTCTTTGACTTCGATTGTTGGGGATATGGGTGGCGCGCCTACGATCACTCACACCAAATGAGATCACGGCGACGAAACTCTTCGTAGCGATTCGGCAGATCTGGCTGATCTGGCTGCAGACACAGGGTGGCGAGCACTGGGCGAGTGGGTTCATCACAGACGGTTATTTTGAGCGCCACGTCAGCTACATTCGCCAAGCGATCAAGCACTACAGGCTGCTGTAATGCTCGGAGGCGCCTGGCGTCGCCGTCCGCCGTGCCCATTCTATCACTATGCCAAATTCTTCGTCATTCATCTGGCCATTCGGCACAAAACCGAGCCCCCGATAGAATCCCTCCAGACCATGCTCGCCGCTTCGCTTCAGTCGATGCGATCCGTCGCGACGTGGTACTGAGGATCCTCAGACAAGTTTACCTCGACGAGATCTCCCGCTCGGGCCAGAAGCTGACGGCATTCGGCGCTCAGGTGTGTCAGATGTAATCGCTTACCAGCACGCTCGTAGCGCTCGGCGACCGAATTGATCGCTTCGAGCCCTGATTGGTCGTAGACACGCGTGTAGTAGAAGTCGATGACGACATCATCTGAGTCCGTCGCGGGGTCGAACATGTCAAGAAAGGAGCGCACGGATGCGAAGAACAGTGGCCCATGGAGCTGGTAGATCTTGGAACCGTGCTCGTTGCTCTTGATGTCGGCGAAGATGTGGGTTGCATGTTGCCACGCAAAAGCCAGTGCTGATACCACGACACCGAGAAGAACTGCTGTCGCCAGATCGTGCATGATCACGGTGTAACCAGCGACGAGCACCATGACCAGCATATCCGTTGCCGGCATGCGCTGCCACATTCTCAGGGTCGCCCATTCAAACGTGCCGATCACGACCATGAACATGACACCCACGAGGGCCGCCATGGGAATCATCTCGATCCACGGAGCCAGAAACAGCACGAACAGCAGCAGGCAGATGGCCGCTGTGATACCACTGGTACGGCCGCGGCCACCAGAGTTCACGTTGATCAGGGACTGACCGATCATCGCACAACCGCCCATTCCCCCAAACAACCCACAGGTGATGTTGGCCAGGCCCTGACCGATGCATTCACGATTTCCGCGACCACGTGTTTCGGTGATCTCGTCTATGAGTGTCATCGTCATCAGTGACTCGATCAGACCCACACCGGCGAGAATGACAGCAAAGGGCAGTATCGTCAAAAGCGTCGCCCAGGTCAGCGGCGGCAGGACATGCTCCAGGAAGAACAATCCTGGGAGTCCGGCAGCGATGCCGATGGTATCGATGTCGACGCTGGCCAGCACCTGTGCTACAGAGTCTTGGGTTTCGGTGCCGGCGGCACGCACGGCGGCGGCCTGCGACTGGGTGACCAACATGTCTTTCACTGTGGCCACGACATTGGTCTGACCCTCAGGAGCAAGGGATGCGGGTGCCCATGAGTTGAGCCCCACGGCCAGGAGCGTCACGGTGATGATCGCCACCAGCGACGCGGGGATGGCTGTGGTCAGCTTGGGTAATAGCCAGATGATGGCCATCGTGAGCCCCACGAGTCCCAACATGATCAGCAGCGACCAACCGCCGATCAGGTGCAGCAGGCCATCAGTACCAATGGTCTGAAAACTGCCGAACTGGGCGAGCATAATGATGATGGCGAGACCATTCACGAAACCCAGCATGACCGAATGCGGCACCATGCGGATCAGTTTTCCCAGCCGGCCCAGTCCGACAAGGATCTGAATCACACCGCACAGAATTACGGTGGGAAAGAGATATTCCAAGCCATATTCGGCGACGAGGGTGACGATGACGACGGCCATGGCCCCCGTGGCGCCGCTGATCATGCCTGGCCGGCCACCAAAGATGGCGCTCAGCAGACCAATGAAGAAGGCAGAATAGAGACCGATGACCGGTGAAACGCCGGCGACGAAGGCAAACGCGACCGCTTCCGGCACCAGAGCTAAGGCAACCGTAATACCCGATAGCACATCGTCCTTCGGGTTTGAAGGACGAAGGCGATAGAAATCCAGCATGTAAGTGGGTTCAATTTCTACGGAAAAATAAGTGAGAACGGCGCCCGTTCGGCAGCCGTCAAATTCCGCCGGAGGGGGGAGGATTTCCGCGCGGGGTAAGAAGAAAGAGACTATGGACACATGCGCAGAAACGCAAAGCTTCAGGCTGATGTCTTCTATCTCTATACACTTGTCAGATGGTTTACCTAGGCCTGCGCGAGTCGAGGCGATCCATGGCGTCGTGGAGGCCTGCGACGGCATGTCCCCAGGATTCGGCTGCCTCGTCGCTGGCGCCTTTCGCGCCGTCTTCGGGGGCCTCCCTGAACAACAGAATGGGTCTTTCCCCTGCCGAAGCCCCGATGGAAGTCACGAAGCGTCCATCCTTCTGAGCGACTGGTTCGACCACAGGAATCCCAAGCTGCGCAGGTCGTGGACACGCTGCGCCTCTTGCTCAACCTGTTCAGCGGCATACGGTGGACGATACACCTTCAGATAGAACGCAGCGTGTTCTGTTCGCACTCTGTAGATGTCCGAGTCGCCGCGATCAAAAAACTGACATTCCCTCGCAGGATGGGGCAGGTCGTAGTGGCAGACGACGCGGTTGAGCAAGGCTTGCTCGTCCAGCACAGAAGACAGAGCAGGGAAAGCAACTCGATCCTTGTCCTCACCCTGGTTCGAGACTGACAGGCCATAACGAAGTGATGACCTGTTGGTTTCAGACTTTCCGGGATCTACTGGGTTCAGCACGAGGAGTCGACTCCAGTCAGGGGGAGCCGCCGCATCTACGCAGATTGGGATGCACGACTGGACGGACATACCTGACGGCATATCAATTCAACGCTCGACGGACCAGTTCTTAGAACGCGAAGAGGCGAGAGCCTAAGCCCTCGCCTCCCGTAGAGCCCGCTACACGTCGTCACCGCACTACCGTATGCCCGGGACCCCCAAGGTGCCCGGGATTGGGTTTGTCGGGCCGTGGTCACGCGTCGCTTGCCCAAGAATAGTGCAAGCGCTTGAAGGATCGGGAGCCAGGTACGAACGCCCCGGAACACTGACGGACGTTGATCTCAAATCGGAACAGACGAAACTTAGGAGGCGAACTCGTCGTCTGTATGATGATGGCTGTTACCCGAGGAACGCGACCAATCCCCACCTCGAAAATCGAGTTGCCCGTCGTCGGGTCAACCTATACACTGCACGGCATGAGGACGACACGGATGGGATTGACCACGTCCATTCGTTCTCCCGCCCAATTCAAGTCCCTGCATCAGGGCACGGACGTCTCACCACCGCACGTCTGAAGTAACCCGCACCACCCATACCGTAGACAACATGTCGTGACTTTGACGCCCCTGGAGATCGCTCCGGGTGTCGGTGATCAACGCACTGCGCGATTCGGAGACTGGCAGCGGGCAGGGCATCTGTAGACCACAGACAGGGGGAGGTAGATGAGAGGCATGTGGAAATTACTACTCGTAATCTGTGTCCCCGCAGTCGCGTCAGCACATGGCGTAACCAGCGGGGATCAGGGCTATATCCAGGAGATCAGTGGCGTCAATTTCGTCCCCTTCATGTATCTGGGCGCGAAACACATGATTACCGGATATGACCACCTGGCGTTTCTGTTCGGGGTCATATTCTTCCTGTACAGGCTCAAAGATGTTGGTGTGTATGTGAGCCTCTTCGCGATCGGCCACTCAACGACACTACTGTTCGGTGTCTTCACCAACATAGGTATGAGTGCCTATCTCATTGATGCAGTCATCGGACTTTCGGTTGTCTACAAGGCACTTGATAACCTCGGGGCCTATCAGCGCTGGTTTGGAGTTCAGCCGAATACGAAGATCGCAACACTTGTCTTCGGTTTGTTCCATGGTTTCGGCCTTGCCACAAAGATACTGGAGTTCGAGATCGCCCCCGATGGTCTGTGGTCGAATCTCATTGCATTCAACGTCGGAGTTGAAGTGGGCCAACTGATGGCGTTGTCAGCCATCCTGATCATGATCAGCTTCTGGCGGAAGCACGGAGATTTCCACAGACATGCTTACGCTGCAAACGTCGCACTCATGGCCTTGGGCTTCATCCTGATGGGGTACCAGTTGGTCGGATATTTCATCATGGGAGATATGTAGTGACCGATTCGCAAGCACCGTCAACAGACAAGTTGCCTTCGTCGCGACAGCTCTTCCATTCGACGATCATTGCCGTCGTTGTCGCTACAACGGTACTGGTTGTCGCCGTGTTGCCCGCTGAATATGGCATCGATCCGACAGGTATTGGGGCCTGGTCGGGCCTGAAGAACATGGGTGACATCAAAGTTGGTCTCGAACAGGAATCAGCAATCCAGGATGGTGCCGCATCTGATGCGGTGGAATCTTCTGCCGCCAGTCGTGTGGCTCAGAAGGTGAGCCAGACTGATGTGGTGGAGCATACTCTCGCCCCTGGAGAAGCGGTTGAGTTCAAGTTGGAGATGAAGGAAGGGGCCGTGGCGCAGTACAAGTGGTCAACCACCGGCGGCAGGCTCAATCACGATACCCACGGCGATGGCAGCCGAGGATCTGGGGATTTCATCAGCTACAAGAAGGGTCGCATGGTTGTCTTTGACCAGGGCGAGCTTGTGGCAGCGTTCGACGGTTTCCACGGTTGGTACTGGAGGAATCGAGACAGCCAGGCCGTGTCAGTCACGTTGGAGGTCAGTGGCGATTATGTGGCCCTCAAACGTATGATGTAGCAGTGCCAGGATAGCCTTCAGGTGGGTGTCGTCGTCCTGAAGAAAGAGGAGACGGCATGATCGGCCGCATCAAGGTTCATGCTAGCCCAAACTCCCTCATTTTTCTCCATAACGTCAAAACGATGCATATCCAGTCGCTGCGCCGCCTCCTGACGGTTCCAGTGGCTCTCCTCGAGCGCACGCAACACGGCGGTCTTTCGTCTCGGTCAGGTTTCGCGGTGGGCGTCGTGAGAGTCTCTGAGGCCTGCGTCGCACTCGATGCGGGTCCCTGCCGCTTCGAGGTTCGCGCACTCGACAGCGCCCATCTAATGCAGATGGGACTGATGCCCATATCGCCACCAACTGTGACAGGGCTGGATGTGGCTGGTATCTGTCGTGCGGCCAACCACGTCGGGGGCGACCTATTCCAGTACTTCACGAGCGACGACAAGATTTCGATTGCGAGTGCCGACGTGACAGGGCACAGGTTCATCTGCTTCACTATGATAGAGATCAACGGGAAGTCGTCGGAGGCTGCCTCCTGCGGCAATCCCTATCCCCGCCATTTCCACGACGGAGAAGTGAGTGAACTCAAGGTCGATGACTATCCCCAGAGTGTCCGCGAAGACACGCAATACAATACCATCGAGGCCCCACTTCACGAGAGGGATTACCTCGTCCGCTACTCCGATGGCATCCCCGAGACGACCAACCCTATCAGAAGAGATGTTCGCTGGGGATGAGCCGCAGGCGGATGACATGACGTGTGTCATGGTGAGGGTGCTGCAGCCAGGCGAGGCCACACTCCGAGAGAGGCCTTAATGAGAGGCGCAGACACCCAGGCTTTTTCGCGCAGGTGGATGCTCTTCAGCTTGCTCATCTACATCACGGTCGAGGTCGTGCTTGGCATATGGGTAGGGGGCTTGGTGGCGGGCCGGTTCATATCAGTCAGCCTGAGCTTCATGTTACAGGGACTGCTGAACCTGGCCAGCTATTTCGTCGGCGGCCTGATCATCGGCTTGATCTCTCCCGGCCTGCGGGTCTATGAGCCGGCAGCAGGTGCATTCCTCGCTGTCGGCTTGATGTTGTTGTTGTCTTTCTTCACACCCTACATCTTCATCCAGTTCAGCATGACCAAGATGCTGATCGGCGGCGGGATTGCCTTCCTTCTGGCCCTTGCGGGGGCCCGACTGGGAGAGCGCCTGTCTGGGAACCGCCTTCCCTGAACCGGCTACTGCTCGGGAGTTGAGTACAGCCCACAAGGTGATCGAAGCCGGTGGGCCTTTCTCCTGGCCGACCTGGGCATCACCAAGACCCACAAATACTGGCTCGGATTCTCCAAACGTTTCGACTCGATCGAACACGCCAGGCACTGGAAGCTTTGTGGGGCAGTTGATGGACGATCAGGGAGGTTGGGTGTTGAAGGTGGACATCCAGCAGTTTTATGACATGCTGGACAAGGGTCATCTGCTGACGTTTGAGCGGGCGCACGACACGAAACGTGTGCTGGAGGTGCTGCCGAAACGTTTTGCCAAATATGGCCTGCGATTGCACCCGGACAAGACTCGTCTGTTTCCTTTCCATCGCCCGGGCATCGGGCATCGGGCATCGGGCATCGGGCATCGGGCATCGCGTGACGGGTGACGGGTGACGGGTGGCGGGCGGCGGGTGGCGGCTCGGGACCTCGTCCAGTGTGCTTCGACCTGTCGGGGTTTACCCATTCCTGGGCACGCTCCCGCAAAGGCTACTGGCAGGTGAAGCGCAAGACGGCATCGGATCGCTTTTGAATCGTGCCTTGCAGAAGATCAGCGACTGGTGTCGTCGCAATCGACTGGTGTCGTCGCAAGCTGTGGGGCCATCATGCCTACTACGGGATCACCGGCAATGGCGAAGCGTTGTCGAGCTTCAAGCATGCCGTCGAGCAGCACGAGACCCCGAGTCGCGTTTACTCCGGGGTGGTCAAAGAATAGAGATAGACACCAGATGCTACTTCGTGGCCCGGCCTGGTGTCCTCGGCCAGCAGAACGGTAGCAGATTCCTACATCGTGTCTTCTTCAAGTCCATCGCACCTCGACGCCAAATAGACTTGCCACGCTGGCAGCCTGGTGCGGTTCCAGCACCAAGCCCTTCAGCGACTCTTGGTTCACGCGGAGCCCATTGATGTTCGAGGATGTGAGATCGGCACCCATAAGAATTGCTTGAGACATCTCTGCATTGCGTAGGTCGCACTCGGAGAAAACGGCGTTGGTAAGATCAGCCCCTTGGAAGTCGGCGTCTCGCAAATCACAGCCATGGAATCGACATGACTTCAGTTTTGAGAAGCGAAATTGAGACAGATTTCCGACACAATCATTCATCTGTAGATCTTGTAGGTAGCTCTCAGTCAAACAGGTGCCGGTGAGACGGCACCGAGTCAATTCAACCCGGAGAACGCTCGCATTTGGCAATTTGGCGTTCGCTAAATCACAGTCCAGGAATTTGAGGTCGGACAGTTCCAGACGAGGCAACGAGGCATTACGAAAGCTTGCTCGATTAAGATGTCCCGAACGAAAGGCAATGCCTTCCACGGTCTCGCTCTTGATGGTTGAATCGTCGATCTGGAAATCTATGAACGAATCATCTGACGCCAGCGTGATGGCAGACAGATCAAGGCTCCTAAGGTCTCGAGAGATGAAGGGGCCTCTCGCTTGCCCTGTTCCGCCTCGGGGCGACCGCTTAGACAAAGTCAACCTGACTCACTTGAGGAACGCAAAGGAGGGTCACTGCCCGTTCGATGCGGGGAATGCCGGCCATTTCCAGGAAGGTAGGACCATCAGGAAGGGCCCTGTCAAAAGAGAAAGGGTAGAACGCGAAGAGGCGAGAGTCTAAGCCCCCACCCCCTGACACTCCCCGCTGGCTCGCGGCTGGACTCTGCCTCGCACGGTATCTCGCAAGGTAAAATACTGTCAACGAAAAAGGACCTGAGAGAAGGGAAAGACGTATATCGGGCGGAACTCCAGTACCAGCACAATCCAAGAACACGCTGGGCCGTAATTCGACGCCGTGGCTCGATGAGACGCGCGACCCTGTGGGTCTGCCACCAAAACCGGATGAGGACTACCGTCGATCGGGGCTATCTACGTCAATACTTCGCCGACCTT
>Ga0115002_10009478_pt1 | contig 10626 bp, 9 predicted proteins | sample ArcticOcean_MG_C_8_FD_89576 | JGI IMG/M metagenome (GOLD analysis project Ga0115002, IMG submission 89576) | Marine microbial communities from western Arctic Ocean - ArcticOcean_MG_CB11_86 | ecosystem: Environmental > Aquatic > Marine > Oceanic | place: Arctic Ocean: Canada Basin | collected... | reverse complement strand
TCCTGCATCAACCGTGGTTGGCCTCGAAAGCAATACCAAAGAGGAGATTATCGGCGAACTGGTTGATCTGTTGCAGGTGGGTGACTCAATTACGGACCGACAGAAGGTCCTACAGGCTGTACTCGACCGTGAGCAGATAATGAGTACGGGGATTGGCGACGGCATTGCCATCCCTCACGGTAAGTCGGACTCCGTCGTCCGCCTCACGGCCGCCCTGGGAACCCACAAGCGCGGAGTTGATTTTGAAGCCCTCGACGGTGAGCCCGCGCATGTCTTCTTCCTTCTGGTCTCTCCCGCCAACGTCTCTGGGCCTCACATCAAGGCTCTGGCACGCATATCGAGGTTACTCAAAAACGACGAATTCAAGAAGCGGCTCGTTGAGGCAACCTCAGCCGAGGGAATCCTGACGGCGATCGAGACCGAGGAAAAAGCCCACCCGCCAACTGTATAGGTGGTCCATTGCGGACTGCCGCTCCCGGTTTGCGGCTGCAGCGTGACCCTCCAGCGCAGTGTGACCCTCCAGCACATCTGGCCGATTGAGCGCCCTTGCATTTTCTGAATCCCTTCGCCTTGTTGGGCCTGGCGGCTGCGCTTATTCCGTTGGCCATCCACCTGCTGCATCGAGGCCGTTCAACCCCCCGTCCATTTAGTAATCTCGAATTCTTGCGCGCCGTGCATCAGCGCCGGATGCGCAGCGTTCAACTGCGCCAATGGCTCGTCCTGCTGTTGCGCACGCTGGCGCTGGGTCTGATTGCAGCGGCCTTCGCGCGCCCAACCTACCGCGCCGATTGGGCAGCGGGCGTTCTCGGCCAACGCGTACCCACGACCACGGTTGTTCTGATTGATCGGTCTTTGAGTACCGATTACCGCTTGCCGTCTGGTCGAGTCTTCACCCAATTGCGTGACCGAGCACTCGATTTGCTCAACCAGCTCGCCGACCAGGATGATGTGACCGTTATCGCATTTGGCGAGCATGCGGATATCGTCCGCGGCGAGAATCTTGATCAGTTGCGTGACGCAGTAGCGGAATTGACCTCGGGCGAGGAAGCCACGAACCCGGCTGTTGCCTTCGCCAACGCGACGAAGATCCTGGAGGCCAAGTCACTGCCAAATCCTGAGCTGTATATCCTCTCCGACTTTGTTCGGCGTGATTGGGTCGAAGCGGCCCCGATGATCCGCAAGAATCAGCAGTCCGATATCCGTGTGTACGCGAGCCCGACGAATGAGACCGCGAAGGGCAACACCTACATCGACACGGTCGCCCCCGCTACGTGGACGCCGGCAGCCGGTCAGCCGATGGCATTTCAAGTATCCATAACCAACACCCATGACACAGATATAGAGGACGTACCCGTCGACTTGTACCTTGATGGCGAACGGGTGCAGCGGCAGATCATCGACCTGCTGCCAGGCTTGTCCACGGAGTCAACCGAATTCAATGTCGCCGTGCGTCACTCCGGACACTCTGTCGGTTTTGTCGAACTCGAGGAAGACGCTCTGTCTCTCGACAACCGCTATTACTTCACGTTTCATGTCCCGGACCAGATCAAGGTCCTGCTTGTCGGCCCTCGATCAGTCGACACCTACTACCTGCGCCGCGCACTGACAGCCGTCGGAGGCACGGATCCGGTTATGACAGTGGATTCCCGCCTTGTCGACGAACTCGAGTCCATTCAGCTGATGGATTACGATATCGTCATGCTCTGCAACCTCGACCAGTTGTCCCGCGAGCGCACCGGCAGGATCCATGACTATGTGGAAGCCGGCTCCGCCCTGGTGATTTTCCCATCCTCCCAGGCCGATCTCAATTTTTACAATCGTCAATTGTTGCCGCCCTTGCTGCCGGTCTCCATGGTCGGCGTCAGCGCCAGCAGCCCAGCGCAATCGTACCACCTCGATGAGGGGAGGCCCTTTCACCCAGTGCTGCGAGGCTTGTGGAGTTCGCAGCGCCTAGACCGGCCCCGGTTCACAGCCTCCTTCGACCTGGCACCGCCCATCCTCCACGGAACCCTGGCTCACTTCTCTGATGGGCGACCGGCCCTGATTGAGAGCGTCAACGGTGGCGGTCGCGTCGTTCTCTTCGCCGTCCCCCTCGACTTGCGCTGGAGTGACCTGCCGTTGAAAGGACTATTTGTCCCCTTGCTGCAACGCCTATGCCGCCATCTCACACAACCCAGTACAAGTGGGAGGAGCTATCACGTCGGCGAGGTGGTTCGACGGGAGTTGAAGCGCGCTGTTGATGCCGATAGGATTCAGGCGGAGTCACCCTCTGGGCGGCGCTCGTACCTCGATGCTGAGATCTCAAACGGTGTATTGATGTGGAAGATTCCGCGCCTGGATGAGTCCGGAATCTGGACGCTGTCAAACGACGGTAACGTAGTCGATCGCTTCGCCGTGAATGTCGATCGTCGTGAGTCACGGTTGGCGCCCTTACCACGCGAACTGTTTGCTGACGTGTTCGAGTCGACCCATCTACAGCTGGTCGAGGGAGGTGATCTCGCCGCCGCCATGTTGGCCAATCGCTACGGTCAGGAGCTGTGGAGGGAGTTGCTTATGGTCGCTTTGGCGCTACTGCTGATGGAGCAGTGGTTGGCTCGGGCACCCCGAACCGCAGTGCCAAAGTCCTGAGTTCTGCGTTATGAATCGTCGCGCGCACGCAGGGCCTCAAAGACATAGATGCCAGTGTCGTGGCCGTCGGCCCAAGTGATGCGGATACCGTACCGACCGATATAGTCGAACCCTGATGCCACAGCCGTTGCCGCGGCCGCTTCTGCACTCAGCATCGGTAGCTCTTGCCCACCGCTGGCGGCCACTGGCGCAGCCTCCACGCCGCGATTCTCGCGGCAGACCGCACAGGGGCATTCACGCCGTAGATCAGCCAGTGGCAGCCGGCTTGAATGCCCATCCTGCCAGTGAATCAGGAGATGGTCTGCTTCTAACTCGACGGCCCGCGGGCGTCGCCTTTTCTTGTCCTCTGCCACCGAAACTCCTCTTACCAGGTTTTACCCGTTAATCGAGCGACGAGTTCGTAGGAATACGCTCCAGTGATGTCGACCTCGGCAAACTTGCCCACCAGAGCGTTGGCGGCACCATCCTCAGCACCCGCCTCGATGCGCACATGGCCATCGATCTCGGGGGCATCGCGTTGCATACGTCCGCTCCAGCCGTTTTCTGCCAACTCATCATCCAGCTTCGCGTCAACGAGAACTACCTGCGCAGTGCCAACCAGGCCATGATTGATGTCCGCCGAAATGCCATCCTGCAGCTCGGTCAATTGGCGATAGCGTTCCTCTTTCACATGTTCAGGCAGTTCACCGTCGAACCCGTGCGCTTCGGTGCCCTCTTCATGCGAATAGATAAAACAGGTGGCGTTGTCGAATCGGGTTTGCTCGACAAACGCCAACAGTTCAGCAAACTCAGCCTCGGTCTCGCCAGGGAACCCGACGATGAATGAGGAGCGCAGCCCGACATGGGTCAGGCGTTCGCGCAGGCGCTCAAGCAAGCGCTCGGTCTTGGCTTTGGTGGTGGCTCGACGCATCCTTTTCAAAACGGGATCAGCAATGTGCTGCAGCGGCATGTCGATGTAGTTGCACATCTTATCGGACTCTGCGTAAAAGTCTATCATCTCGTCCGTCCAAAAGGCCGGATAGGTGTACATCAATCTCATCCACTCGATACCATCCACTGCCGCCAGCTGTTCGAGGAGTGGGACCAATTGGGGACGGCCGTAGAGGTCAGCGCCGTAGCGTACCGAATCCTGCGCCACCAGGACGAGTTCGCGGACGCCACGCTCGGCGAGCCTTCTTGCTTCGGTTACCAGATCCTCGATAGTCTCGCTGCGATGGCGTCCCTTAATCAACGGGATAGCGCAAAAGGCACACTTGTGGTCGCAACCGTCTGAAATGCGCAGGTACGCCCAGTGCGGTGGGGTTGTCATCAGACGCGGCACGTTGTCCAGGTAGTTTGCGCGCTCAGTACCCAGGAGTTCGTCGACATGATGGACAATGTCATCCTCCTGGCGCAGCGTCAGTATCTGATCCGCTTCGATTAAATCCGCTTTCAGCGTATCCTGGTAACGCTCTGCCAGACAGCCTGTGACAATGACGCCCTTACATTGGCCACTCTCCTTCAGCTCGTGGGCCTCCATAATGGCTGCGATCGACTCCTCCTTCGCCGGACCGATGAAGCCGCAGGTGTTGACGATGACGACATCAGCCTCCTCCGGATCGGTCGTGATCTCGTAGTCGTTACCGTTGAGGAGTCCGAGCATGCGCTCGGAGTCGACCGTGTTCTTGGGACAGCCCAAGCTCACCAGGTGAACCTTGTCGCGTTTTTGGGTCATCGATATTTACCCTGGATATAGTCCACACCAATACGAATCGTCGAGTCTTCGATGTCTTCGATGAGCTCGACATGGCCGATCTGACGACCGAGAACGAATCGTGTTTTCCCGTTGAGCCGCTTCTTATCGGCGCGAGTCCGCTCGACAATGAGTTGGGCATCGATCCGACTGATCCCCTCTGGTACTCCCAACCTTTCCAGCAGTGCGTCCTGGCGCTGCTGGTGCTCCTGCTGCCACAATCCCAGATGGCATGCGATCTGACCGGCGGCAGCCATGCCAAGAATCACAGCCTCACCGTGGTTGTACTGGTATTGGGTCGCTGATTCAATAGCATGACCGATTGTGTGACCGTAATTGAGAATCCCGCGCAGACCGCTTTCCTTCTCATCGCTGGATACGACGCTCGCTTTGAGTGCGACGTTGCGGGCGATGAGCCAGTCCAGACGCTCTGGCTCGATAGACATGTCGATGACCGACTCGAGGTGCTGTTCCAGGAACTCGAACATCTCCGCGTCCCGGATGATCCCGTGCTTGACCACCTCGGCCATGCCGGCCACTCGTTCCCGCTGCGGCAAGCTGCGCAAGCTGGTTGTGTCTGTGAACACGAGACGGGGCTGGTGGAAAGCGCCGATCGTATTCTTACCCAGGCGATGGTTTACCGCGGTCTTGCCGCCGACGCTGGCATCGACCTGGGCGACAACCGTGGTCGGCACCTGGACCCAATCGACTCCGCGAAGGTAGCTGGCGGCGACAAAGCCGCCGAGATCGCCGACAACACCCCCGCCCAGGGCCAGCAGCCATGAACCGCGATCCAGCTCAGCCTCTATCAAACGACCGAAAATATCCTCCGCAACCGTCAGATTCTTGGCCGCGTCGCGTCCCGTAAACTCAATCACCAGGGGGTTGAAACCGTGTGTTCGGAGACTATCCATGGCCAAGGCGCCCAGCGAATCCGTCAACAACACCTTGTCGACGAGGACGGCAACCCTGGATCCAAGTCCGAGCACGTTGCAGTGGCTACCCAGCTCGGCCATGATATCATGGCCGACCAGGACGTCGTAGGCGTTGTCAGCGAGATCTACGGCTATGCGGTGCAAGCGTGATTCTCCAGTTGTACTAACAAACGGTGTGCGGCCTTTTTGGCGTCGTCGTTGTCATCAGAGCGAAAGGTGATGTGTGCGGTGGCATAGTACGGTGCCCTGTCAGCAAGCATATTCTCGATCTTCTGCCGCTTCTGTTCGTCGCTCAACCCCGCCAACAGCGGCCGGTTGTCCTTGCGGGAAACGCGCTCGAGAATGGTGTCGACGTCTGCTTCCAGACAAACGAGAGTGCCGGCGCACGTTTTGATCGCCTGGCGATTGCCTTCCTCCAGTATGGCACCGCCACCCAGCGCCACGACTGTACGGGAATCACTACAGGCTTCAAGAAGCGCGGCATGTTCGAGCGCTCGAAAGGTGCTCTCGCCGTCCGTAGAGAAAATATCAGAAATGCTCTTGTTCGCCCGTTCGACGATGCTCGCGTCCGTGTCTATGAAGGTCCAGTCGAGAAGCCCTGCTAACAGATGTCCAATTTTGGTTTTGCCCGTGGCCATGAACCCGGTCAGAAAAATTGGACCCTTGAGATCGGCGGGTAACGCAGCGTTGTCGCTGATCGCCGTGGCTCTCTTTTCCATCAGCTACATCTCCTGCGGTGCTTTCATGCCCAGCAGCGACAAGCCACTGCGCAGCACCAGGCAAACTGAATCTACCAGGCGGATACGTGCGACCGTCAGTGGTTCATCCGCCGCCACCAATACAGGCTGTTCGTTGTAGAACCGGTTCGCGACGGTTGCCAGATCGATCAAGTAGGCGGCAATGTATGAGGGTTCGTTTTCGTCGCAGGCGCGTTCGACCGTGTCCGGGAACTCCGATAGTTGCCGCGCCACTCTCATTTCGGCCAGCTCACCCAACCGAGACAAGTCGGCATCGGGGTCAGCCGGTGAGCCATGCTTGCGCAGGATGCTGCAGAAGCGTGCGTGCGTGTACTGCACGTAGGGACCGGTTTCGCCATCGAACGTAAGCACCTCCTCGAGGTCGAAGGATATATCGCGCGTGCGGCGGTTGTTGACATCGGCAAAGATAACAGCGCTGATGCCTACCTGGTTGGCGATCTCATCGCTGTTAGCCAGATCTGGATTCTTTGCAGCGATAATGCCAGAAGTCAGCGCCACCGCCTGGCCGAGCACCTCTTCCAGAAAGACGATGTGGCCCTTGCGGCTCGACATCGCCGCTCCCTTGAAGCTCATCATCCCGAACGGCGCGTGTACGCACCGCGAGACCCAGTTCAGCCCGAGCAGTTCGAGCGCCTTGAACACCTGACGAAAATGTAGGGCCTGACGCATATCAGTGACGTAGACCATTTTGTCGAAGTCGTACTGCTCGCGCCGGTGCAGCAAGGCGGCGATGTCGCGGCTGTGATAGGTGCTGGTGTTGTTGCTGGTGCGCAGCATGCAGGGAGCCATGTCCTCGCCGTCTTCGAGGCGAACGATGAGGGCACCATCGCTCTCTTCTGCCAATCCCGCACTCTCGAATTGCGCCACCACGTCGGCGAGCTTGTCGGCGAAAAAACTCTCGCCGAGAAACACGTCAAAATGGACATCGAGAATGCCGTAAATGCGCTCAGCTTCCTTCGTACTCTCATCAACGAAGTAGCGCCACAAACCGACCATCTCCGCGTCGCCTTCGGCCAATGCCCGTAGACAGGCACGCGCTTGTTCGGTCAGATCCGGGTTCTCTGCGACCTCTTCGTTGAAACGAACATAGAGGGCGAACAGCTCGGGAACCGCATTCGCCCGCACAGCGTCTTCGTCCGCCCACAAACGGTAGGCCGCCAGTAGTTGCCCGAAGTTGGCGCCGTAGTCGCCCAGGTGATTGATGCCGATGCAGCGCCATCCTGTGAAGTCATGCAATCGATAGATGGCGTTTCCTATGGCGGTCGATCTGAGGTGCGCGATACTAAAGGGTTTCGCCAGATTGGGAGACGAAAAGTCGATTACAAAAGTCTTACCCTGCCCCTGGTTGCGGGAGCCGTACCCGGCTTCCTGCCGGGAAACCTCTCCCAGCACGTAGCCGATGAAACGGCTGCGGTCGAGGGTAAAGTTGATGTACGGTCCAACCGCTTCGACCCGATTGATGTGACTTGGCGCCGTGCCTGTCGCATCGATCTTGTTAGCGATCTCGCGGGCTATGTCGCCGGCTATGGCTACCGGGCTTTGCTTGCGTTCCTTGGCCAGAGCGAAGCAGGGGATGGCGTAGTCCCCCAGGCCCTCGTCGGGTGGCACAGAGATCAAGGCGACCACGGCAGACGGTTCCATGCCCATGGCCGCAGCGGCTCTCTCGACAACTTCTTCGACGAAAGGGTTCATCAGTTAGGTGTAATCGCCTTTCTCATGACGTCGACGGGAGCCTGCTGTCCTGTCCACAACTGAAGAGCCCGTGCGCCCTGGTGGACGAGCATGCCCAGGCCATCCACGGTGCGGGCGCCAGCCGCTTTCGCTTGTCTCAATAGCAACGTGTTCAGCGGTCGGTAGACGATGTCTAGGACGACGAGATCACTATGCAGACAGTCGGGATTAGCCAGCGGCGAACCCGCCTCGTTCGGTTGCATGCCCATGGAGGTGGCGTTGATCAACAGGCCGGCCTGACGCACGCAGTCGCATTCAGCTAGACTTCCCAGACGCACCGTGCTCGCTTGCGGATCGAGATCCGCGGCAAGTCGTTCGGCTCGCGTGGGCGTGCGATTCAGCAGCGTAACCTCCTCGACCTCTTGGCGCTGCAGCAATGCATAGAGAATCGCCCGAGCGGCACCGCCGGCGCCGAGCAAGACGACCTGAGCGGGCAGGCACTCGAGACCACCGTCCACCGCTAGGGTCGTGATGATGCCGTGGGCGTCCGTGTTGTACCCAGTGAGATGGCCCTCCTCATTGAGGATCGTGTTGACAGCGCCGATCGCTTTGGCCTCGTCGGCGACTTCATCGACCACGGCCATCACGTTCTCTTTGTGTGGCACGGTCACATTGAGGCCGGTTATCTGCAGGGTACGCATCGCACATCCAACGTCGGCGACAGAGCCGCCGGGCACATGAAAGGCCACGTAGACGTAGTCTAATCCGAGCGCCTGCAGGGCGGCGTTGTGCATGGCCGGGGACGAGCTGTGCCCGACAGGATCGCCGATCACCCCGAGGACCTTGGTCTGTCCGGAGATCAAGCCAACAGGTCCTCAGCGAATTTGTCAGCTATCTCCAGGCTTTCGCCCCAGGAAACGCTATAGAGCAGCTTGATCAAAATAACCCCCCCGGCGAAGACGATGGCCATTAGCGCGAACAAGCGATACAAGGACCTCATCGCTTTCCTCCTTTCAGAGAATTCAAGGTGTCGAAGAAACTAGGAAAGACCCCGTCAAGGCACTCCGTCCCGTGGATGACAGTTTCCCCTTCTGCCAGCATGGCGGCAACGGAAAAAGCTTGCACGAGTTCCGGATTGCCGTTGCTGCGTAGTCCCGCTCCTGTGAGCACGTGCCCGCCCTCGACGACGAGGCCTTCCGGGTACTCGCCGACCTTGGCTCCCATGCTGCGCAGAGCGGCCACTATATGGGCCAGGTAGTCGAACTCATGGGCGCTGCGCAGGACCTCGACATCGCGGATGACAAAGGCGCCTTCTGTTTGAGTCGCCAGCACCGCGAGCAGCGCCACGTGGTCCAGCAAGTTCTCTGCTCGCTTGTCCGCGATCCGCGTCGCCTTGATCGTGCCTCCACCCGTTACGTACAGATCACATACCGCCGCACCGGTTTCCCGCACTTCGACTTCAGCGCCGATCTGGCGCGCCAGATCGAGAAAGAGTCGCGTTCCCGAACGCATGGCCACGTTCTTAATGGTGACCTTGGACCCTTTCAAGGACAGGGCGGCCGTGAGAATTGGCATGGCCAATGACAGCTGACCGCAGACCTCCAACTCAGTGGCCCCGACGGTTTGACCCCCCTCTAGTCCCAGGCGGCGCTGCGAACGATCGACACCGCGCGTACCTACGATATTGACGCCACGTGAACGCAACAGATGATCGGCCTTGTCGCGGGTAGACACCGGCTCGTGCAAAACAGTCTTACCCTCGGCCAACATCCCGGCGATCAGCAACGAAAGCTTGACCATTCTGGGAATTTCTTCATTGCCGTACTCGGCTGCGCGCAGCGGTCGATCGTTTGCCTCGAAGCGGAACACCCCTTCGGACTCCTCCGATGCCTTCACCCCCATCGGTGAGAGCAGTTCAATCAAGCGGCGCGTCAATTCAACGCTGTCTGGATCGACCTTTACGCTGGCGGGAAACGGTTGGGCCGACAGAACCGCTACCAGCGGCAACGCCGCGGCCCCGCAGGCTGCTAAATCGACTGTTGTAGATGGCGCCGACCACTGACCCACGCCAGTCCCTTTTACCAGTAGGCACGAATCCGTCTGGTTGACTTGGGCACCGAGGTTACGCACAACGTCGACGACCGGTTCGATGGACACCGGCACATTGGCGATACGGCTCTCGTCCGCAGCCAAACTGGCCAGAACGAGGGCCTCCGCGGCCAAGTCGAACTCCCCTGGGACCGTGGTCTCTCCGGAGAGCTTTTTCGCCGGCGTCAACGTCTGTTCCATCTTACCTACCACCCTCTACCTGCTTCATTGCACCCTTCGCATCTTAAGGCCGGCGTGCCTGATAACCCAATTCTTGCAACAGCGCGAGAGCCTGCGCCGAGGCCTCGTCACTGTCGAAGCCAAGGCGCATGGTACCGCCTTCTCCCTCGCGGACCTTGACGATTTCGATATCGTTTATGTTGACACCTTCACCAGCCAACACCGAGGCGATTTCAGCGATCACACCCGGTTTGTCTTCGGCCACCACCAGGATTTCGAACAAGGCATGAAGAAACCCCTTGGCGTCACGAGGTATTCTGTCTCTTATGGAATTCGCGTAGGCGAAATCGGCGGCCAGAGTCGGGTCGCCTACGCGGTCGCGAATTTCGCCGAGCTTCTCAATGTAGCGATCGATCGTCTTGACGATCCGATCTCGATTGGTGGCACATATATCTGCCCACACTGGCGAAAATGGGCTGGAGGCGATCCGCGTGAGATCCCGGAATCCTCCCGCTGCCAACAACAGGAACCGCCCATCGCTATCCTCGTCCATTTCGCCGACCATCTCTACCAGTGTGGTCGCCATCATCTGCGGAAGGTGCGAGATGGCGGCCACCACTTCATCATGATCGTC
>Ga0115002_10009477_pt1 | contig 10627 bp, 12 predicted proteins | sample ArcticOcean_MG_C_8_FD_89576 | JGI IMG/M metagenome (GOLD analysis project Ga0115002, IMG submission 89576) | Marine microbial communities from western Arctic Ocean - ArcticOcean_MG_CB11_86 | ecosystem: Environmental > Aquatic > Marine > Oceanic | place: Arctic Ocean: Canada Basin | collected... | reverse complement strand
TTTTATTCTTAGCAATGTTATTTTTTGCTCCTCTAGCAACAAGCTTACCAAAAGAGATAGATGCTGCAGCACTTATATATATATCAACTTTATTTGTGCGTAACATTAAAGATATTGAATGGGATGATATTGCGGAATCTGGACCTGCTGTCCTTGCAATGATCGCAATGCCATTTACTTATTCTATTTCAAATGGAATAGCTTTAGCGTTTGTTTCTTATGCAGCTATTAAAATTTGCACGGGGAAAACAGATGTTAATCCAGCTATTTGGGTAATTGCTATATTAAGTCTTATAAGCTTTCTAGTAGCATAAAGATTAAATACTAAAATAAAAAGGGCCAGATTTTTTCTGGCCCTTTTTTTTATTTGTTGTGTTTTTTTTTGATATCTTCAATTCTTATTTCTTCGTAATGCTCAAATGGCTGAACAATCCAAGGATTATCAGGTAAACGTACTGCACAATAATCTGGTTCAAAAGTTGATTTCTTTTTTTTCCACAATGTTGCTGTTTTTATATCCTCTACTTTACCTTTTATGGGGTCGTAGTTTTCTAACCAATCAACACTTTTATTCAAAGTAATGCCTGTGTCAGATAGGTCGTCACATAAAAGTATTCTTCCACCCATATTTTTTGCAATTGAGCTCATTTCTCGAGAGAAAACTATATCTCCCTGTTCGTCCTCAACTCCCTTACCTGAATAAGATTCTACAGCAAGATATGCACATTTTAATTTAAAAACTCTACTTAAAATATCTATCATAGGAGCCCCGCCACGCATTATTCCAACTAGTAGGGTTGGCTTGTAACCGCTTTCATGAACCATGATAGCTAATTTTTCAACAGTTTTATTATATTCGTCCCAAGAAAGAATCAATTTTTCTGACATATTAATTCTGCTATCATAGTCAAAAAAAAATAATTAAAAAGGAGAAAATTTATGCCAAAAGGATATTGGTTAGCTACTTATAAAAAAATAGAAAATAAAAATAATCTTGAAAACTATGCTGTAAAAGCAACTGAGACGATTAAAAATTATGGTGGCATACCACTTGTTAGAGGTGGAAAATATAAATGTTTAGAAGGAAATGATTTTCCAAGAACTGTAATTTGGGAATTTCCAAACTATGGTATAGCAGAAAAGTGCTATAATTCTAAAGAGTACCAAGATGCTTGGAGTTTAGCTAAAAATTCAACAATTAGAAATTTGCAAATTATTGAAGGAGTTTAGTTGCTTTCTTTTTTATTTTTCCAATTAAAATAATATCGAATAAATCCAAAAAGAACTGCAAGTAAAGCAAGCAGCAACCAATTATATTTATTAATCCATACAAATGAAGCGTGACCACTCAACATGACAAAAAGAACTAATAATGTCATAATGTTATTGTGAACACTTCGTGTTTTAGCTTGAACAGATAAATTTAAATCAAGTTTTATTTTATTTAAAGCTGCAGCAGTAATATTTTTTCCATTTGGTATTATTACAAAAAAAACATTAAAAAACATTATGCATCCTAAAATAATACCTGAAGATAAGAATGCAAATCGTGCACCATAAATTTTAGTTAATCCAAATGCAATTACTGTTCCAATAATTAATAATATAATAGGAAATATTATTTTATAATTTATTAATTTGGACTTACAAATTAAATCGTAAATCATCCAAGATCCTATTATAGAAAAAACTGATATACCTATCCCCATGAAAGGATTAATAGTTGCATTAACTCTACTATCAATCATTAAAATTTTTGCATTAGCATAATAAATAATGATTAGTAGTAAAATTCCTGTAATAAATGTTAAATAACTTTGCCACTTAAATATAATTAAATTTTTAGGAACTACCTTGGGGGCATCATGAAATCTTGTAACTTTATAATAGTAACCACTATGTTGTAGTAAGCCTTCAGCATCCACTTCTTTATTTTCAATATTTTTTTTTAATTTATTATCCAGATAATTAAATAAGTAAGAATTACCCACCCAAGTTATTGCAAAGAAGACGTGACCCCATCTTAACAAAATTGTCAGCCATTTAAGTATTAAAGGTGATAGTTCCATTTTAATATTTTACTTTATCTTTTTTTTTATCCCACAGTTCAAATGCTTTTAAAGCTTCATCTCTCATCATTTGAAGCATAGGTATCTTTCGCTCTTTAATATTTTTATTAAGTTCTTCATAAATTAACGCGTCTGAAAAATCAATTTTCTGTGCATCGCTTCTTGTGTTGGCATAATAAACTTTGTCTATTCTTGCCCAATAAATAGCAGATAAGCACATAGGGCACGGTTCACAAGTTGTATATAAAACACAACTCTCTAAACTAAAGTTATTTAAATCTTTGCATGCTCTACGAATTGCTGCAATTTCTGCATGTGATGTAGGATCATTAGATAAAGTGACAGTATTAAAGCCTTCAGATATAATTTTGTTATCTTTAACAATTACCGCTCCAAATGGACCTGTACCACTATTAACACTTTTAATTGAAAGCTGAATCGCTTTCATCATAAATTCATTGTTCATGTTTTTCCTTTTAACTTATTTATACTCATTAAAATTTTTTCAGGAGTTGCCGGAGCATTAAGATCAGGGGTTAAATTATAATTTGCTGTAGATGCTATGGCATTTTTAATTGCAAAAAAAACTGACATCGCAAGCATTAAAGGTGGTTCCCCTGTTGTTTTAGATTTATTTATTACATTTTCAATATTTTTTCCCTTCTTAAAAATCTCTACATAGAATTTTTCCGGCATATCACTAACAGCAGGGATTTTATAAGTGGAAGGTGAATGAGTAGTAAGTTCACCATTAGAATTCCAGTTAACTTCCTCCATCGTTAACCATCCTGCTCCTTGTACAAAGCCACCTTCTATTTGTCCAAGTTCAATTGCAGGATTAATAGCTTTGCCTGCATCATGTAGAATATCAGTACGTATTATTTTATTTTCTCCTGTTAATGAATCGATCATTACCTCACTAACAGCTGCACCGTAAGCAAAATAAAGGAAAGGCCTTCCTTTAAATTCTTTTTTATTAAAATGTATCTTTGGTGTTGCATAAAATCCTGAAGAAGATAGTGAAACTCTATTTAAATATGCCTCTTTAATAAGTGAGTTAAATTTAAAGGTTTTCCCTTTAAATTTAACTATACCATTTTCATAAATTTCTTCACCATTCTTAATTTTATATTTACGTTTTACATATGCAGCTAAGTTCTTTTTTATTTTAAAAATTGCATTTAGTGCAGCAGCACCGTTAAGGTCTGTTGTGCTGGAAGCGGCGCTAGCACTAGTATTTGGAACTTTGTCAGTACGTGTAGCTGAAACTTTTACTTTATTAAAAGGTAACCCAAGTTCATTTGCAACCAATTGTGCAATTTTAGTATAAGTCCCTTGTCCCATTTCAATCGCTCCAGTATTGATATGAACACTTCCATCATTACAATAAATATGTGCTAAGGCGCCAGCTTGATTTAAATGCCAAGTCGTAAAACTTATTCCAAATTTTACAGGTGTTATAGCGATACCTTTTTTAATATATTTATTCTCTTTATTAAATTTTTTTATACTTAATTGTCTACTTTTATAATTTGAAGATTTCATAAGCTGGTCAAAAATTTCTTGAATAACATTGTCTTCAATTTTCATATTATAGTGGGTAATATTTTTTTTCTTCTTTTGATAAAAGTTTCTTCGTCTTATTTCTGCAGAATCTTTTTTAAGTGTGCTAGCAATATGATCTATAATATTTTCAATTACCATCATCCCTTGATTTCCACCAAATCCTCTAAAAGCTGTATTGGAGGCTGTATTAGTTTTACATAAATAATTTTCTACTAATATATTCTCAAGATAATATGCATTATCAATATGCAATAATGCTCTCTCATTAATTGCTCCCGATAAATCTGGAGAAGCTCCACACCTAGATGCTAGTTTTATTTTTAATCCTTTGATAACACCAAGCTCATCAAAACCAACTTCATACTCCGAATAAAAATCATGTCTTTTTCCTGTTATGATTATATCATCATCACGATCCATTCTAAGTTTAACTGGATTTTTTGTTTTTTTTGCGAGCAAAGTACAAATTGCGGCAAATATAAAAGATTGGGTTTCTTTTCCCCCAAAACCTCCTCCGATTCTTCTTGTTTCAACAGTGATGGTATTACTTTTTTGATTAAGCATTTTTGCTATAATTTGTTGCGTCTCACTGGGGTGTTGGGTTGATGAAAATACTTTAAAATCATTATCTTCTTCTGGAATAACAAAAGCTGTTTGGCCTTCAAGCGCAAAATGCTCTTGGCTACCAGTTGTAAATTTTCCATTAAGACGATTTGCTGAACTTTTAATTGCTTTAAGAACTTCGCCTTTTTTTATTATTTTTTTCTTTAAAACAAAGGATTCTTCTTTTAAAGCTTCCTGAATTGTTGTGATCGGCTTAAGAGTTTTATAAGTTATTTTTGCTTTTAAAACAGCCTTCCTTGCCAACTCTGTTGTTTTCGCAGCTACTGCAAATAATGGCTGCCCGTAATATTCTGTTTTTTTTGGGAATATGGGATCTCCATCATATACAGGACCAACGTCGTTTCTTCCCTCAATGTCATCAGAAGTAACTACTGTAATAACTCCCTCACTTTTAATTACTTCATCAAGATTCATTTTTTTAATTATTGCATGAGCTTTTATGCTCCATCCTATGGCTCCATATAAAGTTCCAGGCAATTCGGGAATATCATCAGTATAATTAGCTCTGCCACTTACATGTTTTATACCACTCTCATGAGGCCTTGCTTCGTTAATAAAATTTTCTTTTTTTTCTTTAAGCATACAACCCTATTAATTTTTTTTTCTTTATTTCAATGCAACATTTTTCAAGTAAATTTTTTGCAACTTCCATTCGGTATAATCCGCTAGCACGCATATCACTAATTGGTTTAAAATCTTCTTCTAGAGCTTTTTGAGCTTTATTAATAGTTTCATCATTTATTAAAGAGTTTAAAAGTATTTTTTCACAGGAAATTGCTCTTTTGGGTATTTCTGCCATACCTCCATAGGCAATCCTCACGCTTTCAATTTTATTTTTTACTAATTCTAAATTGAATGCTGCACAAACAGATGAAATATCATCATCAAACCTTTTTGACACTTTGTATGCTTTAAAGATATTTTTTTCAAATAAAGGGATTCTAATTGAATGAATAAATTGTCCTTTTTTTAATTTTGTTTTTCGATAATTAATAAAAAAATTATCGAGAAATAAAATTTTAGTTTTTTTTAAATCTTGTAAAATAACTTGAGCATTTAGTGATAGTAATAATGGCAAACAATCTCCTATTGGAGACGCTGTAGCAATATTTCCAGCAACCGTACCAACATTACGTATTTGTGGTGATCCGTAACGTTTAAGAATTTTTGTAAAATCTGGATAGAATTTTTTTATATAATGTTCAAGGTCTATTAAAGGTGTTGATGCGCCCACCTCAATATATTTTTTGTTATTTTTTATATAGTTAAGTTCACGAATTGAATTCATATAAATAATTGGGCTAATATCCTTCTTTTCTTTAGTGATGCCTAAAGATAAATCTGTGCCACCACTTAAGAAATTTGCATTGATATTTTTTTTAAGTATTTGTTTGAGTTCCTGAATATATCTTGGGGCAAAATACCTTTTATCTTTTTTATATATTGTAATGCTTTTATTGCTTATTTTTTTTAATAACTTTATTGTATTTTTTATATTTTGATTAAATTGATCAACTTTATTTTTATTCTTTAAGCTTTTTGCAGCTTTAACTATAGGCTTATAACCAGTGCAACGGCAAAGGTTTCCAGCAATTGAATCTTTAATTAAATCATCTTTAAATTTTAAATTTTTTTTAAACATTGAAAATAATGCCATAACAAATCCTGGTGTGCAGAATCCACACTGACTTCCATGACAACTAACCATTGCTTCTTGAACTGGGTGCAATGAACCATCTTTAGAAATTAAATCTTCAACAATTATAAGTTGCTTTCCTTGTAGAGTTGGTAAAAGCGTTATGCAAGAATTTATAGCTATATAATTTACATCATTATTTTTTAATTCACCTAATACAACCGTGCATGCGCCGCAACCTCCTTCTGCGCAACCCTCTTTGGTTCCAGTTTTTTTTAGTGTAGTTCGTATATAATTAAGTAAAGTTTCGTTGGGATCTGGATTTTTAATTTCTACAACCTGATCCTCATGGATAAAACTAATGAAGTCAGAAGTCATTAACTTCCTCTATAAGTCGAATAACTCCAAGGAGAAACCAATAAAGGTACATGGTATTTTTCTTTTGGATTTGAGATGCCAAATTTAATTGAAACTTCGCTAAGAAAATTTGGATTTTGTAACTCAACCTTTTTTTTAAAATAATCTCCAACATGAAAGATTAACTCATAATTTCCAACTTTAATTTCTTGAACTAAGGCTTCTTCAGGTCGGCCATCATTATTCAAAACGACTGATTTAATTTTTTCCCTTTTATTTAAAGTAAAATAAACATCAACTTTCATACCTTTTGCAGGTTTTCCAGAATGGGTATCCAAAGCATGTGTTGTTAATTTTGTCATAAAATATTATGTGTATAATATACACATTAATTTAATAAATGATTAATAAAATAAATAATTTATCCCAAGGTAAATTTACTGAAGTCTTTGGCAATGTTTTTGAAAACGCTAGCTGGATTGCAGATAAATTGTATGCTCAAAAACCATTTAGAGATTTTAAAGATTTGGTTGAAAAAATGCTAAATGTTTTTGAGCTCACCAATAGGAAAAATAAATTAATAATTCTTAATTCTCACCCAGATTTAGCAGATAAAACAAAAATAGGCTTGCTTACAATAGATTCTAATAAAGAACAAAATAATGCTGGTTTGGATCAATGCTCTGAGGAAGAATTCAAAGAATTTAAAAATTTAAATCAAAAATATAAAGAAAAATTTGGTTTTCCTTTTATTTATGCAGTGAAAGATAAATCAAAAATTGAAATTTTAAATAATTTTAAAGAAAGAGTTGCTTATGATATAAGTGTTGAGTTTATTGAAGCAACAAGACAGGTTAAAAAAATTGCAAGCTTAAGAATAAATGAAATAATTAAAAAATGATTGATCTCGCACAAAAAAGGCTGGGTAGTAAAGTTGTTTATCAAACTGACGAATTTTTTGCTAAAGCTAGTCGGATTACTGAATCTGCGGAACCAATTTTTATTCCTAATAAATTCGACATGCATGGAAAATGGATGGATGGATGGGAAACGAGAAGGAAAAGAGACGCAGGTCATGATTATTTGATTATTCACTTAGGTAAAAAGGGAATAATTTCTAAGACTAATATAGACACTACTCACTTTAATGGAAATCAGCCTAGCTTTGCTTCAATAGAAGCTTGTTATAGTAAAAAAAATATTCCTAGTAAAGAAGCAAAATGGAAGACAATTTTAAATAAGAAAAAAATTAAACCTAATAGTCATAATATATTTACAACTAATAATAGATCAATCTTTACACATATAAAGCTTAATATATTTCCTGACGGAGGTGTTGCGCGTTTAAGATTGTATGGAGAGATAGCAACAGACAAAATATCTTTTGGTAAAAAAATAATTAACTTGTCTTCTTTGTTAAATGGGGCTTCAATCGTAGCCTGTAATAATGAACATTTTGGAAAGGCTGAAAATATTTTAGCTCCAGGTAAAAGTAAAAACATGGGAGATGGATGGGAAACGAGGAGAAGTAGAGGTAAAAATTTTGATTGGATTATATTGAAATGCGTTTTGGGGCAAATAAATAATATTCAAATCGACACTCATCATTTTAAGGGAAATTATCCAGACATGTGCTCTATACAAGCTACATATTTAAATGATAAAAAAAATGCTAAATTTATTATTTCAAAATCAAAAAAATGGAAGACAATTTTAAATAAAACGAAACTCCATGCCCACAGGAAACATAATTTTTATAATAAGGTCATGAAAAATAATAAAATAAATTATATTAGAATTAACATTTTCCCAGATGGTGGAATCTCAAGGGTTAGAATATTTGGTAAGGCAATATAATGGAATTTATTATTAAACCTAAAAAAATAACAAAAGATAATTTTTCTGAATTTGGTGACGTAATTTCTTCAGAAAATATAAAACCAATTGATATTAATATGGGCTACGCAAAACGTTTTGATAATTTAGCAAATATTAATACGTTAAAAGATGGTGGAAAAACTATAGTTAGTGTTTTTTCAGCACTCAAAAGAGCTTTTCCTTTAAAAATTGATATGATGGAAAAACATCCTTTAGGTAGTCAAGCATTTATGCCTATGAAAGAAACAACTTTTTTGGTATTTGTTGCGCCAGAAGGAGATTTACCAATAATCAATAAAATCGAATCTTTTATTGTGCCTCCTAAAAATGGAATTAATTATAAACCTGGTGTATGGCATTTTCCTTTAATCTCAACAGAGAACACAAACTTTCTTGTAATTGACAGAAAAGGAAGTGGGGAAAATTTAATTATTCACAATTTTAATAATGAAAATGTTGTTTTGAAATATGAATAAAAAGTATCCTAGAAACATGATAGGTTATGGCAAAAACTTACCTAAAGTTATCTGGCCAAATCGTGCAAAAATAGCCGTCCAAATAGTTTTAAATTATGAAGAGGGTGCTGAAAGCAATATTCTTCATGGTGATAAAACATCAGAATCTTTTTTGTCAGAAATTATAGGCGCCAAGCCAATTAATAGCAGGCACATCAATATGGAGTCTCTTTACGAATATGGATCTAGAAGAGGATTCTGGCGTATTAATGAATTATTTAAAGAAAAAAAAATACCAGCAACTATTTTTGGGGTTGCAATGGCGTTGGAAAGAAACAAAGATATTTGTGATGAAATAAGAGAATCCAACTATGAAGTTGCGTGCCATGGTTGGAGATGGATTGATTATCAAAATGTTTCTAAATCGACTGAGAAAAAACATATGAAGTTAGCCATACAATCAATTAAAAAAATATTTGGTAAAAGACCGTTGGGATGGTACACGGGCAGATGTAGTCCAAACACAAGAAATTTAGTAATTGAAGAGGGTGGTTTCGTTTATGACAGTGATTCATATAGCGACGATCTTCCTTACTGGGAAACTAAAGGTAAAAAAAAACAATTAATTATTCCTTATACACTTGATAATAATGATATGAGATTTGCAACTAATCAAGGTTTTAATAGTGGAGACCAATTTTATGCATATCTTAAAGATAGTTTTGATACTTTATATAAAGAAGGACATAGTTCACCAAAAATGATGTCGATTGGACTTCATTGCAGGCTGGTTGGTAGACCAGGAAGAATAAAATCTTTAAGTAAGTTTTTAGATTATATTTTAAAACATGATGATGTATGGATTTGTAAAAGAATAGATATTGCTAATCATTGGATTAAAAATTATTCCACCTAGTACTCTACATCCACTGGGTCGATCGATCTCCACATATACCAAGTAAAAACAGTTCGATAGTCCTTATGAAGTTTAGAAATTTTATTTAGAAATCTTTTGCTAGGGGGGTAAGATGTCTTATAATTTTTTGATATAGCTCGTAGTAATCCTATATCAGCTGTTGGATATATATCTTCTCTATTTAGATTAAACATCAAAAACATTTGAGCGCTCCACACGCCCAACCCTTTCAATTGGGTAATATAGTTTATGGCGCTTTCATCATTCATTTTTTTAATATCTTTAATATTAAATGATTTATTTTTAAAAGCTTTAGCAATATTTTTTAAATATGTAACTTTTTGGCGAGATAGACCTGCACTTTTTAGATTACGAGCTGGTAATTTTAAAATAGTTTCTGGATTAATTTTTTTTTTACATTTAGTTTCAAATTTTAACCAAATTGAATCTGCAGCTTTAGTACTTATTTGCTGCCCAACAATTGTACGGCATATGGAGAAGAAAGGTTTATTTTTTGTAGTTAAAAAACCTTTATTATATTTATTTATTATTTTTCTTAATATGGGATCTCTTTTAGATAATATTTTTGTTGCCTTATTCCAGTATTGAGGTGGTTTTTTCATTGTTGCCTAGGTAATGTAATGGGCTGCTTTAATTGGTGTTCTCTAATAAATATTATAGCGGATGAAACAACAATTAAACTTGCTCCTGATAGTGTGTAAATAGTTGGACTTTCATTAAAAAAATAAAATCCAAAAATAATAGCAAAGACTAATGATAAATATTTTAAAGGTGTTGTTAATGAAACTTCAGCTAATTTATAACTCTGAGTTAAGAGTAGATTAGCTACACTTCCAAAAAGACCAATTAAAATTAATAAACTTAGCTCATATATTGATGGCAAAACCCAACCACCAAATGGTAAAGTTAAAAGCCCCATTGTTCCTGAGCAAATTGAGAAGTAAAAAGCGATTAAGTAAATTGGTTCATTAACTAAAGTTAATTTTCTTATAAAAATTGAAACGCTTGCAAAGCCCAAAGTAAATATTATTGGATAAATATAATAAAAATTTAAATTATCAAATCCAGGTTTAGAAATTATAAGAACTCCAACAAATCCTAAACC
>Ga0115002_10009476_pt1 | contig 10629 bp, 5 predicted proteins | sample ArcticOcean_MG_C_8_FD_89576 | JGI IMG/M metagenome (GOLD analysis project Ga0115002, IMG submission 89576) | Marine microbial communities from western Arctic Ocean - ArcticOcean_MG_CB11_86 | ecosystem: Environmental > Aquatic > Marine > Oceanic | place: Arctic Ocean: Canada Basin | collected... | reverse complement strand
GCATTGTCCTTTATGCCATGCCTTAGTGCAACCCGTTCCGACACCGGAGTCGGCAATACTATATTCCAATTCAATCTATGCACAGACCAAAAAAGATCAGGAAGAGATGGTACTTAATATCGGCCGCACTTATAATCTTCCGGTCGTTGCTTTACGTTATTTTAATGCGTACGGTCCCCGGCAGTCGCTTTCAAATCCGTATACCGGCGTGATGGCCATTTTTATCAGTCGCCTGAAAAATGACCAGCCGCCGGTTATCTATGAAGATGGTCTTCAAACCAGGGACTTTGTATCCGTTCACGATATCGTACAGGCAAATATGTTGGCCATGGAGCGGGATGAAGCCAATTATGAAGTTTTCAATGTAGGTGGTGGAAATCCTGTGACCATACGGGACATTGCGATGCATAGCGCCAGGTTGCTTGGAAAGCATATCGAGCCGAATATTACCATGAAATTTCGCAAGGGTGATATCCGGCACTGTATATCAGACATTTCCAGGATTGAGCAAAAGCTGGATTTCGAGCCGCAGGTGGCCTTTGAAGACGGTTTGCGGGAGGTAATAGAATGGTCCTATGGGGCACAAGCGAAGGATTTGTTTGAAGATGCGACCCAGGAACTGCGTGATAAAGGGCTGGTTTAGCGGAAAAATATCAAGGTTATGCGTTGTCGGCTGGATTTTGTATATCAAACAGGCTATTGCGTTTAATGCCCATCCGATGTAATTTTAGCCGCCACATGGTACGCAAAATACTGAGGCCGTATGGTACGCCTTCCATAAAAGTCATCTGTGAATTTTCATCTAGATACCGGGTCACATGAGGCACTTCGGCCACTTTGAAGTTCCTTAAGGCCATTTGCACAATAATGTCGGTATCAAAATCGAATTTTTCAGATAAATCATGGAAAGGGACGGCCTCAAGCGCACGGCGGCTGTAGGCGCGATATCCGTTGTGAAATTCAGAAATATCCGTTCCTAAGACCATGTTTTCGAGCTTCGACAAGACGCGGTTAGGGATATATTTCCATAACGGCATACCGGATTTAACTGGAGAGCCGCCGATAATGCGTGTGCCTGTAACCGCATCCGCTCGCCCTGATTGAATAGGTTCGACAAAATCTGCCACTCTGGTCGGATCATACTGATAATCCCCATGAACCATGACGACAATATCCGCGCCCTTTTTTATGGCCTCGGCGTAGCCTGTCTTCTGAGCGCCGCCATAGCCTCTGTTCTTTTCATGCCGCACGACCGTAATACCCAGTTTTTTTGCTACCTCACTGGTATTGTCTTTGCTACAGTCATCGACCGCGATAATTTCATCTACACAGTCTTTGGGGATATCGTTATACGTTTTCTCAAGAATGCTGGCAACATTATAAGAAGGCATGATAACGATAACTTTACAAGAATCACTCATAAGGTCTCTCAACTCGAAATGTAATAAGGTCGATTTACTCGGCCGTTGAAACCGTTCTGGATATCTGCGGCCGTCTCCAGATCATAAATAATAAAATGATAAGTATAAAATAAGCACCCGTTGCAGATATAGCAACATCCCATTGTGTATAAGTTTTAAAATAATAAGACAGAAATTCGTAGAAAGGGGTCGTGGGACCGGAAAGTATAAACATAGTCATCACACCGGGGATGGAATCGGAGGGGCCATATTGCACACCAGCCCAGTTTATCAAAACCGAGATTATAAATAGCATCAAAAGGACCCGTTTCCATCGGAGAACAAATTCCGTAGCCAGCCCAAGAAGTACAAAGGGAATCATCGGCACAAGATAGCGTGGCCCGAAATCCCAACCGCCGTACCAGTAATGCATTGTGGCGTTAAAAAGCATCTGCACCAGAAAGGTACCCAATATAAATACCCACACCATTCGGTCATCTTGTCGAATACGATAGATCAATCCGGCCAGCGCAGCAAGAAGGACAGGCATATACATGAATATACCTCGATACATACCGAAGGTCAGATCCCATAGGCGATCTAAGCCCGGTAGATCAAATCCGCCCAGCCCTTTTTGATATTCAGAATGAGAACCATATCCTGAAGGATCTGTCGGCAGACTATATGGCGTCGTGAGTGGATGGCCGAATAGGGCATAATGGTATCCCATCATAAACAAAGCAGGCCCGAGTACACTAATGATAGGAAACAGCCAGTTTTGCCTTGGAGACTGCCATAGCATATAGCCGATCAGGAGACCGGTTATTGGTCCGGCGGTATAATCCATAATAACGGCTACACCGGCCAATAGACCACTACCACCTAATCTGAGTGGGCTGAGCAAGCTTCGAGCCGACCAGGGGTGGATGAGCATGAAGCTACTGAATAGAAAGAACATACTGATATTATGGGCGTAGAGCCGGACCGCGTAAAAAAAACAGATGGACCCTATACTCGCTGCGAAGGCAATCAGTAGCCCCGTATATTCATCTTTGGTCATCTGCCAGGCGCATCGATAGACCATAACAGCGGTTAACGCTGTCGTTAGGCCACTTACAAACGCGGACAACAACATATGTAGCAGGACAAATTCGCCGAAGGGATAGGTTTCGATAAAACGATCGGATGCCTGCCCGGCTTTCAAGAAAGAACGAACATATTGCGTGGTATCATACTGGCTAAAGGGAACCACAGGCGTTAAGGCGGTAAGGCCTTTATAAAATAGATACACAGGTATCGCTATGATTGAAGGTCCTGGTGCTGCACCAGCATAGTAATGACCGTTATAATAAGATTTATCAAGCGTGTTATGGTGGTATGTATCTATCGCGAAGCGACCTTCGTCCACCAAGCTTCGGACCAAATCTATATACCTGTTTTCATTGGCCCCTGGCACAGGTGCCAGATGGAAAATAAAGATCAACCAAACGGTAAGAAAGAGACGACGTTCAGTGGGATAGGATGTCCAAATTCGAATCATGACCTATGGCCGTATGTCATATAATGTGGGATAAAAAATTATGGATAAGCGGCTGTTATTGGACCGAATAAAGAACAAGAGTGTAGCTGAATTTACCTGACCTTGTCAAGAGATTAAAACCCCCTACATCTCCCGAAGGTCAATGTCAATCTTAAGATACATTTTCACATCGATACTTGATATTAGATCAAAAATATATTAAATTTGTAAAAACCCCCTGATGGACATACCCGTATGATGAACCTCATGACTGCAAGGAGAATCCGAACATGAATGGACCATATCCCATATTCGGTACAATCAGGCAGTGGATCGGCTGTTTTATCGTCCTATCTATTCTGGTGAGCCCCGCGATAGCTCAGGAGCACGCCCGTATTGTGGCTATTGGTGATGTACACGGCGATGTGGACGCCCTGGTGTCTATTCTCAGAAAAGCCGAGGTGATAGACGACCAGAATAAATGGATCGGTGGGATAACAATTATAGTTCAGCTCGGTGATGTGCTGGACCGCGGATTAAAAGGTAGAGAGGTTATGGATCTGTATATGTCCTTGGAGACCCAGGCCCTAGCCCGGGGTGGCCGTGTTGAGTTCGTATTGGGTAACCATGAAGTGATGAATTTCTATAACGATTTACGATATGTGACCAACTATACCCCCTTCACAGACGAACAGTCGGATATACGTCGGGAAACTGCCTGGCAGGCCTTTATGGACTGGCGGGTAGAACGAGGCAGAATATTGGATAAACCGGTGAAGGCTTTCACTCCGGAAGATAAAGAAAAATGGATGGAGACTCACCCTCGTGGCTATGTAGAACGTGCGGAGGCATTGGCTTCCGATGGAACGTATGGTGCTTGGCTTCGCAGTAAGCCGGCCTTTGTACGGATAAACGATGATATTTTCCATCATGCTTCGCTATCGCCTGAGATGGCTTCCATGGCTATAGAGGACATGAATGAGACGATTGCTGGAGAAATCGCCTTATTTGATACGAGCAGGCGAACCCTGGTCGAGGCTGAGGTTATTCTGCCATTTTCCGACTTTGATGAAATACGCACCGCAGTCCGAGCGGAACGCAAACGCCTGACATCCATGACTGACCTTACCGAAGCACAGCAGAAACATCTGGGCGCCGCTAACGCCCTGCTTGGACATACGGCCTGGATGAGCATGCGGCCTGATGGCCCATTATGGTCTCGCAACTTTGAAACCTGGACAGAGGAAGAAGGCATAGAACAGATCGCTGCCATCCGGGAGGCGTATGGCCAGGTCCGTTTCGTAGTGGGCCATTCGCCGACCCAGGACCGCCGTATCCATGCCCGTTTCAACAACAGTGTGTTTATGATTGACTCAGGTATGTCCGCCCTGTATTACGGGGGCCGTCCGTCGGCCCTGGAAATCAAAGAGGGCGGTGTGATGGCGATCTATAAAGATGGTCCTGAGGTGTTGGTCGCACCAGAAGGCCCTGCTCCCCCCCCAACGCCGGCGTCCTCAGCCGCCACGCGGGCCTCACAGTCAATCTGGTGGGGACCGTCCGGTCAGCCCCTTCCGTTTCAGGACCATGAAACGATGATGGATTTCATGCGAACGGCAGATGTGGTGTCCATGAAAGATATCGGAGAAGGCGTTACCAAGCCCCAGAGGGTTCTACTCGAAAAAGATGGGATTCAAATGCATACCATCTTCCGGAATGTCCACATTGAAAAAGGAAAGACCGAACTCGGTGGTCGTACCTTTTTAGATTTTCGGGATGACTGTATTTTTGAGTACGCGGCGTATGAACTCAGCCAGATACTGGGCTTTTATAATGTGCCCCCTGTGGTACCCCGTAAAATCGAAAGAGATGAAGGCACGCTCCAGGTCTGGATCGAACATGCCATGACAGAAAAAAAACGGCGCCAAGATCGTATCGCCCCGGTGGATCGCATGCGATTTAATAAGGAATGGCAGATGATCGACCTGTTCGACAACCTGGTATTCAATGATGATCGGAACAGTGGAAACGTCGTTTTTGATAACGCCTGGGGGGTCTGGATGATCGACCATACCCGTGCTTTTCGATTATTTGACGACCTAAAGGATGTATCCCGACTCACACAATGTGAGCGAACCATCTGGTCGAAGCTTCAGACGGTAGAAGATATGGCCATTACCGACGTCTTGAAACCCTATCTCCGGCCGTACGAAATTGAATCCCTGCTGAAACGCCGCCAAAAGTTGATCAGCCATATTCAAACGTTGATTGACGAAAAAGGGGAAGACGCGGTGTTATTTACATGGTAGATCTTGATATTATAGTGATAGGACCACAGCGGGCCAGCTGATGAGGTCCGCTGTATTACCTTCAATAACACGCGCCCATGATCCATCTCATAGAACGTCTGCTCCATCTACGTGAGGGAGACCTGTTTCGCGGTTTACCTCTCGTTCTGTATCTCTTTTTTGTTATTTCCAGCTACATGATGGCCAAGGTTGCCCGGGACGTACTTTTCCTTGATCGTTTCGAGGCCGTTCATTTACCGTATGTGGACATGACCATCGCTGTCGTAGTCGGCCTGGTGATGGCCGTCTACATACGCATTTCCCGTAGAACCAGCTTACATACCCTTATTCTGGGTAGCCTCTGGCTATCTGCCGGCAGCATGGTCGGTTTCTGGTGGTTGGTTCATTACTACCCTCGGCCCTGGCTGTATCCGATATTTTATGTCTGGGTCGGCCTGTTCGGTGTGCTGGCCACCAGCCAGGTATGGACCCTGGCCAATTTCCTGTTTACCACGCGGGAAACGAAACGTCTCGTGGGCATGCTCGGAAGTGGTGCGATTGCCGGGGGAATTATTGGCGGGTTTTTCTCCACAGTAGCCGCGGGTCGATTCGGGACCGAAAGTCTACTTCTCATAACGGCCGTATGCATAATTTTTTGCAGCGGTCTGGTGCATATCCTCTGGCAACGCCGCAACGAACATGACGCCGAACCCCAGGATATTGAATCGAAAACTTCATCAGAATCAAAAAGCCCAAAGAACCTTGTCGAAAGTATGGGCATAATCTGGGGATCAACATACCTGCTATCCATCGCAGGCGTCATCTGTCTGGCCTCGGTGGTTACGGCATTGGTCGGATGGCAGTTCAAGGCGATCGCCAAAGTATTTATGCCGGAGAAAAATGACCTGGCTGCGTTTTTCGGTTTGTTCTACGGCATTGCAGGGATTATTTCATTGCTGGTCCAATTGCTTTTAACCTCACGTTTGTTAAAGCACGTAGGCCTTGGTGTGGCCCTTATGGTGTTGCCGATCTCGCTTATATTCGGCGCGACAGGCGTTCTTATCTGGGGTACATTAGCTGCCGTCATTTTCATACGCGGTGCGGATAATGTGATTCGATATTCCATCGACCGGTCAACGGTTGAAATGTTGTATCTTCCGGTACCCACCCAAATTAAGATGCAGGTTAAACCATTTATAGATACTGTCATCTGGCGGTTGGGAGATGGTTTTGGTGGGGTCATCGTGCTCGTATTTGCCACCTTTCTGGCGTTCTCCCCTCAGCAGTTAAGCTGGCTGGTGCTGTTGCTTTTGTTGATTTGGGTTTTCGTCGTGATTGTGGCCAAACGGCATTACGTCCATATGCTGAGTGATAACATACAGCAATATCGACTCGATGCCGAACGTACATCGGTAACAACCCTGGAACGGTCGACGATTGAGGTATTAAAAGGCCGCCTCAGCGCGGGGGATGCAAAGGAAATTCTCTATGCCCTTGAGCTTTTCGAGCTGGAGCATCATACGGCGATCCATCCTGTCGTTCGGGATCTGTTGGCGCATGCTTCGGCAGCTGTCCGCCAGAAGGCTCTGGTTATTCTCAATGCGGCAGGTGATCTGGAGGTCCGTCCGCAGGTAGATGCCTTGCTGCAGGATGAAGATATCGGGGTACGGACAGAAGCGTTACTATACCTCGCTCACCATGCGCATATAGATCCTTTACAGCGGATTCGGGAGTTAGGTGATTTTCCCAATTTTTCCGTGCAGTCCGCTATGGTGACCTACCTCGCTTCGCCCGGTAAGACGCAGAGCCTCGTGACGGCACTGACGATTCTTGATACGATGGTCCACCAGGATGGCGTAGATGCCCATGAAACCCGTCTGGAGGCGGCACGGCTGATTGCTGTTCTGCCGGACCATTTCGACGACCAGCTCGCACAGCTGCTTCAAGATGAGGACGATGAGGTGATGCGACAGGCCTTACGGACCGTTGGCTTGTTGGAGAAACGACAGTTTCTACCGCAGGTATTGGAACATATGCGAGATCAGGACCTGGCGTCTGAAGCAATCGAAACATTAGGGGCCTTTGGTGATTCCATTGTCGATTCCCTCCTCGCCCATTTACAGGATAAAAGTCTTTCTATTGAGATCCGTCGTGAAATTCCCCGTGCTTTGCTGTCGATCAACACGGTTCTGGCAGAAGGGGCGTTAAGCGCCTGTCTGCTGCAAGCAGATGCAATTTTACGGATGGAAGTGATTACCTCGTTGAACGGACTCCATCAGAAGCATCCGGAATTTAATCTGGACACCGATATGGTCGAAACCGTATTGCTGGCTGAAATCACAGGACAATATCGCTGCTACCAGATGCTACATGTCCTTAAACCGCTCGTGGATAAGGAGGAGTCCATCATACCGGCGCTTCATGAAGATATGAATCTTCGGCTTGAGCGTATTTTTCGACTTATGGCTCTCCAATACCCGCGATATGATTTATTGAGTGCCATGATCGGGTTCCAATCGGGTAACCACGTGGTGGAGGATAATGCCATTGAATTTCTGGATAATATCCTGAAGCCGAATCTTCGTGCGGCTCTGGTACCGCTTCTGGACCGGGACGTCAGCCATACTGAGCGGGTGCGGTTTGCCGATCAGATGACCGGCTCGATGATGACACAGCCCGAAGACGCCATTCACGCCTTATTGGGTGATGAGGATGATGAGGATCATTATCTGAAATCATGCGCGATATACACCATAGGCCTGCTACGACTAAAGACGTTCTGCGAGGAGGTAGAGCGATACTTGACCCATGATAACCCGCTTTTACGTGAAACCGCTCGGCAGACCTTTGAGAAAATATCTAAAGAGATGGACCGATGAGATCGGCCCATATTTGACAACACCTTGATTATTTTAGAAGGTGTTGTAGATTATCGGGGCGTTCAGGAACTCCCCGTACCCCAGTAAATAGGCTTATAATCACACAAATGAATCAGCCCTCTATTACGTTAGGATAAGAGAGCTTCATCACTTTTTTTATAAGTTGAAATTAGAATAGGATAGATAGAAAATTGCAAATTAATAGATATGATAGGTCAACCACTTGAATTATCCTTTGCACATTCTGGTACTTGATGAAGCTTCAGGCACATTAAATGCCCTGGATCAGCTCTTCAAAAAAAAAACGATGTCTGGCTTCTTTTCAGCAAGTGGCTACGTATGAAAATTTTGTACGCCATCTCGAACAGAATCCGCCAGATGTTGTCCTGGTGGCCAGCACCCTGAACCAATGGAATACCAAAAAGATCTTTCCTATTTGTCACGCTACATCCAAAACCATGTCCATTATCGTAATTAATGGCCTTGATGACATGCGAAAGGCCGTCGAATGGATGAAAGCCGGGGCGGATGATTATTTGACGACTGAGGAACATGATCGCTTACCCGATATGGTCTCAGGGAGGGAAGAGGAGCGTATTGAATTACCTTCCCATTTAAACGGTTCCGATAATACCATTAAATTCTATCAGTCGGTTCTTGATTCCATGCCGCTCCAGATAGGCGTATACGATCCGGATGGCAGATATTGCTATGTCAATATGGCTGCCGTAAAATCGTCCGAAATGCGCCAATGGCTAATCGGAAAAACCGATTTCGATTATTGCCGGGAGCGCAATGTATCCATGACGATTGCGGAACAGCGTCAGGGTGCGATAAATCGGTGCATTACCGAACGTACCACTGTTGAATTTGAGGAGTCCTTCCCGACCCATCATGAAGGTAACCGGTATCTCACACGGTTTTTGAGTCCGGTTTTCGACCATGCCGGATCTGTAGTTCATGTAGCCGGATTCTCTATTGATATAACCGAGAGTCGTCGTTTGGAGGCGCAACTGCAATACGCCCAGAAGCTTGAAAGCCTGGGGATTCTGGCAGGCGGTATTGCTCATGATTTTAATAACCTGTTGACGGTGATGCTTGGCCATGCTGAATTGATCAAGGCCCAGATGTCGCCGGATTCCAGTCTTTACGATAATGTACAGCGGATTATCAGATCGTCCCATCGGGCCGCCGGATTGTGCCAGCAGATGCTCGCCTATGCCGGCAAGGGTAAATTGGTGACCAAGCCGTGTCCCCTCAATACCATGCTCACGGACATACGTGAATTTCTTGAGGTTTCGGTCTCCAAATACGTCCATCTGAAATACCGGCCCTCATCCGCATCGCCTGTGATTGATGGCGATGCGGATCAGTTGCATCAGGTGGTGATTAATCTGGTTACCAACGCCTCCGAGGCCATTGGAGATCAGGAAGGCACGGTGGCCATATCTACTGGTGCCATGCAATGTGATGAGGAATATTTGCGAAATACATATGTTGATGATGAACTGCCAGAGGGCCAGTACGCCTATATCGAGATCGCAGATAACGGTAGTGGTATGGATGAGGCCGATCGACAGGTCTTATTCGATCCATTTTATACCACCAAGTTTTTGGGGCGTGGATTGGGTCTTGCAGCCGTTCTTGGTATCGTTCGTAGCCATCGCGGTGCGATTACTATAGACAGTGAACCCAAAAAAGGCAGTACCATCCGTGTATTGTTCCCCGCAATAGAATGGGATGACTTTACTGATGAGGATAAATGGAATCCAGAACCTTCATGGCATGCTTCTGGCACCGTCCTGGTGGTCGACGACGAAGAGAGCATGCTGGTCATGACGCAACTCATGATGAAGAAAATCGGATTCACGGTACTCACCGCGATGGATGGCTTAGAAGCAGTAGAAGTGTTCAGCAAACATTGTAAAGATATTGTGCTTGTTTTGCTGGATATTACCATGCCGCGGCTTAACGGGGATGATGCTTTCTGGGAACTGCGTAAAATTCAGGATGATATCCCGATTCTTCTGCTCAGCGGGTATGGCGAACAGATTCTATCCCGACAGTTGTTTGAAGCAGGTCGTGCCGATTTCATTCATAAACCCTACAGCATGGCTGATTTGATAGGAAAAATGCAGGCTTTATTGGCGTAAGTATATGGAAATTGGAACCTGCATCTTATCCGCTGATCGAACATTCACGCACGGCATGCCCTGGAAATACCCACCTGTTCATGTACCCGCGTCCTGATCTTCCACGCTGTTTTCCCGTCCACCGATGGATGGTGGGGCCATGATCCTGCGTAACTGGTCTGACACGTCGGTATACTCATCTGGATTGTAGTAGTTGCTCGACCAGGAAGAGTGCCCCGGGCTGTATTTGTAGAGCAGCGCTCGCCGCTCATATTCGGCTGTCCAGGTCATGGTCCCATGGACCAGCGCCTCCGTAAAAATAATTACATCTCCCGCTTCGGCTTCCGGCTGGACGACATAGTGGGCCGATCGGTCAAATGTTCTGACCTCATCCGGTAAATGTTTGAGACAGTT
>Ga0115002_10009475_pt1 | contig 10629 bp, 10 predicted proteins | sample ArcticOcean_MG_C_8_FD_89576 | JGI IMG/M metagenome (GOLD analysis project Ga0115002, IMG submission 89576) | Marine microbial communities from western Arctic Ocean - ArcticOcean_MG_CB11_86 | ecosystem: Environmental > Aquatic > Marine > Oceanic | place: Arctic Ocean: Canada Basin | collected... | reverse complement strand
TCTCTTGGGGTTTGTGTCGTTTGATACCCATAACTTAATCCTCCTTTACTAACTATAAGGGTGGACCAGCTCAGTGGGGGAGGGTCAGTATCGTCAGCAATGAGTCTTCCGAAATTATTCGCATGTTTGACTCAGCTTTTGACGATGTGGGCGCTTTACCTGGTGATTTTTTACCAGAGGAGTTACTAGAAGAAATAGAAGAGTTGAACAATTTAATTTATCCAACAATCAATAATGGTGTTTATCGAGCCGGCTTTGCTACTACCCAAGATGCTCATAACGAGGCGGTAGCAGAGATTTTTGATACCTTAGACCAACTGGAGGAGAGACTATCACATAACCGTTATTTAACTGGCAACACTATCACCGAGGCTGATTGGCGGCTATTCACGACTTTAGTTAGATTTGATACTGTTTATGTTGGTCACTTTATATGTAATCTGCGCCGCATCATTGATTACCCAAATATCTGGAGTTATGTGCGTGATATATATCAAATGCTAGGTATTGCTGAGACAGTTTCATTGGATAACATAAAGACTCGCTACTACGCCAGCCACGAAACGATTAACCCGAGTCGTGTTATACCCAAGGGGCCTAAAATTGACTTTTATATGCCTCATGATCGTGAAAAGCGAGTATCAAATTAATACTTTATGAAATTTTAAAGCCCCTTGCGGGGCTGGTTTTTGGTGGAGGCGGCGGGAATTATTCGTCCTTCGTCCTCACCCCCTCTCAAATAAAAGGGGGCCGCCGTCACTACGCTCCCGCGTTGTCTCGCCACTGCGTGGCTCGGCTGAACCCGCTACGCGTCTTCATTCCAAAATCAACGGCCAATAAAAAACCCAACCCTGTCGGGTTGAGGTTTGTTATTGGTGGAGGCGGCGTCTCTTTAATAGGGAGCATAACTATTTGAAGATTATGAATTAAACACTAATTTATATGGCTTTGTACTCCCAAAAATACCCCTGTTTTGGTGCCAAGTCTTTTAGCTGGATTTACGCCTGAGTAAGTTTTATATGCTAACGACCAATTGATGTTGCTCGCCCAGTTTCTCGATGCCAAGACTCATTTTGTCGCCTGGCCTCAAATATGTGGGTGGATTTTGCCCAAGACCAACACCGGGGGGAGTGCCTGTAGAAATTACATCCCCAGGTTGCAAACTCATAAATTGGCTGAGATAACTAACGATAAAAGCTGGTTTAAAAATCATGGTTTTTGAGTTGCCATCTTGATATCGATGCCCATTAACCTCTAACCACATTTTTAAATTGTTGGGATCTCCTACTTCGTCTGTTGTAACTAGCCAGGGGCCTATGGGGCCGAAAGTATCGCAGCCTTTGCCTTTGTCCCACTGGCTTCCCTTTTCGAGTTGGAAAGTTCGCTCGGAAACATCGTTACAGACACAATAGCCAGCGATGTAGTCCATGGCTTCTTCCTCGCTGACGTAAGAAGCTTTTTTGCCTATGACCAAAGCTAGCTCAACTTCCCAGTCCAACTTGTCGCTATTTTTGGGTTGGATAATGTCGTCGTTTGGGCCGCAAATTGCGCTGGTGGCTTTTGTAAAGACTTCTGGTTCAGTTGGGATAGGCATTCCAGATTCGGCGGCGTGGTCTGCATAATTCAAACCAATACATATGAATTTTCCAACCGAGCCTACGCAAGGACCAATACGTGTATTTCGGTCGATCAATGGCAGTCTGCTAGTATCAGTGCGAGAAAGTGCATGCAGAGTTTCTGGTTTAAAAATTTCCCCTTCGATATCCTCGACTAAATCGGCAAGGCATCGTATATCACCATTTTGGTCGATTATTATACTCGTCGCAGGAGGGGGGAAACGCGCCACGGCTCACTTGATGTGGAGTTTGATCTAACCTCAATTGCTCGAAGAGTACCTGGTGACTACTGGGTAGTTTTGGATTCAATCAACATGCCAAAGTACCTGGTCCAAATTACTGATGTTGCAACAACTCCATTTAATGAAGTGCTGCTTAGCTTCGCCGAGCGTGAAGGCGAGGGAGACCATAGTCTCGAATACTGGCAGAAAGTTCACCGTGAGTATTTTCAGGCGCAATGCGAAGTCTGGGGAAAAGACTGGAGCGAGTCACTGGATACAGTTTGCGAGGGATTTGAATTATTGATGTCTGCTAGTCAGGCAGACACCAAACTCTGGACAGAAATCTGCCTGGTTTGGTTGTATTTTCTGAGCCACCTACTGACGACACATAAAGCTTCCACTAATCCAGCTGACGCTATCTCCTGGTAGTTACCTGACTGTGTCCGCGACGGGTATAGTAGCTATTCATCTACTTGAGGTTTAGGGGTGATATCAAAAGGTGTATCGTCAAGAAACCGTTTAATTACGTTAGATGATATGCGAGCAATATCATTCTGATAGTCCTGGTGAGAAAGGCTACCCGACCATGCTATGGAGCCGGTAGAGAACACAGCACCACCGCTGGGTGTTTCGAAGAACACCATCTCTGCACGAATAATCTCTGCCTCTGTACCCCCAAGCCCGGGAGCCGGATCGTTTATATCTTCAGGCGTCATCAAATACAAATCTGAGTGACGTTCGGAGGAAGCGAGTACAAGAGCATGTGGAGGAGTCCCTAGCGAGTGATCAGTCGCATCCAGTTCCAAGCCTGCTGCCCCTCCTCCTGAAAGACCGTAATCACCAATAACGGGGCCTTCAACGCCCTCAAAAATGAAAGCAGCTCGCGGATCACGACTGGCTCTTGCCATATTGTAAGGCGACGAATAGTCGAATCCCTGCGAAACCATCCCGATTCCAACCAGTTCATTGGGTGCGCGACCATTACGGCGCCAAAGTCCCGTATATTCTCCAGTGAAGCTTGCATAAAACTCACCAGGCAGAGGTGCAAACGCACGAATACCGTCCTCCGACTTACGGCACTCAATTACCCCGGGGAGCGTTGGATGAAAAGACACTCTCCAGTAGAAGCCGTTGCCCCCGAGGTACATAAGGCGCCCACCACTATCCAAATATCCCTGCAAACTATCGAGCATCGCAACGGAATAATACTCGGGATGCGTGCCAGTGATCACCACATTGTAGTCTCTAAGTACTTCTACGCCTTCAACGTCAAGCTCTTCATCCGTAATCACGTCAAACGATTGATCTAATTGCTCTAGCCAATCCAGAATATGCGTATCAGCATTGAATTGCCATACATTTGAACCGGCACCACCCAGGTGACCGATGTGCTTGGGTTGCATATTGACGACCGGCCTTAATCTCGACGAATAATAGACTCCGCTACCGTCATTATGTACGTCATAAAAACAAAGTCCGAGCTCTGGATGCGACTGCATGTACAGATCGATTGGGTTCATTTGTAATAATCGCCCGGAGACGATTTCTGTTTCGGGTACGTCTATCCCTATACGGTTATTCGCGTACGCCATATAGCTGGCCGTTGGTAGAATAAACACGACTTGAGCGGTTTTCGTGCCGCGCGGAGGCCGAACTGCAAATGGAATGTAATACTCCTCGCTTTCAGCATGAAGGCGAATGGCATAGACACCGCTGGAAATATCGTCAGGCAGCCTGAATTCAAAATCTGTTTGCCAAGCACAGTCGTAGAGATCGTCCTCGTGAAAATGGATTGCTGCATAGTGTGCCGGCTTATTTTGCCAGTTGTGTTCATCTCCGTTCCAGACATTTCCTGCAACACCTCTGGTGGGCAAGTTGACCAATCTACCGTGTAGCTCATTACCAGATGTGTCTGAGATTTGTTCTGTCGATATCCCTATGGAAAAATCCCAGGAAGCAACCAAGCCATTCCGCTTGGCTTCAACAAGACTCAACATTTCTTTTCGATTTAGTGAGCGCAAAAAGATTCTTGGCGCTTCAATGCGGCCGTTAAAGTGTTCCTTCGCCAGCTGATTAGTTGCAGATCGAGCAGCAATCATTATCGGTGATTCAACCGTGGCCGACACCATGGGACTATCTGCTCTTTTTAACACTTGGTAGGCATCAGCACCATTGGGATAAGGTTTCAGCGGGTGCTGTAAAACTGAAAGTTCACATGAATCTGCGTCGTAACTCGCACTCACCAGGCACCATCTTTCTGTAGCAAGCGGGAGCCCAGTAGAAACTTGAGCTTGTTGAACACCATTCACCGTAATTTCAAATGCAACCGCTCCCTCCGAGTTCAGATAAAGTCTGAACCCAGTTCCAGATTCAGGGTCCTCTCGGCTTAATATGGCTTGCGAACCACGGCCCGGTAGAGTCGGCCAAATAACGACCTGCAAACCCAATGATGACTGCGTATGGTAGGCCGGCGCATTGTCAACGATTGCAAACGACCCCATGTTGATGCGCTGATATCGACCAGTGAAAGGGCCGCCCAGGTTCAGCGGAATGAGTTCCTCCTGATATCCAGGACCACTGGGGTTGATATCACCCTGAATAACGCGTACTAGATTCACATCATATTGCTTTACACCGTCGCAACTAACTTTAACCTGAACACATTCACCAGGCGCGGCGCTAATTCGATCGGCATACGCAAGGATCCGTGTCATGTTACAGGGCATCTTCGAGATTCTGCCCAGTACTTGCTTTCCAGCGAAGTTTAAAGACCTCCCATTCTGCATGAGCGAGATCAGAAAACTCCCAACCATCCAAGATTTCAATTGACTGCCCACGATCCGCGGGCAGTCGGCCGAGAACCCATCGTTTAAATGGCTGCTTAACAATCAGCACATACTTGCCGGACTTTGGGCCGCCGCGCAGTAGATTTAATACTCGCTGTAATCCTGGACCCGGTATGCCGAGTGGATTGGCTCGAAATTCTGCGACATATTGAAAATCGTCATCTGTGATTCGATATCTGGACATGGATAGCACTTGTTAAGTACTGATGACCTGTTCAATAGTCTTTTGAAGTTTATCAAAAAGCTCGTCGATTTGGTCACGCCTAATAATAAATGGAGGCGCCACAACAATTGCCTGCCCGATGGGTCGACATATTAGCCCGTTCTCCAACGCGACGTTTGCAATCTGCTCCGCTACAGGTTGCTCAGGTGGAAAGCGAGTTTTGTTTTCTTTATCGCCAACTAATTCGAGTGCCCCCATCAGTCCGATACCGCGGGCCTCGCCGATATGAGGGTGAGACGCAAAACTTCGAAGCCGTTCCTGGAAGTAGGGAGAAACATTCCCAATATTTTCGAACACACCCTGGTTAAGAATGATATCAATCGCTTTTAGTGCAATCGCACAGCCCACAGGGTGTCCAGCAGTCGTGAAACCATGCGGGAACTCCTCGAATTCTGCTGCTGCTTCATTGAGCTGCGCAACAATCGATTGAGACACCAAGATCGCCCCCATCGGAAAATACCCAGCTGTGACGCATTTGGAAGCGACTAAAATATCAGGGTTTATGTCATAGGTTTGACAACCCCAGAGTTTTCCTGTGCGACCAAATCCGCAAATAACCTCGTCGGCAATAAATGGGATGTCATATTTTTTCAGGATCGGCTGTATGGCCTCAAAGTAGCCTTCGGATGGAGGAATGACGCCACCAGCACCCATTACTGGCTCGGCAAAAAAGCCGGCGATCGTATCAGGTCCTTCAGCCTCGATTTGTGCTTCCAGATTACGAGCACATCGAGCTGAAAACTCGAGTTCGCTTTCTCCATCTGCTGCAAACCGCCAATAGTGCGGACAATCTGCAAACAGAAAGCCATCCATAGGCAACCCAAAAGCTTCGTTATAATCTTTACCAGTCATACTCGCAGTAATTGCCGTCACACCGTGATAAGCATTCTTGCGGGACAAGATTTTTCGGCGATGAGGTTTGCCCAAGCCACGATTTATCATCCATAACATTTTAACTACAGTATCGTTGGCTTCAGATCCTGAATTAGTGAAAAACACTTTATCCATTGGCACGGGTGCAATCTCGAGCAATTTCTCCGACAGGGCTACTGCAGGTTCACTGACACGACCGAAGAAAGCGTGATAAGCCGGAAACTTTTGGTACTGCTCACATGCGGCTTGTATAAGTTCAGGATGGTCAAATCCCACCACCATGTTCCAGAGCCCCGAGTTGCCTTCAAGGTAGCGTTTTCCATGTGAATCTTCAACATAGATACCTTCTCCACGCGACATTACAACCGGGCCATTCTGCTTTAGCGTACCAAAATCGGAAAAACCATGGAGTACCGACTGTAGATCCCGGGCTTCCCAGGATTCAGCAGAAAAAGTGGGATTAGTTTTCATAGGTGTCTTCCTGGGTGAAATATTTTAATAGTTGATCGGGATCAATCGCTCGGCAGATGAGCCCCGGGGGCCTTAACGTCGTCATGTCTTCAGCCGCTAATAGAGCATTAATAATGGCCTCTTCAATTGACTCGGTCACGGCCATATAAACCGGGTCGAACAATTCATCATTTATCATCTCAATGCTCAGTCGTGGGCCTGCCTTTTGTGGGAGAGGTCCACGATTGGCCGTACTAAAGGCGAGAAATATATCGCCTGAATTATTGCCTCCAGGTGTGCCACCTCGACCAATACCAATCGCAGCCCGTTTTGCCAGGCGTTCCAATTGATGGGGCGCCATTGGCAGGTTAGTACCAAGAACAACGATGATTGAGCCATGTTCCTGGTCCATTAACCGCCCTTCCTGCATTTCTTTTCCTACAGGCTGACCGAGTATGGTCAACCAGGGTCGCAGACCATGATTTGCTTGAACCAACGCACCAACAACAAATTCTTCGCCATCAAGTTCAAGACATCTTGAGGAGGTACCCGTGCCACCTTTGAATTCATAACAAATCATGCCAGTACCACCACCAACATTGCCCTCAGAAATTGGCCCGGACGTTGCTGAGTTGAGTGCCTGGAATGCATCATCTTCAGTAATGTGTTGCCCATTGATGTCATTCAAAACACCATCATAAGTCTCGGCCACGACGGGCATAGCCCACAGATGTTCCGATTTCCAGGCATCCGAATAATTCTGGATAATCCATTTGGTTGCCGCATGATGGACTATGCCGACGCTATGTGTATTGGTTATGCATATCGGCCCTACAAAGTACCCACCATCCCGTATCCAGTGAGTACCAGTCATCTCACCGTTGCCATTTAGCGCATACATTCCAGCCCAGACAGGTTGCGGATTTGACTCATGTCCTCTGGGTAAGATCGCGGTAACACCGCTTCGCACCGGACCTTGTCCCTGCACGAGAGGCCCGTTACCTTCAATTCTCGTACGATAGCCAACTTCCACGCCTGGAACATCGGTTATCGCATTGTCGTTCCCCGTCTTGCCGGGAAAGGGTATTCCTAGTTCGCGTCCACGTACTTTGCTCATTGGCTCTTTTTACTCAAGATCGTTTACGAAAATAAAGACCTAGTGAGGCAATCACGAAGGAAAATAAAAGCATCAGTGTCGCAATAGCATTGATTTCCGGTTTAATACCCCGCCGCAGCATGCCATAGATAAATACCGGCAATGTTGTTGAATTCACACCAGCAATGAAATAGGTGATTACTAGATCGTCCATTGAAATAATGAACGCAAGTAACGCACCACCAATAATGCCAGGCAGTATTTGTGGCAGTGTAATACGCCTGAATGTGGTCCACGGAGTCGCGCCCAAGTCAGCAGAAGCTTGTTCCAGTGAATCGTCCATTCCCGCAAGACGAGCGCTTACTACGACGAAGACGTAGGAAATGAGAAACGTACAGTGACCAATAATGACTGATATCAATCCAAGCTTTATGCTGAAGCCAACGAAAAATACCAGCAATGCAATACCAAGCACAATGTCAGGCATCACCATCGGCATGTACAGTAGACCTTGGTAAAAAGGCTTCAGGCGGAACTGATGTCGATAGACCGCCAAGGCAGTTGCAACACCAACAATAGTTGAAAAAAATGTCGTACTGGCAGCAACGATCAAACTATTTTTTACGGCGGCGACCAGCTGATCAGTTGATTCAACATATAGAGTCTGTTCTGTGAGTATTGTGGGATAGCCGAAGATCGATCGATACCAGTCGAAAGTAAAATCTTTCCATATCATCATGTTGATAGGATGACTGTTGAATGAATATACGACGACAATGATAATCGGCGCATAAACGAAAAATAAAAACAGAAATCCGTGCAGAGTTAACAGACACTTCCACCAGGGTTGTTTCATCTGGCAAGCTCTGAACGACCGATTCGCCGTAGGTAGAGAACGATCAATGTGAACATTACCAGCATGATCATTACCGAGAGTGCTGCCCCAAACGGCCAATTTCGTGCTGACAAAAACTGTTGCTCTACAAGATTTCCGATCATCAGCACTTTTGCGCCTCCCAGAAGATCTGGAACGATAAAGTTTCCAAGACTCGGGATAAAGACAAGCACCGCGCCTGCTGCGATACCGGGAAGGGTTGCAGGCAGAATAACCCTAAAGAAAGTTTGGTAGGGCTTGGCCCCTAAATCAGAAGATGCTTCAATCAGTGAGTAATCAAGTTTCTCTATACTGGCGTAAAGTGGCAGAAACATGAAAGGCAGCATTATATAGGCCATACCAATCAAAACAGCAGTCTCCGTATAGATGATATCGATTGGCTCAGAGATTAATCCGAGGCCGAGAAGAGCGATGTTCAGGAACCCACTTGGGCGCAGGATCAACACCCAGCAAAATAGACGTACAACCATGCTGACAAAAAATGGCAGGGTTACGATAAACACAACAAAAGTTCGCCAGCGTGCGGATAGCCCACTGACCCAAAATGCAGCTGGATAGCAAATTAATAACGTGATAGTGACATTGGTGAACGCAAGCCGCGCAGAGCGAAGAAATATTTCAACATAGACAGGATCGAATTCTTCCCACTCGCCATCAGCCCAACCAAGAATACGCCCGTAATTCCAGTGATAAAAGTTCCACTCAACGCCGCCATACAGCCCCGGTTCCAGAAAACTAAAAACGATCATCATTCCCAACGGACCGAGGAAGAATATACCGAGGAAAAGTGTTCCCGGTGTCAATAATGCGATAAGCCGTCGATTTTCTCGCTTACTTTCCATCGGCAGTTTGAATGATTACACGAGGTTCGTTGCGATCGTAAGCGAGACGGACTCGATCTCCCGGACTAACACGTCTAAACGCCGCATTGCCAGCTCCTGTTGGCACTGCGGAAACAGAAACCCCGTTAGGCAGTTGGCATACATACTTATTTGTAGCGCCTTGAAAGAAAGACTGTTCCAACACAACATCCAGAATACCTACAGAATCATCGGCATTCTCTTTCGCAATATCGAGTTGCTCTGGTCGAATAATTAGTGTAGCGCTAGCTCCAACGCTTGGACCAACACCAACCGGAAGTTCTTGGCCGTCGTCCGTAACCAAAATTGGATTTTCAAAAGTGTTCGTAATCGTTCCTTTGAACAATGCACCATCACCAATAAACTCCGCGACAAAGCGTGAAGTAGGCTGATGATAAAGGGCTTCAGGTGAGCCAATTTGCTCTATTCTGCCCTGGTTTAAGACTACTACCTGGTCTGACATGGTCAGCGCTTCTTCCTGATCATGGGTAACGAACAGAAAACAAATACCCAAATCATGTTGCAGGTTCTTAAGTTCAATCTGCATGGATTGACGCAAATTTCGATCTAGCGCTGAAAGCGGTTCGTCGAGCAACAATAGTTTGGGTTGATTGATGATCGCTCTTGCCAGGGCGACTCGTTGCTGCTGTCCGCCGGATAGCTGATTTGGTTTTCGAAGACCGAAACCACTCAGCCCCACTCGCTCCAACGCTTCTCCAACCCGCCGTTCACGCTCACCTCTAGGGACACCTGTTACCTCTAATCCGTAACCTACGTTACCACTCACGGAAATATGCGGGAAAAGAGCATAATTCTGAAATACGGTGTTAACTGGGCGACGATAAGGAGCCACCCCTGTAACGAGTTCGCCTGCAATGCGTATCTCGCCTGAATCCAGGTCTTCAAACCCGCTAATGGCTCGAAGAAGAGTGGTTTTCCCGCAACCAGAAGGACCCAACAGAGTCACAAACTGACTCTGTTGGATTTCCAATGAAATCCCGTCTAGCGCTGTAATTACCCCGCCTTCAGGTGCGGGGAATTGTTTGACAGCCTGCTTGACCTCGGCAATGAACTCCGAAGTCTTTTCGATCACTGTGCGGTGCGAACCTTAGTCCAAACGCGGTTGTATTTTTTTAAATTATTGCCGAGATCTTCAAAGATCTGGAGCTTGGCAACGACTTCCGGTGATGGGTTGGTATTTGGGTTTGCTTTTAGGTTATCGGGTAGCAAATCGCGTGCTGGAACATTTGCAGTGCCATTAACTTGCTGCAAAGTATTGAGCGCGGCGATTTCGGGCTGCATGTAAAACTCAAAGAAGCTAGTGGCACTATCCTTATTGGGCGCATCTTTGAGAACACAGATATCCTCTTGGTACATTGTGGCGCCTTCTTCGGGAATCACAAAGCCCAATTTATCAGGTTCTTCCAGGGTGTACAAAGTAGCTCCCACGTACCAGTGAGCGGCTGCTATATCTCCTGATTGCACCAGTGATACGATGTCATAAGAAAAAGCAGAAATTTTATCCTTGCGTTCCAACAACCAGGCTTCT
>Ga0115002_10009474_pt1 | contig 10630 bp, 10 predicted proteins | sample ArcticOcean_MG_C_8_FD_89576 | JGI IMG/M metagenome (GOLD analysis project Ga0115002, IMG submission 89576) | Marine microbial communities from western Arctic Ocean - ArcticOcean_MG_CB11_86 | ecosystem: Environmental > Aquatic > Marine > Oceanic | place: Arctic Ocean: Canada Basin | collected... | reverse complement strand
GAGAACGTGAAGCGCACCTCCACGTAGCGGTGGCCGGCGTTTGCCTCACCTTTGGAATCGGGCGTGCGCCGCCTCCTACCGTGCGGCCTCAGCTCGCTGGCACGCATCCGCGAGGGGTTAGATAACCGGGGTCATGCGACGCTGCGAGGCGAAACACCCCTGTTTGGCGGACCCTTCGCCTCGGAAGAGAAACGCGTCACGGCGCGCGCCGTCTCCATCCTGTGGCACGCAGCCCGTCTGGCATTGCACGGTCTCCGGAGGCCACTGTAGGGCTAGTTCCTGCGAAACAGTTCGAGAAGTGCCGTTACTTCCCCACGGATGGCACCCTTAATCGTCGGTTCGTGATCCGGTGCCCATTCCGGTGAGTGAGGAGCCGGGACCGGTATGCCGTTCTGGCGGGCTGCAGCGAGCTTCACTGGATCGACGGCGCCAATGTGCAGCAGCGCCGATGGCACGCCAGCCAGTCCGTACTCAGCGAAATCCTCGGACGTCATCTTCTGTGGCATCTCGATGACGTTGGCTTCACCGAGGTCGCGTTTGAGGGCGTCGGCGAGGCGCAAAGTGAGCGCCGGGTCGTTATAGACGGGGGCGTTTCCCACAGCGGGAGCCTCGACTTCAGGATCGCGTGGCGCTCCGGCCGCCGCGGCTTCGCCGTTTGCCACGCGGCGGATGGCTGCCAGCGTACGTGCCCGCACTTCAGGCGTGTAGGTGCGTACCGACAGTTGCAGGCGCACTTCGTCTGGAATGATGTTGGCCGCGGTGCCACCGTGGATCGAACCAACGGTCACCACGACCGGATCAACCGGGTCGTTGTCACGCGAGACAACCGTCTGCAAGGTCAGGACAATGCGAGCGGCAATGACGATCGGATCGACGGTGTTGTGCGGCATGGCCGCGTGTCCTCCACGGCCGTAGACGGTGATCGTCACCGTGTCAGACGTCGAACGAAAGTAGCCGGGGTGGTAACCAATCGTGCCGGCCGGCATGGTGTCATCGTCATGCATGGACAAGGCGAAGTCCGGCCGAGGGAAACGCGTGAAGAGACCGTCCCTCAGCATCGCGGCCGCGCCGCCCCCCCCCTCTTCGGCGGGTTGGCCCACCAAGACCAGCGTACCGCGCCAACGGTCGCGGTGCTCGGCCATCAGGCGCGCCGTGCCAGCCCATGCGGACATGTGAATGTCGTGGCCGCACGCGTGCATGACCGAGGTCGATTGCCCGCTGGCGTTGGTCGCCACGGCGGTACTCGCGAACGGTAGTCCAGTGCCTTCCTCGATCGGCAGCGCATCGAGCTCGGTACGTAACATGACCGTCGGCCCGTCACCGTTCCTCATGACCGCAACGATTCCTGTGCGGCCGACGCCCGTGGTGACGTCGAATCCGAGCGCCCTGGCTCGCTCGGCCAGCTTGGCTGCCGTTCGAGTTTCCTGGAACGCGAGCTCTGGATTCTGGTGGAGGTCCATGTAAAGCGCTTCGATGTCTGGGTAGATCGCGTTGACTTCGGTCAGTGATGGCGATGTCCAGGGGGCACTGTCAGATTGCGCCGAGAGGGTCACGGAGGTGACTGCAAGCGCAACGGCAAGGATGCGGACGTGGTTCATGACACTCCTCGTTCTCAGGGGGGGGGCTTGCACCGCTGACTGTTGGTGACGTGAACGTATCCCCTTGCCAGAAAGACGCTTACGCCACCTCCGGCACCCAGCACAGATTGCAAGCACTATTTAGACGGTAATTCACCGCATGGTAACGTCTTGACGTCACGTTGCCAACAGTCAACGGCGCAAGCACCGGGTGTTATGCTGGTCGGCCTACTGCTATGAGGCAGCCAACTGAAGTGATGCCATGGACGAACAGATCGTGACCTTTCCGTAGACCAAGGTTGCCGTGATCACTCATCGCGGCTCACCGAACGAAGAGCACGCCACGGCGTTGAGGCTGGCCTCCTGGAAGCTGGAGAGGTGCCTAGTCGATCAGGGCAGGTATCGAAGCTACGGTCTCCACTAGACGGACCCGAGACCGACGCCGGCGGATCAGCATCGTGTGGACTTCTGCCTGTCCATCGAGGATGACATCGCTCCGAACACGGCGGGTATTGTGCAAGGCGTCATACCCAGCATGCGATGTGCCCGCGCACGGGATATCGGATCGCGAAAGAACAACAAGGCGGCGGCGTTCCTCTTCGACGAATGGCTTCCGAAGAGTGGGGAAGAGCTCTCGGGGGCGCCAATTATCTTCCACTACGTTAACGTCGGCCCGACGGTGAAGGACAGCGAAGCGATCACCGATGTGTACATGCCAATCAAGTCGCGGCTCGTAGCTGGCCATGAATCTGCCTGACCACGCAATGAAGCCGCCGCCGCGCGGCCGTGGCATGCTGAGGCGGTGCGGCTTATCGCGAGCGTTACGCCGAACGCTGTGCTTCGTGTTCCAGTCGATTCGTCCTCGTTCACGGGCTAGTATTTCGGAATGCCGGCTCCGGCCGCCGTGGAGGCCCCTCCGAGCGGATAGATAAATCCTTCGTGATTGGTGCGGACCTGTCCACCGCGAACGCTACTTTCTTCGCTTCAGATTCCAGTCCGTGCGGGGTGAGTCGGGGCAGTCACTCGACTATCGCCTGGTACAGCAGCTCCCGGAACTCGTTCTGGTCGTCGATGTCAATCGCCGGGATCAACTGTGTGAGGTAGACGGCCACCAGCTCTTCCTCTGGGTCGACCCAGTACGTGGAGTGGTAGGCGCCAGCCCAGCCGAACTCGCCGACCGAGCCCGGAATACCTCGGGCCGCGAGGTCGGTCACCACAGAGAAGCCGAGGCCGAACCCCTCACCTGGCCGAAACTCGACGTCCCCGAGCTGGTTGACCGTCATCAACGTCACGCTGTTCGGGCTCAGGATCCGCACGCCGTTCAGCTCGCCACCATTCAGCATCATCTGGAGAAAGGTGGCGTAGTCTCGGGCCGTCGACAGCAATCCGGCGCCGCCGGACACACTCGTTCGAGGTCCATCAACGTACTGACCTTGGCCGATCGTGCCGAAGATCCCACTGTCATCCATGTAACCCGGATCGGGAGCTCGCTCGATGCCTGCCTCAGCCACCGACGAATAGACGGTCGTCAGCCGGTCTCGCTTCTCCTCTGGAAGATAGAAGTGCGTGTCGCGCATATCGAGTGGTTCCAGAAGCTCCTCCTGGAGAAAGACATCGAACGGCCGCTCGCTGACGACTTCCACCAGTGCGCCCAAGATGTCGGCGTTGTAGCCGTACACCCAACGCTCTCCCGGATGCGCCACCGCCGGCAGCGGACCCATCCGAGCGACCGTGTCGCGAATCGGTTCGTCGCGGTTGGCGAAATACCAGCCGAGCACGCCGGCCTCTTTCCACAGCTCGACGCCCAGGCCGTTTCCATAGCTGATTCCGGACGTATGCCGGAGAAGGTCGCGAATCGTGATCGGCCGCTCAGCCGAAACAATGTCGTACCCGCCGCGTCCATCGTCGACGGCGACGGTCCGGTCCCGAAACTCTGGGAGATACTGTGAAATCGGATCAGTGAGGAGAAGCTGACCGCGCTCCCGCAGAATCATCACGCAGACGCTGGTGAGCGCCTTGGTCTGAGACGCGATACGAAATATCGAGTCGTCGGCCATCGCGGCACCCGCTTCGCGATCTCGCATGCCGATCGATTCGAGATAGGCAATCTGACCACGTCTCACAACGATCGCGACCGACCCGGCGATCCGATCGCGCTCGACATACTCCTTGAGGGTGGCCGTCAGGCGCTCCAGCCGTTGAGACGACATCCCAACGGTTTCGGGCTCGGCCGTCCGAAGAGTCTGTGCCCACAGAGGCGCGCCTACAAGCGACAGGGCAAGCGAAACCAGAGTCGCCGCCAACCAGCCTGAGATCTTCCTAGACATCGTGCTCTCCTCTTCGATATGGGCGCGTAGATTTGGTATCAGTCGTTGACTTCACCTCGCCTCGGCAGATCACGAAAGCGCTTTTCACAAGACCGTGGCGCCGGGGCTGCAGCCTCCACATTGCGCGCTCGCGGGCTGAAGCCTGCGCGCTACAGCCCAATGAAAAACGCTCTAGGTAGTGCGCAGCACCGATGGCGGCCTGTTACTCAGAAGCAAAGCAATAGAACAGTCCGTCACCACCAGAGGCCCGCAGCTCTTCCGAGCTGCAACCACGGCTGTCGTGGGCTGAGTTCCACGCCGCGCGATCGTGGTGTCCGATTCTGGCCTTGCCGGTCGTGCTGCTCGATCAGTTGCCGCAGGTCATGTCGTCGCCGGCCGGGAAGGCCATGCCGTCTGGCTGCGAGCCGGTCAGGACATCGTGCAGGTTCGGCGCGTATCCCCCGCCCGGAATTATTCTGCCCTGCTGATCGAGCATCGTCATGGATGTGAATTGATGACCCATGCCGTGAATTTCATCGACGTCCTGACCCACGAGCACGCCCCGCGCGTTGTGCCACCGGCCCAAGCCGATGCGGTCTCTCGCATTGACGGCGCCGGGACCCTGCGTGCTGAGACAGGTGCGCCAGGTGTGATCCCCTGCGCCCCTGCCGTCGGCAAGCATCTGACAGTGGGCGTTCGCTCCTGCCATCCCACCAAGATCGGCCCCCGCTCCAGAGCCCCCGCTGGCCGGAAAGAGCGTCATCGGAGGCGTCTCTGGGGCATCTTGCGCGGATGCGAGTCCCGAACCAAGCAGACTGAGTGGGATCACACCCCCATTGAGATGTATTCCACGCAAATTCGATCCTGCTTCTTCTGGAAGTTCCCATGACGGGACGAGCCTCGCCGAGACCACCGGCTCATTGTATAGTCCCTGTCGGCCAAACATCCTGACCTCGAAGGAGCTGTGCATGCGTGGTGTTGCCGCCGCTCCCCGCATTCCCCCTCAACCTCCCTGGCGCACCGAATCGGCGCGATGGCCGGCAGTCACAGATGGTGATTACGCAGGACGATGCGCCTTGAGGAAGGAACGGATCTGGCGCACCGCCAGGGGAATCCGCTCAGTGGGTTCTTTCCAGGGAAACATGCTCACTTCGGCTTTCGGCGCGAGCATCGCGCTCTCCATGGCTGGCACGTACGGGTGAGCCGGGGAATCGTCCGGCAGGACCAGAACGGGGGTCTGGCAACCACGCACGAAATCCCGTGTCACGGTGAAGACGAAGTCTGGGTCGGTCTCGAACATTCTGGCCACGAACGCGTCGACCGTGGGCATCGTGATCTCTGGCCGCTGCGCGGTGAGTGCCGGCCCCCAGGTCTTCCAGAATACGCCTGGGTAATTCGGGTCGCGCATCTCCGGCCGCCACCCCACAGGCTGCGCTAGCACCGCTGCGACAACTCGATCGGGCGCGCGCTTCAGGAGACTCCAGATGAAGGGACCGCCAATGCAGAACCCCATCACCATGAACTTGTCGATACCCAGGTGATCCATCAGGCCGAGGTGGTCGTCGGCGTAGGATTCCCACGGCCGGTCGACCTCGACAGGCCCAGTGGACTGGCCCGTGGTGGCGTTGCGCAGGTCCGCCGTGATGCAGCGATATTCTCCCTTGAACTCCTCGATCGCGTTGAAGGGCGGGTTGCGTGTGAAGAACGCGCTGGTCGCGTTCAATCCTCCGCCGGGTAGCAACATGAGCGGGAATCCGGTCCCGGCCTCCTCATAGCGGATACGAACGGGGCCATTCTCGTAGAAGTGCGCGCCTGCTCCGGCTTCTACTGGTCCGGCCTGCTGAGCGAATACGCGCGGCGCGGCGGCCATCGCCGTCGCCGCGGCGCCAGTGATGAGTATCTTTCGTCGCATGGCATCCATGACTGTCCTCCTCCTTGATCATCGCCGCCCTGGGCCGAGGCGGGTGCCGGGCATCAGGGCCTGATGTGAGCTGAGTATAGGGGCAGAACCGGCGTGCCGATGGGATCAGTCCCCGTACACGGGCAAGGGTAGACCGATCTTGGCGACTCCTGTGAAGGTGATGAAATGGACGCTCGGAGCGGGACCTATTGGACGCTGCTCTCAATGGATACGTTCAGGTCGATCCGCTGTCCGGCACGGATGACTGTCGCGGTCGCCGTGCTGCCGATAGGCGTGTCCTGAATCTGGCGGGAGAGCTGAGCGCTATCGATGACGTCGGCGCTATTGAACGCGACGATCACGTCGCCGGGACGCATCCCCCCTCGGTAGGCGGGGGTATCGCGACGCATGGCCTGGATCAGCACGCCGCTCGCCGTGGGCACGCCAAGCTCGTCTGCCACAAACGTCGACATGGGGGCGATCTCGACGTACCCGATCGATCCGCGGCGGACTTCGCCGAACTGGGTCAGGTCGCTCACAATACTGCGCGCCAGATTGCTCGGCACGGCGAACCCGATTCCCTGATAGCCACCGCTCTGACTGAAGATTGCGGTGTTGATGCCGACAAGTTCGCCGCGTGTGTTTACCAGCGCGCCCCCTGAGTTGCCGGGATTGATCGCGGCATCGGTCTGGATAAAATCCTCGTACGCGGAGATGCCGACGTTCGTGCGCCCCAGTGCTGACACGATGCCAAGCGTCACGGTCTGGCTGAGCTGAAACGGGTTGCCGATCGCGAGCACCCACTCGGCCACCTTGAGTTCGTCTGAATCACCCCAGGGAATGGTGGGAAGTGTTCCCGCGTCGATTCGCAGCAGCGCCAGATCCGTCGCCGGATCGACGCCGACGATCGTCGCCTCCACTTCCCGATTGTCGCCAAACGCGACCGATACGGCTGGAAGCTGACCCGATGAGAGTCGTCCGGACTCGCCGGCGACGACGTGGTTGTTCGTCAGCACCAGGCCGTCTGCGCTCACAATCACACCCGAGCCAAGGCTGCGCTCGACGCTGCGTCGTGACCCGAAGATATCGCCCTGGTTCCCGTTGAAGAACTGAAAAAACGGATCGTTAGCGAATGGAGAATTCTGGCGTCGCACGATCTGTTGTGACGAGATATTGACGATGGCCGGAACCGTGAGTTCGGCGACGGAAGAGAAGTCGGGGAGCATCCCCGTGAGACCTCCGGGCGCGCTGAACAGGGGTGCCCGCGCGCTCTCCGGGGAGGCGTCTTGCGAAGTTGAGTCCTGAGCGGCGCTGTTTGGCAGCGCCGTGTTCGACGCCGCGCCCGCTGAAGGGATGGCGTTCCCGGCGGCGACGGTCTGCGTGGAGGTTCCGTCCGCGCGCTGCGCGCTGACGGCCTCAGGATCTGGTGTGCGTCCGGTAATGACGAGGCCCGCGGCGAATCCGCAGGCCACCAGCACGAAAGAGAGAAGTAGCCGTGGAGTGCTCATTGATGGTCCGAGTCAGCGCGGGTTCTGCCGTGTAGGCTAGCACACCGGACGCTGTGCTAGCATCGGTGCGTCAACGCCAGTGCGGCCTGGTCAGAGTTAGCCTCCGCTCTCGTGGTGACGGCCACACGGCCGACGCCATTAGGCATCTCAACAGCAATCTCGCATCACGTCGGACGATCCACTGAATGGCTTCGATACAAGCGACACGACTCAGGAAGGGCATGCTCATCAAGGTGGGCGAGAACCTGCTGCGAATCCTGGAACTCCAGCACGTCACGCCTGGCAATCTGCGCGGCTTTGTACGCGTAAAGCTGCGCAACATCCGGAATGGCGGTGTCTCGGACCAGAAGCTCCGCTCGGACGACACACTCAACCGGGCCACGCTCGAGCAGCACGAGATGCAGTACCTGTACAAGGATGGCGACGGGTATTGTTTTATGAACACCACCTCTTTTGAGCAGGTCACTCTGTCGAGCGACATCATTGGCGATGCCATCCACTACATCAAGCCCGAGATGACGATTGAGGTCGAGTTCTACGGCAGCGAAGCCGTGGGCGTCGCGTTGCCACCGGCCGTTGACCTGGAGGTCGTTGATACCGCACCTGGGATCAAGGGCGCCACCGCCAGTGCGCAGGTCAAGCCCGCCACGCTGGAGACAGGGGTCGTGGTGCAGGTGCCGCCGTTTGTGAACCCTGGAGATACCGTGCGGGTAAACACGGACACAGGGGAGTACCTCTCGCGCGCTTAGAGGGGCAGGCTATGGAGCCGGAGTTCTTGCTTTCGCAGGTGCTCTTCATCTTCGGCGTCGGGTTTCTCGCGGCCAATCTCAAAGTCTTCTGGGATCTCGTTCGATTTCGTCTCCGCCGAGCCTCGTCGTTGCTCGTCTGGGAGAACCCCAAGCCTCGCTTCTACGGATTTACGCTCGCACTCGGCGCCGTGCTGGGGTTGCTCGTCGGTGTTCGGTTGTTCGTCCTTGGGCACCCGATTGACCGACTATTCGGCGAGATGATGATGCTCGTCTATTACGGCTATGCCATGCCGATGAGTACGCGGATCTCGCGCGGGTTTTATCGCGACGGCATCTGGTCGGACCGCGGATTCATGCCCTGGAGACAGATCGCCGCCGTGTCCTGGAAGGAAGCTGCAGGCGTGACGCTGTTCCTGATTCCTCACGTGCGTCAAGTCGTCAAGCGCCTCGACGTGCCGGGTCATCTCTACGGCGAGGCGCGCCGCCTGCTGCTCGACAAGGTCAAGGCGCACGATATCCACATGGGCGGGGCGGGCCTGAACCTGGGCAGCCGTGACGACGCGGACGCCGTGTAAGAGTTATCGGAAGTTGCTCTAGGCGTAGCTTCGTCGGGCGCAAGGTTGACCTGATTCTGCGGGCGTCCTCGGAAGCGTGGGTGCGGCGTCAGAAACAGATATCGCGCTGTACAGGCGAGCCACAAAGACAGCGCGCGAGACACCGGTCATGTATCTATTTTTCGACACAGAAACGACGGGACTGCCGCGGAACTGGAAGGCTCCCGTCAGCGAACTGGATAATTGGCCGCGCCTTGTGGAGCTTGCGTGGCTTCTGTGCGACGAAGAAGGGCGCCGCATCGAGAGCCGGAGCGCGATCGTGCGACCTGATGGATTTCAGATACCTACCGAGGCCTCCACCGTGCATGGCATCAGCACGGATCGGGCTCTCGCGGAGGGCGTCGAACTGGAGGCCCTTCTCGAGGATTTCGCACGAGCGGTCGATGCCTCGCGCGTCCTGGTTGCCCACAATGTGAGCTTCGATGAAAAAATCATCGGGGCCGAACTGCTCCGAACCGACGTATTGAGTGAATTCGACGGGCGCGAGCGATTCTGCACGATGAAGGCATCGACGGAACTATGCGCCATCCCAAGCCGCTACGGATTCAAGTGGCCCAAGTTGTCCGAATTGCACCTGAGACTATTTGGGAACATCCCCGAGGGGGCTCACGCGGCGGGTTCCGACGTCGAGGTGTGCGCCAGATGTTTTTTCGAAATGAAGCGCCTCCGCGTAATCTCGCTGTCGCACGTGTGGGGCAGGGACGCTGACGCTGGCGACGCTGCGCCAATCGTAGCCGAGGCGGGGGGCAGAAGGCGAAGTCCGGGGAAGGTCGGCGCAGGCTGATCGCGATGGTCAGATCACTGCGAGTCGTTCACGACGGGGGATGTGCGGCGACCAGGAGCCTCCGGCGCTCCGCGAGAATCAGCGTGTATTCGGTGGCCCGCTTCCAGACGCGGGTGGACATCCCGGTGAGCTGCACCGCCTTGAGGCCGTAGTACAGAAAGACGGCGCCGAGCACGCTCAGGACGGCGTACCGAAGGGCGTTCACGCCGCCCTCGCCCAGGCGGGTCGTAAACGATTCAAGCACCTGATAACTAATCACGCCGGCGGCCGCCAGAATTGGTGCCGTCACCGTCCGTACTGCCCAGGAGGCCACGCGCGATTGCTTCTCCATGAGCGCGCCGATGGTCCGCAGTCGTTCGATATCCCTCGCCACGGCATCCATGTCTGTACCGAGTAATGCGTCGCGTAGCGAAACGTGCGCGCGGCACGCTTCCGCTACTCGCTGATCGCCGCGCCAGCGCGATGCACGCCGGACCGTCACGCGGTAGTCAGGCATGCGCGTGCGAAGAAACGTGATAAAGCGACCACGTGATTCTGCGGAGGCTTCGCCCGATGTCGACATCGTATCGATCTCGATGCGGTGATTGCCTGGGAAAAACACAACCTCGTGGAGATCGCCCGATGCCGACTCCTGGACGTAGGCTGCGGCATGCGGCGCCACCGTCTGGTGCAGCATGGCTTCGTGATCGAGACAGGGAATAATCGGCCGCGATGGTGGCGGATCGAGCTTCAGGCGATAGAGCTTCACCGAGAGCACGGTGCCGAACGCTTCCAGCGTGTCGAGCGCGATCCGTGACGCTGCGGCGTCGCCAGCCGCGTCGCTATCGGCCATCGTGGACGCGCGTGGGCGGGTGGGGGTGGAGGCTCACGTTACCGGAGGAACTCCCAGAGCCCGTTGCCGAATGCTGTTGGATCACGCAGCCAGTCCGGCGGCACGAGCCAGACAAATGCCAGAATCGCAATGACCCACGCATCGTAGGACAGCGTCATGCGTGCGTCCCGCCAGAAAAACGCTCGCCAGAACGCGCGCGTGACGACATTCGAGCCAGACGGAAGGGGCCGGTCGTTGAGCGCCAGGTAGGTGTAGTGGATACGGTTGGCCACTGCGACAATCGACAGGATCAGGACGACCCACAGGACCCCGGCCATACGGTCGGTAAAAGCACCAATCATGAAGAGCACGATGCGCTCG
>Ga0115002_10009471_pt1 | contig 10634 bp, 6 predicted proteins | sample ArcticOcean_MG_C_8_FD_89576 | JGI IMG/M metagenome (GOLD analysis project Ga0115002, IMG submission 89576) | Marine microbial communities from western Arctic Ocean - ArcticOcean_MG_CB11_86 | ecosystem: Environmental > Aquatic > Marine > Oceanic | place: Arctic Ocean: Canada Basin | collected... | reverse complement strand
GAACTCACCGAATTACGGTTTACCCATGCAGGCATCACGGCGAAACCCGTGCTGCTGCCAGCCGATGAGTTCTTTCCCGCCCCGCGAATTAACGGTTCGAAATTCAGTGTGACCATAGCTGCAAACGTGCCTGCGGGAATTTATGAAGCTCGGGCGGTCGGTTATTTTGGATTATCTACCGCCAGGCCATTCGTTGTTGCTGCTGCCGATTCCAATGAAATCGATGAATCGAAAGATCATAGCACGCGCGAAACAGCGATGGACATTCCCGTAAATTCAATACTAAACGGCAGCGTTCCTTATCAGGGAATTGACTGGTACAAGTTTAGCGTGAAATCCAACCAGCGTGTCCTCGTTGAGATTAACGCCGAGCGTATCGATTCACGAATGGACGGCTTGTTGATTGCCTACGATTCATCCGGACGAGAAATTGGGCGAAATCGTGAGCACTACGGTCGCGACCCGTTTCTTGAGATTCCGACAACTCAGGCGGGTGAATTCTACGTAGCCGTTTCCGATATTCTGTATCGAGGCGGTCCCGATCATTTCTACCGTTTGAGTATTTCTGACAATCCGCACATCGATTATATCTTCCCACCCGCCGGTGAACCTGGATCGAAGAATCGATACACGTTGTACGGTCGTAACTTACCAGGCGGCAAGCTTGACGAATCTGTCGTTCTCAATGGTAGGGTTTTAGAATCTTTGAATGTTGAAATTGCCATGCCGAGTGAACCGAGTGTTTCGTTTGGATTTTTTCCTGGCACGCCCCGGCAAGGATTATTGCGTGGTTTGGACTACCGACTTAAAAATTCAAACGTAGTTCGGCTCGGTTTTTCCTCGGCACCAGTGGTTGTCGAAGACCCGAATCAACCAGTGCAGGAAGTGACTTTACCCGTTGAAGTGGCGGCACGATTTGACCAAGCCAATGATGAAGATGTTTACCGTTTCAGTGTGCCTAAAGGGAAAACGTATTGGATAGAAGCTACCGCAGATCGGATGGCGTCGAACGTGAACCCGTACCTGATTGTCCACGAAATTACGAAAGACAAGGCTGGCCGCGAAACGAGAACACTGGTTGCTGAAAATGATGATTTGGAATCGTTTTTCAGCGTGCACGGCAAGGATTCAATCAATGCCGATACAACCGACGCAGCTATCATGTTGAAATCCGAAAACGGTGGGGTCTACAGTGTGACGGTGATTAATCAATTCGGCGGTGGTAGCACTGCTGACCTTTATCGGCTAGCGATTCGAGAAGCTCAACATGATTTTCAATTGATCGCGACAACCGAACGCGCGCTGCCGACAAACCGGACCGGTTACTCGGTCACACCACATTTGCGACGAGGAGCAAAATGGGGGATCCGCGTTCTCGCCCCGCGACAAGATGGGTTCGAAGGCGATATTGTGATTGCAGCCCAGGGCTTGCCGCCAGGCGTGACCGCACAGCCGTTGACACTTAGTGGAAAGACCGATCGCGGGGTTTTGGTAGTTTCCGCCGACGCGACTGCAAAATCGTGGTCTGGCGAAATTCATATCGTTGGACGCGCAAAGTCGAATGATCGAGAATTAGTTCGTGAGGCAAGATTTGCTTCGTTAATCTGGGGCCATATCTTTTCCGATTCCATTCGGGTCCGTTCGCGGCTGACAACTCGTGTGCCTTTATCGGTTAACGAATTTGAGAGTGCCCCTGTCATTCTTTCTGCCGCCAAAAACAAACAATGGACCGTTGAAGTCGGACAAAAGCTTGAGATTCCAATTAAAGTGATCGATAACGGTTCTCGTAAAGGGAACTTGACGATTGAACCGCATGCGTTATTCGGCATGTTGCGAAGTCCGCCGACCGTCAACATCGCCGAGAACGCCACCGAGGGAACGCTTACAATCGACTTCAGATCAACAGGCAACTTTAAAGTGAAGCCGGGCCGCTATCAGTTTGCACTTCTGGGAGTTGGCGTAGCCAAGTATCAGCCCAATTTACAGGCCTCGGTACTTGCTGAAGCCGAGAGAAAACGCATCGAGAAACTTGTCGCCGATCTTAAATCGAAATCAGATGGCACAAAAGAAACCGCCGACCGACTTGCGCAGGCCGAAAAAGCAAAAGTGCTGATCTCGAAAGCCGCAGAATCGGCAAAAAAACGAGCAGCCGAGCAGAGTGCAAAATTTGCTGCTTGGTCTAACCTGATTACGGTTACAGTTCTAGAACCGGCGAAGAAGTAGTCAGTTCTTTTCAGGCCTCCCCGCAACATCGAATTGTAACGTTATTTATGCGGTTTCTTTTTTCTAGGAAATCTTCCGTTCTTCTTTCCATTTGAAGAATTCTTAACACCATTCGTTTCAGAGATTCTGTGCCCGTTTTGGGTGATTCTCAATTGCATTTTTGCATCTGCGGCAACCTTGTAAGACCAGCTAAGTAATGAAGGGAGGTCGCGTTTTAATTGAGTTGTGCTGTGCAGAGAAAGGGTTGGTAATTCAACTCCAACCATCTCGGCTGCAATGAGTTTCAGATTCTCTGAAATTTCAGAAAGGTCAGATGCAATTTGCTCCAAATCATCCGGGGTTGTTTTCGTTCTCATTCGAGTTCTTTCATTTTTGTTTTATCAGCAGCCTCCACTGGTAAAGGCTGTGATACAAGTCGGTTGACTTTCAGGAAACGGTCAATGGTGATTACTTTCATCGATGGCAAACTTGGGTGAGGACAGCACGTTTCTTACGACGAATTCGCCAGCGGAGACTTGTCACACAACCTAGACCTATTCCGAGCAGTGTCAATGTGGATGGTTCGGGCACGGATGAAGATGCGGTTTCAGCAATAACCCATGGGTCAGTGCCGCCCATCTGGGGGTTTGATGTGATCCAACCGAACGTGTTATCGCCTGATGCTTGGTATTCCGGATCCAAATTGCCATCGGTCGGGAAGAATGATATCTCGTGCCATTCACCTCCCCCATACAAGCTAAACCGTGAATTAAGGTCGAGTCGGTCAAATAAAAGTTGGTTACCTACGGCGGTGACGCCTGTCACGCCGATCACCAATGATGATCCAGCGACCGCCGAACTCGCCGTGCCAGCGTGGGGCCCTGTGATCGCCCAATCCCAACTGATGATGTTTCCAGGAGACAATGTTCCCAAGGTTCCATCCGTGGTTATGCTCCCTGATACGCCGTGTGAATCCTGGTCTGCAGTATAGTTAATCAAATCGTATGTGACGTTGATTGTCGAGGCGGATAATACTGACGGTAATACACAGGATGTGAAAGTGGCGAGCATTAACATACGAAACGTAAATTTCATGACAGTTCCTCACAAATTAGATGGAAATTTTTGTTAACTTCTGATTTATAACACTTTGAATGGAAACAATGGCCAACAGCCTTTTAATGATTGTTTTACAAAAGCGAGTTTCCTTTGTTTGTAAAATAAATTCTCAGAAGGGAAGCACGAAGTCTACCGAACGCCGTAACCTATTAAACGGGACGGCGTCTTCTCCGCATTCGATAACCGATTAACCCAAGGCCACCGGTCAGAAACATGGCGACTGTCGAGGGTTCGGGAACGGTGTTGGCTTGGAAGTTGTACGAGAAGCTGTCGCCAATCATACCGAAGCCGAAGGGGGAGTTTTGGTCGGTGACGATTGTTAATGTTGCGGTGTTGAAGCCAGACCCTTCAAGTGCACTAAACAAAACATCGAACGGCAGAGTTTCACCCTGTGCGAGCACCGTTCCCGGAGTGAAACCTGATAGAGAGAAATAGATATTATCCGGCCCGGTGAATGAAGCGCTTAACAGCGTTAAACCGGTCAGATTTGAATCGAAGCCGATGTCGGATGTGTTATTGAAAATCGAGATTGCAAACGAATCAGTCGTTCCTGGGCTGACATATCCAAAGTCAATGACTGAATCGACAAGGACCGAACTGGCAAACTCTGGCCCGACGCCTATTCCAGTGAGGGAAATATTTTGGTCGCCAGCCGTGCTTGTCAAAAATGCGGTCGCAGATGCAGTTCCTTGTCCGGTCGGCGAGAACGTGTAGCCGTTGGTCGTCGTAGGGCTGTCTTCTGGCTGTAACACGAAATTATTGGGTTGTCCAAAAAATCCATTTGAATTTACAGGTTGAATACCGCCGGTAATTGGATCGGAGAGGATTCCACCAGTATTACTGAGGCTCAGAGTTTGCGATGCTGATGTCGAACCGATGCGGACAGCGCCGAAGTCCAGGTCCGTGGGAGATACACTGAGAACCGCTACAGATTGCTCAACAAACGACGTTTCAGGGGTCATCGCTAGTCCAGCAAGGGCAGTACTCCAATAGGGTGCACCGTATGCTTCAGCATGATTGTGAGCGTTCATATCGGATCGCACTTCACCAAACTGACTGTAGCTTGACCACGGGTCACTTGGATTTAAGCCGCGTGCTTGCGCACGCATAAGGTAGGTGTTGAATTCTTGGGTGGCATCGTGCCCTGCAAAAGATTGGGAATTCGGTTCACCAGCTTTTAAAGCCTCAGCCATCCAGAAAATCGAATGGGTGCTTCCTTCCTTGCCTGCATTATATAGGGCGTTAGTATTTCCTTGCAGATAGTCACCATTTTTCCAGAATCCATCGCTAAAATTAAGGCCGTTTCGGTGATTCTGAGAGTTCCAATTAGTGGCCAATTACGCCTGTGCGTTGTCGAAAGACGTTCGTAATTGACCACGAGTGACAGAAGACTCGTTCGGGAAGGCGACAGCGTTGTCGAAACGAGAAAAATTTTGAACGCCCATCGATCGCATGCCGAGCACCATTTCGGCTGTTTCATAGATTCCACTTGCACCATTATTCAGATTTTTATAACCGCCATCACCGTTTTGCATGGCCAGAACGAGGTCAGCAGTTCGATATTCGGTACGGTTTGGAACAACAATACCGAAGGAGTTTCCACTAGTCGATGCCTTTTCTAAACCAAGCCGAGCCCAGGCAGTCCCGTCAGGTATATGAGTGGATCGAGATCCGTTTGTAGGTGAATAATACCAGCCTCCTTTGCCATTACCCGAGTCGGTTTGAGCGTATCCAAGGTAATCGACCGCTTGCTGTGTTATGTGCTCGTATGATTTCCCGATAACTCCCGTTGGTCCAACTTGTGCCGTAGTTCCAGCCAGGACGGGAAGTACATGACTTAGGGCTGCGGTCATAGCCCCATGGTCCCCAATGCTTCCGGCATCGAACAAACCACCACTCCCGCCAAATAGCTGTATCCCACGGCCATCTGTAGTTCCTGGTAGTCGACTCACAGTACGAGCAGTTCCATTCGCGTTGTACCCCTGGGTATTTTGTTCTTCGGTTGTTGAAAAACTCGTTGAAAGTTGACCTTGGCTAATCTGATCGTTGACCAAGCGAAGCACAGTTTCCGCGTACGGATCTGTATTCCAACGAAAGTCATTTGCGCCGTTCCAGCCCGTTGGTGTAGGGCCTGAATAAGTTCCGGGAGCGTAAGCGGGCATATGCCCATTCTCGGCAAACATTTGGATGTAGTTGGGGGTGGCGATCGTAAACGCAGCTTTAGCCTTAATTGCGGCCCCCGTCCCAGTCACATCAGTAACATTGCGATGCAAGTTCCACATGGTTTCTTGCACCGACATGGCCGACATCACGGTGGTTTGCAATCGAGTCCAATTTCGTGGGTCGTTACTGGGTTTAAAATCGTACGTTTTAAGTCTGAACGTATTAAAGTTGTCTTGGTTGTTTGATGTGTTACGAATCCGTACGCCGATATTTGAATTCGTGGTATTTGAGACCATTCCGGTCTGATAGGTGCGGCCAATATCACGAATCGAGCCGTTGCTATCGACGGTATATTCTTTCCAAGCATCGTTCTCATAATTTCCATCACGGTTTGTGTCCCACGAAACCCGATAGGTTTGCCCCGGCGTTGCATTTCGCACGACGGCTTTGAGAGTCAGATTGGCATTTTCGTGTGCTAAGTGAGGCATTGCGGGGTTCGCTTGCGAGAAAGGAACAACGACAATATCTGCCGCAAACCCAGTACTCGCCAGGCCGTGCAGGCAGGCACTGGCGATAGTGGCCGATTGGAGAAAAGTTGGTGCGAAATGCCTTAATTCGATAAGTTTAAGTCTCATGAGTTTTCCTTTATGAGAGTAATGATTGCCAACCCGAGTTTTTCTAGACTTCATTCCAGTACTCCAAAATTTCACGATCAACCTTGCCGAACTTCATGCCGCTGTAATCGAAAAAGCTGAGCAATCGTTGAATCCATTTGGCGATTTTCATGACAAGTTTCCTTAGAGCAAGAACATAAAAAACTCAGGAGCCCACTCCTCCCCGGCAAGTTGGCCTCTGAGCGGTGTTTTAAACGACGACCGCCGTTGCAGTTTCAAATTTAATTTGCCGACTCGAAGTAAAAAGGTTGTTTAGTGAAACTGATTCGGTTCTAATAAAATGGTATCTGGATTTTCGTTCAGGCCGAGTCGTGACGACAGAGACCCCTGGTCTACATGACACCGGTCGTGTCCAAAACCGATTAAAGTTTTTGAAGAAAACTTTTTTTGGTCATAGGATGTTGAAAAATACAAAACACAACAAACAGTGTTTGCGAAATTGGTTTGCGACATGACTAGTTATGATGGAATTAAATTAAGAAGTTTTTTTAGAATTGTTCAGTTTTTCTTAATCGGTATGAGGCTGAATGCGTGTCTGATTCAGTAAACAGTGAAACCAACGCAGTAAACGGTGTCTCTGCGGAAGCATTCAGTTTGATTCAACAGGCCAAGCAGTCTAACGCAGAAGCGTTGGGTGAATTGCTTGATTCCTGCAGGGGTTATCTGTTGCTAGTTGCTGATCAGAAATTATCAGCCGATCTCAAAGTCAAAGTGGCTGCATCGGATATTGTGCAGGAGGCTTATCTGAAGGCTCATGAAAATATTGCTCAGTTTCGCGGTCAGTCTTCGGAAGAATTCCTTGCTTGGATGCGAAAAATTTTGCTCAACACGTTTTTGAACAAACGGCGTCGCTACGTAGGTGCCACTCGACAAATAAGTCAGGAAAAAAGCGAAGGAGCCGTCAACTTGAATTCGCTTGCAATCGATGCATCAAGCCCCAGTACCCACGCGATACGCGATGAAGAAGCCGAACACGTGTTTGAGTTATTACAGGAATTGCCTGAAGATTATCAGCGGATCATCAGACTTCGCAGCCGGGATGAACTGTCCTATGCCGAAATTGCCCAGCAAATGGGGCGTTCAACCGATGCAGTTCGCCTTTTGTGGTCACGTGCGATTGAAGCACTGACGAGAAAATGCCAACAGAATTGAATCGTTTCGTATGATTTCCGATCACCCTGACTGGTCTGATAAGTCACTTGATGATTGGTATTCGATACATCTGGACCATTCGTTAAGCAGCTCATCTCAGCTCGGTTCGGTTTCCAATGATCTTTCGGAGAAGATTGAAGACGTTAGCCATTGCTTGAATGTTCTCGAACACATGTGGACTTTACCGCAGTGTCAAACAGCAGAAGGCCAGACAAACCCCACCATTCGCGAAACGTTCGATACGTTATCGTTCGCATCTCATGCTGAATCAACTGAGAAGTATCAGTTTGGACGATTTACGATTATCCGTGAACTGGGTAAGGGCGGTGCAGGAATTGTTTTTTTGGCAGATGACCCAACACTGAAACGCCAAGTTGCAATCAAAATTCCTCAACCTGGAACGATCCTTTCAGAGGAAGCCCGGCAACGATTTCTGAGAGAAGCCCAGGTTGTCGGCAGCTTGCAGCACCCTCACATTGTGACGGTGTTTGAATCGGGAACTTACGGTGCGATCTGTTACATCGTTTCTCATTATTCGTCGGGGCATTCCTTGTCTCATTGGCTGAAACAGCAGCATCAGGCTGTAGCCATTCAAACGGCCGCCACAATTGCGTTGCAACTGGCAGAAGCAATGGCTCACGCCCATTCGCGTGGTGTGCTCCATCGAGATCTCAAGCCAGGCAACATTCTATTAGAACCCATCAGCCATTCTGAGTTCAATCAAAGCGAATCAGAATCGACAGGCGATTTTCCATTTACTCCTTTGATTACAGACTTCGGATTGGCCGTCATCATGGATGACGATCAACACCTGACCAAAACGGGTGCGCCTCTTGGAACACCTGCAAACATGGCCCCCGAGCAAGCTGCAGGAGCAAAGCATCTAATCTCTCCTCAAACCGACATTTACGGAGTGGGGAGCATACTGTTTGAATTATTAACTGGAAGGGCACCGTTTGCTGGTGAGAGTCATGTCGAAATTATAAGACAGGTTCGGAATATCGACCCGCCAGCGCCTAGAACTCTTCGAGATGATATACCACATGATATCGAAGCAATCTGTTTGAAGTGTCTAGAGAAAGACCCTCAGGATCGGTATGCCTCGGCCACAGCATTAGCCGATGATTTACGACGATTTTCCAATGGCCAGGAAGTTCTAGCTCGACCAGTCGGTCATTTTCCTAAGTTCATGAAATGGGTGCATCGTAACCCGCTTATTTCGGCTTTAGTCTCTGTCATCATCGTTTCAATAATCACACTGGTTTTTGTCCAGCAGTTAAACTCTTCTTGGTTGAACAGTGTGAATGAAAAATTGACGGAATCACTCAAAAAAGAGGTGGGCGCCCACAACCTTGCCAATTTTCGAAAAGACGAAATTCGGCGTATTCTGTATTTATCCGACATGAAACTGGCTCATGAAGCTTGGACCGCCGGAGATCTGCAACATTATAGAAAATTATTAAATCGCTATCTGCCATCAGAAGGCGAGAGGGATGTTCGGAGTTTTTCGTGGAGATACCTTAAAAAACTTGGAACTCGAAATAGCCCAAACATTTCTGTTCATGATAATTCACTCTCCGATGTTGAGATTTCACATTCTGGAACTTTTGTGGCAACGGGCGACAAAAAATCTGTCATGCGAATTTTGCAGGCCGATACTTTAGACGTTCTGGATGAATTTCAAACCGGACAACAAGAAATCAATTCGGTTGATTTCTCTCCTAATGATCACTGGCTGGCGACCGGAGGGGAAGACGGGACAGTCTGTATTTGGGACTGCCAGAAACGCAAACTGCATGGTCAAATCAAAGTATTTGAAAATGACATAGTCTTTGATGCCATATTTAGTCCAGATGGAAATTCGCTGGCAATTTGTGGGAATTCACACAATATTCGAATTTTAGAAATCGAGTCTTCATCCACTTTGTTTGATTTGGTGGGACACACCGATTCAGTCGATCACCTTGAGTTTTCAAGCAACGGTTCTTTTCTCATTTCCGCCTCAACTGATAAGACCGCAAGAATCTGGGATATGAAGACTCGTAAAAGTACGATAGTTCTTGGAGCTGGGCGAACGAAGTATATTTCTCGTGTAATCTCGGCCTGCTTCATTCCTCAGTCTCAGATGGTGGTAACAGCTTCGCTTGCTGGAAAGATTATCGTTTGGGATCCTTCGAATGAGCATGCTCCTCAAATTCAAGAACAAATGGATGACATCCAGTCGATGACTGTTTCCTCTGATGGTCGATTTCTCGCCACGGGAGATCGGACAGGAAGTATTCGAACTTGGAACCTCAAGCAGGTGACAGAAGGAAGTGGAATTCAATTAATCACACACTGGACTGCACACACTGGTAGAGTCAATGGGCTTGCGTTTACAGCTTCAGGCCAGTTTCTGGTTTCTGGCGGAACTGATGGCAAGGTTGCCCAGAATTTGAATGTAACGCATTTCGAAAATGGTCCGAATCGTGATGCCGATGAATGGGATTTCAGAGGGTATCGAGATAAGGAACAGCAAATATTTTCAATTGTACTCAACCCGGTACACAACATTTTTGCATCCAGTCATCAAGATAATCTTAGGATTTGGGATCTAGAACGATCTTGGGAACCTGAGGAAAAAAGAGAGGCACAGATCCTGCCTTCAAAACTCAGAGAGTGGTATGCAGTCGCGTTTTCTTCCGATGGAAACATCGTCGCCGGAGGAACTAGTGATGGTCGAATCCAATTGTGGAATATTTTCAAATCACAATTGATCGAGACATTAGAGACCGGATTGGATCAGGGGATTGATAATCTGCAGTTTGCCCCCAATAGTAAAATGTTGCTGGTTATCCCCAAAACCGAAAATGAGGACAATTATCTTCGTGTTTACGATCTCGAATCGAAGGGTGTCCTTTTTTCACTTCCGAAAAGACCATGTCATGCAGCCGCTTTTTCTCCCACTTCAAATTACTTGGCTTTCGATAACGTAGATGAAATCATCCTTTGGGATCTTAGCAGTGACACCAAACTCAAGAACTTAGGTCGGCACGACACAACGGTTACATCGATTTCCTTTAGTCCTGACGGAAAATATTTGGCTTCGAGTTCTCATGATCGTAGCATTAAAATATTCTCGATCGAAAACCAGGAAGTAATCCACGATATTTATAATCATCAAGACGATGTCAATTCGGTTGTCTTCACGCCTGATAGTCAAGAGGTTATTTCTGCATCAGACGATGGAACTCTCAAAATATTTGACGTTGATAGCGGGCAATTTTTGTTTGATCTCGCGCGAAATGAAAATGCACAATACTTGTCGGCTCAGTTCGGCTGCTT
>Ga0115002_10009470_pt1 | contig 10636 bp, 11 predicted proteins | sample ArcticOcean_MG_C_8_FD_89576 | JGI IMG/M metagenome (GOLD analysis project Ga0115002, IMG submission 89576) | Marine microbial communities from western Arctic Ocean - ArcticOcean_MG_CB11_86 | ecosystem: Environmental > Aquatic > Marine > Oceanic | place: Arctic Ocean: Canada Basin | collected... | reverse complement strand
TCGGCGACAAGGCGTTTCGAGCGATCAAACTGCAGCTCATTGAGCCGTTGGTTGGCAATTAACGCTTCGAGTTCTGCCGCATCGACGCTGGTGTCCAAAGTGACGAGTACGTCGCCGGCGTTAACCTTTTGTCCGGATTCAAATTTGATTGAGGTGACCATCCCCTCAATTTCATTCGTTACATAGACGTCTTGTATGGCGCTAAATGAGCCGATCGAATAAAGGTAGCGCTGCCAGGATTCTGCTACCACCGGCGCTGCGGAAATTGTCACGACCGGTCGCGGTTGTGATCCGAATGCTGCAAGATCGCGCTGCTTTTTTGTAACTAACGCCTGCATGGCAAACCACAAGCCGGCGATGATGATACCGACTAGCGCGAATCTCGTAATAATTTTCAACTTAAATCCATTGTGTGGATGCGCCGGACATCTTAGCACTTTGGCGGTATTGAGCAGATACCGGGCGTTCGCGGCGCGAGTTCACGAACGACTTTGTTGGACTCTGAACGAATCAGCAAGTTCGAAATCAGATCCCCTAGCTGGAGATTGAGTTAGCCCCAGTCGACGTGCGCAGCGGGCGTTGGATCATCAGGGTTGGCCGATCCGGCGAAGTTCGTTGAGGTGGGTAGCGACACATTCACCGAGCCGAGATAGGTTGTAGCCCCCTTCTAGTAGTGAAATTACGCGTCCTTCTGCGTGTCGGTCGGCGACCTCTAGCAGTTGCTGCGTCATCCAGGTGAATGCGTCGGTCGATAACTGGACTTCGGCCAGCGGATCCTCTGCATGGGCGTCAAAACCTGCGCTAATTAAGATAGCCTCGGGCGCAAAGCGCTCGAGTGCCGGTATGATGCGCTCAGCAAACGCTAGCCTATAGAGCGAGTCTGTCGCGCCGGCCGGCATTGGACAATTGACGACGCTTCCTTTGCCTCTGCCTACGCCTTGCTCTGATGCCGCTCCCGTGCCGGGATAGAACGGATACTGATGGGTGCTGACGTACAAGACACTCGGATCTGCCTCGAACGCGTGCTGCGTTCCGTTGCCGTGATGCACGTCCCAGTCGATGATCGCGATCTTGTCCAAGCCGTATTGTTTTTGTAGGTAGCGGGCGAGGATTGCGATGTTATTGAACAGGCAAAATCCCAAGGCGGTATCTACCTCGGCGTGATGTCCGGGTGGGCGCACTAGGGCGAATCCATTGGTAATTTCACCATTCATCATGCTGTCGGCCAAACTTAAACCGGCACCGGCTGCGAGCAGCGCGACGTCATAGGACCGCCGAGATATTGCGACATCTGTAGAGTCGAGATAGGCTTGGCCGCTCGCGCATGCCGACGCGGCGCGGCGCATATACGCATAGGAATGAACCGACTCTATCCACTGGAGATCAGCGGGACGCGGGGCGACGGTCAATAATCGTTCGGTCCACGGAAGCGTTTCCAGATGGGACGTAACGGCAATCACACGTGCAGATTTTTCCGGGTGACCGGGGCCTGTGTTGTGTTCAGCGAATTTTGCGTCAAACGCGAATCCAGTGGGCATAGTTGTGCTCGTGGGCGATCAGGCTAGATTAATCGGATGTTATCTTAGAAGCGGTCTCAGAAATATTCCGGCGCGGTCGTGGATATTTCTGAGACCGGTTCTAGTATATTTGTCTCAATGACGATGCTTGCCGATTTTATTGATGCGGAGATCGAAATTCTTTCGGTCGGGTTGAATCCGTCGCCAAATTCAGTGCTACACGGGTTTCCATTCGCGACCGTGCAAAATCGTTTTTGGCGAGCGCTAAACCAATCCGATTTGGTCGACAAATTTTACGTCCCTGGTGTCGACTCGATGCACAGCCTGCTTCGGGATGAACATATTGGCTTTACGGATGTTGTTAAACGGACAACAAGGGGCGCCTCAGATCTGCGCGTCGGAGATTATCGACGATGGGCTCCGGTTTTACGCCTCAAAATAGAACATTTCCGCCCCGGCATTGTTTGGTTTCACGGGAAAGTTGCCTATAGAAACTTCGTTCGCTATGGCTTAGGTCGAAAGGTGGACAGTATTGCGTGGGGCGCGCAAGACGATACCTGCGCTGGTGCGGCAGCGTTCGTTAGCCCAAACCCAAGCCCCGCAAATGCTGTGTATAGCCTAAGTGATATTTCCGCGTGGTTCGATAAGTTAGCGGATTTGAAGCAGGAGCAAATCAGTCGACGAGCGCTTTAGATCGAACCCCTCCACCCGTACTGGTCTGGGGATCTTTGATATCCGAGTCAACTAAACGGCTGATTGGGGTTACAGTTCGGATCATATCGGCAACCACAAAACTAGCTTCATCGAGGATGACATCGAAAGTCTCATCGTCGTCTTTAGTCGGATCTTCGTCCTCATCCTCCTGTGCGTCCTCGTCCGGCGTGAACGCGAGTGGTTCTAGACCGTGCGCAACCCGGATTTGATTTTCACGTTCGCGTTGTTCACGTTTGTTTTTGTCATGTTCAGCCTTTCGTGTCTCGAACACGAGTGAGATTTCTTGACGTTGGCGGGCCACATCAATTGCGGCTTCTTGGGCCAAGACGGCTTGGAAGGCCGGGTCGACAGCTACGCGTGACTCATGCAGTTCCCGTATCGTGGCGATTTCATCGAAGTCATTTGCAGTAGGTTTGAAGCGCGCGGCAGCGATTTGATCCCATGGCAAGGCATTTTCTAATGCCCGCTCACCGTGTTCGTCCGTACTTAGCGCGGTAGGAAAAGTGATATCCGGAATCACGCCTTTATGCTGGGTGCTGCCACCCGCTACGCGGAAGAATTGTGCGACAGTGGCCTTTAGCTGACCTAATTTCCCTTTCATCGTGTCGTCAAAGCGGTTGAGGTCCACTAGGTTTTGCACCGTCCCTTTGCCGAAGGTTGGTTCGCCGAGCACAAGTCCGCGGCGATAATCCTGGATTGCTCCCGCAAAGATCTCTGACGCAGATGCGCTATTTCGGTCGACTAGAACAGCTAATGGGCCACCATAGGCAACGCCGCGATCGGTGTCTCGCTCTAGTTGTACGCGGCCCTGGGAATTTCGTACTTGCACGACTGGACCGACGTCTATAAAAAGCCCGGTCAAATCCGTTGCTTCGCTAAGCGAACCACCGCCATTGCCGCGCAAATCGATAATCAATGCATCAAGGGAGTTCTTGTCCAGATCACCGATCAGTCGGCGAACATCGCGGGTTGTGCTGCGATAGTCATCATCGCCTCGAGTTCGTGCTTCGAAATCCATATAAAACATGGGTAGATCGACCACTCCGATGTTGAGTGAGTCAGCGCCATCGCCAACCTCTAAAGTCGAAATCTTGGCCGCTTGTTCTTCGAGTTTGATCGTATTGCGCTCAATGCTAATAACTTTTCCAGGACCATCTGGACCAGATTTTTTGGGTAAAATTTCTAACTTTACGAAGGTGCCTTTCTTGCCTCGAATGAGATCGACAACGTCGTCGAGCCGCCACCCGACGACATCTAGGACTTTTCCATCCTGACCTTGACCGATGCCAACAATGCGATCATCTGCGTGGAGCTTGCCGCCTTTGTCGGCCGGTCCGCCAGGTACAATTTCACGCACCAGCGTATATTCGTTTTCAGTCTGAAGCACTGCGCCGATCCCTTCTAGCGATAGACTCATCCGAATTTTGAAGTTCTCTGAAGTTCGTGGTGAGAAATATGACGTGTGTGGGTCGATCGAGGTGGTGTAGGCGTTGATGACCATCTGGAACACGTCTTCGCTATTTAATTGTCCAGTGCGGCGCTTGATACCTTGATACCGCTTCTTTAGCGTGTCAGAAATCTCGTCGGGATCTTTACCCGAGATTTGCAGTGATAGGATGTCATTCTTTACGCGTTGTCGCCACAACTCATCAAGCTCGCGGGAGTTCAGTGGCCAGTGTGCATCTTTGCGGTCGAACCTGAACGTCTCCTCACGAGTGAAGTCAAAGTCGTGGTCCAACATTGCGATTGCTGCGCTTGCGCGATCTTCAACCCGTTTACGATAACGGACGTACATCTCATAGAACGGCTGGAGATTGGAATTGCGCAAATAGTCGTCCAGTTTGGTGCGGTGGATATAGAACTCGTCAACATCGGAGCGCAGAAGATAGCTTTTAGTTGGATCTAGCATCTCGACGTATCGGTCAAGAAATTTTTCCGATAATTCGTCGTCCAGCGGTGGTTTTTTGTAGTGATAATTTGAGATGAAATGGGTGATGAGCCGGGTTGCCCGTTTATGCTCAGCGCGCGGGGATAGTTCTTCTATCGGAGTCACCATCACGTTCGCGCTGATGTCCGCACTGAACAGTGTCACAATCGCAAATGTCAACGCGAGTATTATTTTCATGTGCCGTCTAGGTCGCCTTGATAGCATGCCGAGGTGTCTACTTTGACATTCCTATGAGCTCAGAAGTTTAGCGCATTTGCATCTAACGTGCCGAGCACAATAGACAAGTAAATGTCTATGAACTAATTATTTACGAATGATTATTGGAAATAATCGTGTAATGATGAACACAAATCCCGAGTTCAATCTTTGGCTATTGCCACTGGATTTCAGCCATCGTGCCGAGGATCCGACAGATATTGAAACCAAAAATGGATCTAAATCGAGAATTAACAGCACTTTAGTTGCCGCGATCACATGTTAAAAACAGCCTCGCCTGCACCAGCGCAGTATGTCGACACGCCCCAACGTCTGAACGATTTTCTACGCGCCGTGGATGAATCTCCGGTCATTGCGATCGATACAGAATTTGTTCGAGAAAAAACCTACTACCCACAGTTGTGCCTAATACAGGTCGCAGCAGAGAATTCTATTTGGTTGATCGACACGCTCGTTATCGAGGATCTATCGTCGTTTTTTCAAGCCCTGTGTAACCCTCCTAGCCTTAAGGTATTTCATGCTGCACGCCAAGATCTTGAGATATTTTTCAATGAAACTGGACGAATTCCCTCGCCATTGTTCGATACACAAATTGCGGCAGCACTACTTGGGCGCCCAGATCAGATCGCCTACGCAGGTTTGGTCGCGGAGTTCTATGCGATCGAACTGGACAAAAGTTCGTCACGAACGAATTGGGCACGGCGGCCGCTCAGTGCAAGCCAGATCGAGTATGCGGCGGCAGATGTGCGTTATCTTGCAGGCGTCAAGACAAAATTGGAGGACGAGTTAATCGCAAAAGGCCGAAGCGAATGGCTGGCTGAAGAATGTCTACGCTTGGGCGAAACAGAGCTTTACGATAATAACCCGTCGGCGGTTTGGCGTCGGGTGAAAGGCATCGCGAAACTTGAACCGGACCGGTTAGGTATCGCCGCAGCGTTGGCCGCATGGCGGGAGATGAACGCGCAACAACGCAATTTGCCGCGAGGTTGGGTACTCAAGGATGATCGATTGCTTGCGATTGCTCGTGCGGCTCCAAACTCAACCGCCCAATTGCATGCTATTGATGGCTTGGCGCCTGGTTTGCTCCGTCGACACGGAAGTGAATTGTTACAGGCAATACAGGCGCCAGCGACACAATTGACTGGGGCCAATGATATGCATCTGCCGCGCTTGACCGGGGCCGGAAAACTATTACTGCAGAACCTACTCGTTGCGCTGCGACACTGCTCGGAGACTAATCTTGTATCCAGCAGCTTGATCGCAACCCGTCGAGAACTTGAATCGGCAATCTGTGGGCGCACTGCGATTCGCTTGTACGAGGGATGGAGAAACAATCTATTTGGCTATTCCGTACGTGAGGCGATTGCTGCACACGCAGCCTCAAAACTGTATGAGTAGGATGCTCTGCCGTTCATCGTGCAATTTACTATTGGCGTCGTTTGCTGCTGCGTGGACATTAGCCGAAGTCGTCCCAATGACTTATGCCATCGCGACTGAGCTGGAAACGGATGGGGATAGCCGCCCGAGCGTGTTTAGCGATCGCCCGTTATTGCCCGTGTGGCTCGGCATGATCAGCGGCGTGGTTGACGTTGATGTTGAACGCCTTGTTTTAAATGGGGATGAGTTTCGTGAGCTCAGATTGCCGATAAGCGTTGCCGACCAAAACATTACGATTAGTGGAGGGGAAGCCCGGTTCGCTGGTGGCACCTTGACCATTGATATCGCCCAACACGGCAAGCAAACCGCCATTGCTGTGTCGGGTAAAAACATCGACGCCGAGCAGGTAAGCGCACTGAAAAATGCAGCGATCTCGGCACCCATAGATTTTTCGCTTGACGTGGTTGGCACAGGGTGGTCGCCGCGCGAGATCGCGGCAAGCGCTTACGGAACGGTGAGCGTTGAGATCGGATCGGGAACTATTGCTGACGGCAACCTACGGCGGGTGGGGCAGGATCTTCTGTCGATGATGATGATGGGGCTCAATCCGTTTCGCCCGCCGACTTGGGTTGTGCCAAGGTCCGTCTTGATATCGACGACGGAGACGTTGCTGCAGAGGGTTTGTTCGGGGTACAAACGGGGGAGATTGGGATCGTGTGCGGCGGTAGTTTGAGCTTTCGTTCCGAGGCGCTCGATGTGACATGTCTTCCTGAATCCGGCAGTAGCTCGGATCCCAAACCGTCAACCGTAGTCGAATCGCTAAATATTAGTGGTCCGTTCTTGGCGCCTAGATTGGATGTCAACAAGGTCGGGATATTGCGTCAAGGTGCCTCACTTGATGCGGGGATCACCAAGCTCCAATTACCCAGGTTTGTTCCGCGAGTAGGTGTTTTTAAGAAGTCGCCCGTGCGGTTATGTGGATTAGTTTTGAAGTAGCAAATGCGTGCGGGTCCAACCTACATATAGCTTCCAAATTCGCGTTCGAAGCTGGGGAAGGACATATTAATCACATTGATATCAAAGCTCGGTAAGATATCCGATTTCGATTCGCGCTCGAGAAGGAACTTGAACGCTGCTTCGACGCACTCATCCGGTGTCACTTTGCCAGCGGTCAGTTTTTGATATGTTGCATCGGCAAGCGTGACTCTATGCTTCGTACTTCCCGCCGAGTCCGATATGACGACGTTAAAGACCATTGGTTCTTCGCCCGGTTTTCGTTCAACTTCAATCATAAGCGGTCTTGTAGCATGGGATTATTCGCGCACATGCTACGCCGTTTACCGCATATGACAAGACGCGAGCGCGGTTTAGGGGGTCGATTAACCAGGGATGTCCAATAGCTCGATTTCAAAGATCAGGGTTTCGTTGGGCCCAATAATTGCACCCGCACCCTTCGCCCCGTAGGCAAGATTGGGTGGGATGAAGATATGCCAGCGACTCCCGACCCGCATCAAGGGGATCGCTTCCTGCCAGCCTTTGATCACTTGACCGACGTTCAGGGTGGCAACTTTACCACGCCGTCGGGAGCTGTCAAATTCTCGGCCATCGATTAGTGACCCCACGTAGTGAACGTCGACGTTACTGTTCGATTTAGGGAAGTCTCCGGTCCCTGAACGTAAGATCGTGTATTGCAATCCACTTGATAGCTCCACGACGTCCTCTTTTTTCTTGTTCTCCGCGAGAAATGCCTTCCCAGCTTTCAAATTGGCCGCTGCGCGTTCGCGCAAGCCGTCAGAAACATTCGATTCACCTTTGCTCATCACGGCCTGCATATCTTCTTGCGACAAGCGTGGCTCGGACCCGTCCAGTGCGTCTCGGATTGCAAGGTTGAATGCGTCTGAGTCGAGGTCGACCCCCTGGCGGACCAGGCTCTGGCCGATCTGAATACCGATGGCGTAGCTAAATCGCTCCTTCTGCGTTTCGATCGAAACGCCTTCGCCAAATACTGGCGTGATTACGCAAAAAATAAGCAAAATGTACAACAGACGATTCATTAAACACTTCTCCAGGTAAACATGTCATGTGATTGGTCACATCTTCCCACAGTCGCGGGTGTTCGAAAACTCAGTCGTTGTTTTCGTACTCGCCACTACAGTGCGCCGGTATCTTGTAGCAAACTAAGAACGGCTTCGGCCATGCGCTGATAACCTTTCCCGTTTGGATGGATGGGATCGGATTTCAGGCTCGGATCGGAAATGATATCGGATAGTACGTCGTTCTCAGCGGGTATGCCGGAGTGAGCCGCGATAGCCAGATACATATCGGCTGTACCGAGGAAAAGGCCAGGCCTTGGAACGCCGATAAGTAACACCTCAACGTTTTGCGCCTGGGCTAACGCAATCATCGATTCAATATTGCGAGCGGCCGCCTGCAAATCTTTTTTGCGCAGCATGTCATTACCGCCATGACACAGGATCATCAGTTGCGGCTGGGTTGTTTGCAGAACGTTCGGTAGGCGTTGCAGACCGTCGCTCGAGAGTTCGCCTGGCACCCCAGCGTTTACGACGGTAATGCCACTTAGGCGCGACAGGATTGCGGGATAGGATTGGTCGCTGGCGGCGCCGGTCCCTTTGGTAAGGCTATCGCCGAAGGCTAATATCGTGGCGTCGGTAGTCAGCGCTGACAAGTTCGGCTGATCCGATCCGCAGCCGGTGAGTACGAGAAAAACTACGCTGGCAAAGATGGATTTTGGCGTGATTTTCAACGCCATGTCCGCGAGGCGATGGTGATTTCAGTGGCTATTTGCTTTTCGTCGCAGTGAATTTGACCACCGGGCTATCGCCGGAAGCTAGTAGCATTAAGGCGACGCCGTGAGGGACAAAAATGGAATCGCCGCCTTTAACTGCCTTCGTGTGGCCTTCTGCATCGATCAAGAGCTCGCCGGTGAGTGGCGCGATGATAGTATCGTTCTCAGAGACGTGTTCGCGGGGCTTATCGCCGGGTTGCAGTATGTCCTTGGCCGTGTCGTAGCCCCAAACGAGGAATTGTTGGGTAAGTGATTGCTCGCTTAGTGGCCCGTCATTAGGTTGGTCCCAACGTTCTAATTTCAACTTGCTGAGCGGCTTATAAGCCACAACTTTGTTCCCGCCTTGGAAGCGCGCTTCGTAGAGGGCGGCATCGGCGCGCTTTTGCAATTCAGCATTTGGCAGGCTACGCGCCGGCTTGATGGTCGCGACGCCGACGTGAACGGTAACCGTGTTGCGGCTTTTCGCGCCTGCGTGCGCTACTTTTATCGTTTCAATACGTTTTCGCAATGCGTCCGCCATCCGCGTCGAGTTGCGCGCGTCGCAGCCAGGTAACATCACCGCGAGTTTTTGTTCTTCAAAGCGCCCGGCCAGATCGCCAGAGCGCCGGCCGAACCCTTTGATGGACTGTACAACCCGCTTCAGAAGCGTGTCAGATGCTTGATTTCCATAGTTTTCCGCATAGGCTTCAAACTCGTCTACTTCTACAATTACGAGCGACATCGGTTTCTTCTCCCCCGTCGCCCGGCGCCATTCGGACTCGAATTCCTCGTCGAAATGTCGGCGATTCGCAAGGCCAGTAACCTGGCAAACTGGCGATACACCCTCGAGTGTTGTTGCCAACGCTTTCGCTTTACCCTGTACCAAGCCCAGATCGGCTGCCGTGCGACGTAAGGTGATCTCGACTTGTTCGCGCTTATCCGTGTTGGTTTTGAGTGCCACATTGAATTTTTCGACCTGGGTGCGACGTTGGTCTAGATGGCCGGTCAAGCGTTCGTTCTCGTTTTGAGATATCGCGAACTCCCACTCAAGATGCTTCACCACTCGCGCGCGCAAAATGGCAACGAGGAACGCGCAGACCATTGCGACGCAAATAACGATGCCGACCTGATCGCCACGGTACAGTGCCAATCCGGCACTTGGGGCGAGTGCCGGCACCGCGAAAAGAGTCGACGATAATAACGATCCTGCATAGAGTATCGGTGCACAAATTGCCATTACGGTCGCAACCGCAATGGCCACCGCCGTGCTCGGTAAAATATCGGTATGAACGTAAAAGGCCGCTAGAGCGCCCCAAGATATACCGCTGGCGGCTACGCCAATATTAAAGAAAAGCGTCCAGCGCTTAATCTCGGAGCTCGGTGGGGAGGCGCGTTTGTACGAGAGCGCGAGGGGCCCACCGCGCGAAACACATTAGGAGGGGTAGGAACGGCAGCGCTAGCGCTGGTTTTGGGGCGCCAAAAACCCAAACGGCTGCGAGCACCCCGATCGCGGTTGAGATACAATCGGTCTGGGCGAGGTTAAACAGCCGGTCTGTCTGCTTCGCCTCGAATCGAATCACGGCTGTTTGGCTAAAGTCCATATAAATTCCGCCACCAATGAGTCTCTTCGCGACCGGTTTTCGATCTTGCGTCCAATGTTCGGCTCGATCGCGGCGTACGCACGATCGAGTCTCTGATAGTCAAAATATCGACCAACTATTTGGAATAGTATAGCGATGACCGATAAATCCATCTAGCGCGGGGTTTGGGCGTGGGTCTGCACGAGGTTGTCCACGCGCCGAGATGCTGGGCAAAGCCGGTCAGACCTTGCCCCAGGGGCGGCACTGCAATCCAGCAGTGGATCGAGCGCTGCCTATCGGCCCTTGGCAACTCTATCGGTCAGAAATATCGCTGCCAGTCCACACCCGAATCCTGGGAGCAAGGCGTAAATTTCGAATATGCCGCCATCCAGTAATTCCCACACAACGACTACAAACGCCCCAACTAGCATGCCCGCGAGCACGCTCCATCGAGAAGTTGTTGCACAGTAGAGACTCATGATGATGCACGGACCAAGTG
>Ga0115002_10009469_pt1 | contig 10636 bp, 6 predicted proteins | sample ArcticOcean_MG_C_8_FD_89576 | JGI IMG/M metagenome (GOLD analysis project Ga0115002, IMG submission 89576) | Marine microbial communities from western Arctic Ocean - ArcticOcean_MG_CB11_86 | ecosystem: Environmental > Aquatic > Marine > Oceanic | place: Arctic Ocean: Canada Basin | collected... | reverse complement strand
GGCGCCCGTGTCGAAGACAGCTGGGACCCGCTTGCCCTGTTCGACCACGACAAGCAAGTGAAGTCTCAGGACGCCGTCGCGGAACCAGCCGGTCCGATCAGTCTCCCGGCGCCTATTCAGGGCACCGTGCTCTCAGTCGACGTCGCCGCGGGTGACGAGATCGGAGCCGGCCAGCCGATCGCGACGATCGAGCTGCTTGAGCTCCATCACATTGTCAGAGCAGACCGGAGCGGCGCGGTCCAGGCCGTGTCCGTGAGCCCCGGCCAGACGATCCGCGCAGGTGATCCGATCGCCCTCATCGCGGGGTCTGATGTGGAAACCAGCCCAGTCGTGGCCGGTGAAGGAACGAACCCTGACCAGATCCGCAGCGACCTGGAACTAGTGAACGAACGCCGCTCCTTCACTTACGACGATTTCCGGACGGAGAAGATCGCCAAACGCCACGCGAAAAACCAGCGCAGCCCGCACGAGAACATCGAGCACCTGTTCGACGGCACGTTCAGGGAGTACGGCGCGCTGGTCACGGCCTCCAGTTGGCAGAAGCAGCAATGGCTCCGTGAAACCACGCAGGCCGACGGCCTGGTGATGGGAATTGGCAACGTCAACGGAGACCTGTTTGAGGCGGAACGCTCACGCGCGGTCGTCGTCCACTACGACTACATGGTGGTGGCCGGTACTCAGGGTGGCCGCGGGCACTACAAGCAAGACAGGATGTACGAACTGGCGGGACGCTTTAGGCTGCCGCTGGTGCTCTTCGCCGAGGGCGGAGGCGGACGCCCTGGCATCAGCGGGGGCGAGCCGGAGGTCGAGAGCAGTTCTGGAGCTACCGGAGCCGACTCCGCCGCCGCTGCGGTTGACATCGCTGGCAGGGGTGGTGGCGGCGTACCGATCGACTCCTACACCTTCACCAAGCTGTCGCAACTCAGCGGTCTTGTCCCCTTGGTAGGCGTGAACTCCGGGCGCTGCTTCGCGGGGAACACCGTCATGCTGGCGTCTTGCGACGTCATCATCGCCGCGCAGAACTCGACAATTGGTTTAGGCGGCCCGGCGATGATCGAGGGTGGCGGCCTCGGTATCTACACCCCGGAAGAGGTCGGCCCGATGTCCTTCCAGGTACCGAACGGTGTGGTCGACATCCTGGTCAAGGACGACGAGGCGGTGATCGAGACCGCGAAGAAGTACCTCTCCTACTTCCAGGGTCCGATCGAGCACTGGGAGGCGCCCGACCAGGACAAGCTGCGCCACATCGTGCCCGAGGACCGCTCCGAGACGTACGACATGCGCGAGATCATCAAGACGATCGCCGATCAGGGGTCGATCCTCGAGATCCGCGAAGCATTCGGCGTGGGAATCATCACCGCTTTCGTTCGCGTCGAAGGCCAGCCGATGGGTCTGATCGCCAACAATCCGCATCACCTATCGGGCGCGATCGACAGCGACGCGGCGGACAAGGCGGCGCGCTTCCTTCAGCTCTGCGACACCTTCGATTTGCCGGTGCTCTCGCTGATGGACACACCGGGAATCATGATCGGGCCGGAGGCCGAACGCACGGCTCTCCTTCGGCATTCCGCGCGCATGTTCGTGACGGGCGCCAACATGACGACGCCGATGTTCGGTGTGGTCGTGCGCAAGGCGTACGGGATGGGTGTGCGCGCCATGTGCGGTGGCAGTTCGCTCGAACCCTTCTTCACAGTGGCTTGGCCAACCGCCGAGTTCGCCGACATGACCATCGACGGTCGCGTCAGACTCGCCTTCCGCGACGAGCTGGATGGCATCGAAGATCCGGAGGAGCGTCAGACGGTCTACGGACGGCGGGTTGGTGAAACGCTCGATCAAGCGCGAGCGGTCAATTCCGGTGGAGCCCACTACGGAATTGATGACGTCATCGACCCGGTCGAGACACGCGCATGGATCGCCCACGGGCTCCGCAGCCTGCCACCGATTCCACCCCGCACCGAGAAAAAGCGACCGAACATCGACACCTGGTAGCCGCCGGCGGAGCCAACATTCATTACGAGGAAGAACAGGCGATATGAAACTGCTGGTGGCGAATCGGGGAGAGATCGCCATCCGGATCATCCGGGCGGCGGCCGAGTTGGGGATACCGACGGTAGCGGTTTCACCCAGCGATGATGCGGACTCTTTGCACACGGGCAAAGCGGATGAGGCTGTGATTCTCGAAGGCATGGGAACTGCCGCTTACCTGGACATCGAGCAGCTGATCACGGTTGCGACGGAATCTGGTTGCGACGCGGTTCATCCGGGCTACGGCTTCCTGGCTGAGAACGCGGACTTTGCCCGGAGATGCACGGAAGCGGGGCTGACCTTCGTCGGCCCGCGAGTTGAGACGCTTGAACTATTCGGTAACAAGGCACGCGCGCGCGTCGCCGCGGCGACGGTCGATGTGCCGATCATCCGCGGCCTTGATCATGCGGTGTCTCTTAAGGAGGCTGCTGCGTTCTTCGGGGAGCTCGGTGACGGCCGCACGATGATCATCAAGGCGGTCGGCGGCGGTGGCGGGCGCGGTTCGCGCGTGGTGGAGAGCGCCGACGAAGTCGCGGCAACCTACGAGCGCTGTCGCTCCGAGGCGCAGGCTGCATTCGGGAATGGTGACCTTTACGTCGAGGAGTTCATCCAGCAGGCGCGTCACGTGGAGGTCCAGATCCTCGGTGACTTCCACGGTGCGATCGCGCACCTCGGTGAGCGCGAATGCAGTGTGCAGCGGAACTTCCAGAAGATCATCGAGATAGCGCCGGCGCCCGGGCTTGCGGATGATCTCCGTGCCCGGATCATCGACACTGCCGTGCGATTCGCCAGCAGTGTCGGCTACAGCAGTGCCGGCACGTTTGAGTTTCTCGTTGATGTTTCCGGCAACGACAACGTCGCGCCCTTCGCCTTCATCGAAACCAACGCGCGCCTGCAGGTGGAGCACACCGTGACGGAGGCGGTCACCGGAGTGGACATCGTGCAGGCGCAGATCCGGCTGGCCGAGGGGGCGACGCTCGCCGAGCTTGGGCTCGACGGCCCGCGTATCGGCGAACCGCGGGGGTACGCGATCCAGGCACGCGTGAATATGGAATCGGTTCGAGAGGACGGTTCCATCTACCCGTCCAGTGGCACGCTCACCGCCTATGAACCTCCGAGCGGTCCCGGCGTGCGAACGGACGGATTCGGTTACGGCGGGTACCAGACGAGTCTGTTGTTCGACGCGTTACTCGCGAAAGTGATCGGCCATTCGTCGTCGGCCCACTTCGCGGACGCGATCGCGCGGACCTCGCGTGCGCTGAGCGAGTTCCGGATTGAGGGCGTCGAGACCAATATCGCGTTTCTGCAGAGCATCCTCACGCACGAGGACTTTGCTACCGGCAGTATCCACACCCGCTTCGTCGACCACGAGGGAGCGCGACTGGCCGCTGCCAGCACCCAGCACCGGCAATTTATCCTGCCGCCGGACTATGCGCCGACCGTGGTCGGCGCCGAACCAGATCAAGGTGGGAGAGCGGTGGGGCCACTCGGTTCGGTCGGCTTGGTGGCGCCGATGCAGGGGACGATCGTCGAGATCGGCGTTGCCGTCGGTGACAACGTGCGGATCGGGCAACTGGTTGCCGTCGTCGAGGCAATGAAGCTGCAGCACGACGTCAAGGCGGACCGAAGCGGAGTCGTGTCCGCCGTCTCGATGTCCGTGGGCGACATCATCCGCGAGGGATATCCGATCGTCTTCATCAACGAAATCGAGGTCGAGGGCGGCGCCATCGAGGCGGACTTAGAGGCGGATCTCGACCACATCCGTGGCGATCTGCGAGAGGTGAACGACCGCATTGGCGAAACCCTCGACGTATCGCACGAGGAGGCAGTGGCCGCACGGCACGCGACGGGGCGGCGCACCGCGCGCGAGAATCTCGGCGACCTCCTGGACGAAGGTTCATTCAGGGAATTTGGCCTACCGGCAGCCGGCTCGGTTGCAGGTGGCATGGTCATGGGACTCGGCACCATCAACATTGACCTAGTGGGCGACGAACGCGGACGAGTGGCCGTGATCCATAATGATTCTGCGGTCGCCAGCTACACGCATGGCCACTACAAGCAGGAACCGGTCCACGAATTGGTGCGAGGTTTCCTGGCCCCGCTGGTCCTGTTCTCTGAGGGGGAGGGGACACCGTACGGCCACCTCGACGGTGTCGGGATGGACGCTTCGGTCTTCACTGATTTCGCTAAGCTCAGCGGCCTGGTTCCGTTGGTGGGCGTCAACACGGGGGACTGCTTCGCCGGGAATGCAACGCTGCTGGCCTGCTGCGATGTGATTATTGCCACCGAGAATTCCACCATCGGCGTGAGCGGGCCGGCTGTGGTGGAGGCGAGCGGGATGGGCACGCACTCTCTCCAAGAGATTGGCTCGACTTCAGTTCAGGCGCGTAACGGTAACGTCGACATTCTCGTGAAGGATGACGCCGCCGCGGTCGCGGCCGTCAAGAAGTACCTCGGGTACTTTCAAGGCCCGATTGAGCCTGGGGAGGCTCCGGACCAGCGCCGGATGCGGCACATCATCCCAGAGAACCGCGTCCGCACGTACAACATGAGAGAGATCATCGAAACGCTGGCCGACGAAGATTCGGTGCTTGAGATCCGCCGAGAATTCGGCGTCGGTGTCATTACGGCCTTCATCCGCGTTGAGGGACGGCCAATGGGTGTGGTCGCCAACAACCCAGCTCACCTGGCCGGTGCTGTGGATACCCCAGGGGCAGACAAGGGCGCCCGCTTTTTCCAGTTGTGTGACGCGTTCGATATTCCCACGGTCGTCCTGATGGACTGCCCGGGAATTATGGTCGGCCCGGACCACGAGCGTGAAGCCCTGGTTCGCCATGCGGTGCGTTTGTTCAACATCGGGGCGAACCTAACCGCACCGATGTTCGGGGTGATGGTGCGCAAGGCTTACGGCCTCGGTGTGCAGGCGATGATCGGCGGAGCGGCATCGGTCCCCCTCTTCACCGTGGCCTGGCCGACAGCCGAATTTGCCGGAATGAATATCGACGGCGCTGTAAAACTATCGGCCCGCAGGGAGCTGGCCGCGATTGAGGCTCCGGAGGAACGCAAAGAGGCGTACGACCGGAAGGTCTCCCAAGGCTACGAGACCGCACGGGCAATTAACTCAGGTGCCAGATACGTCATCGATCCAGCCGATACCCGCAGCTGGATCGTGAGGGGGCTCAAGAGCTTGCCGCCGACGCCACCTCGCACCGGTAAGAAGCGACCGTACGTCGATACCTGGTAGCCGCTCGGGGGCTTCTCCGCCTGAAAATGCCATAGCGTTTGGCACAGGTGTCCGATGACCGCTCAGCACGTCTCGCGGTTCAGCCACACAACGTTGCGTTTGTGTGACCAGGCAGGCGTCTCCCGTCGAGAGTCGCCTGGACCCACCAGGTTGGCTATCCCTCTCCTGCGAGCAGTCGCATCGGCGGGAATCGACGATGCGGCGCTCACGGCCTTCGACGGAGTAGCCGTACTTGTCTGCGGGTCGGAGGAGAAGTGCACTTTCCAAACCGCGCGGGCGCGCAGGCTTTGTAGTTCGTGTGCTGGCCTCAGTCTGTCTCGTAGCAGACGCGGCCTTCGACGAGCGTCATCGAGATCGGCAGATCGCGCAGTTCGGTGACGGAAACCTGGCGGAGGGTTTCGGAGAGAACGGTAAGGTACGCGGACCTGCCGACCTCGATGCTGCCTTTACGGTCCTCGGCGAATTCGGCATAGGCGCCGTTGATCGTGTGCATGCGAATCGCCGTATCGAGGTCCACTCGCTCCTCGGGGCCATAGACGTTCCCGCCCATCGTGGCGCAGGGCATCGCCTGCTCGATGCCGAAGAGCGGGCGATGGTCGGTGACCCCAGCGTCCGAGGAACCGGCGACGCGAACACCCGCCGCGATCAGGCTCTTCGCGGGGAACATGACATCGGCGCGATCACGGCCGTAGCTGTTGATGTAGCCCTCGCCGAACTCCCAAAAGACGGCTGGCTGCATCGCCGGAACGATGCCTTGCGGCTGGATGCGCTGCTGGAGGTCCCAGGGGGGGCCGTGTTCGATGCGGTGACGGAGCCCCTCGCGAGGCGCCTCGGACTGGACACGCGCCATCGCGTTGAGCGTCTGCTCGATGGCGCGGTCGCCGACGGCGTGGACGGTGCACTGCCAGCCGGCACGGTGGGCGCGGCCGATCAGGGTCCCCCGAGAAGGACCTCTCCGTTCTGCACCAAGGATCCGTGAATGGTCGCCTGCATGGAGACCACTCTATTGGATGACGGGTCGCTGACCGCCCTCGGCCAGCGGTTCAGGCAAGTTCACGAAGGACTGCTGGTGCGGGTCTATCGGCTGGACGATCACGTGTGCCCTCTACAGCGTCGAACGAACCAGCGACGAAGCCGTAGTCGAGCTGTGCGCCGGCCAACTCTCGCCGTCGCCTACAACTGTCCCCGATGCCCGGATGGATCGGAGACCGCCTTTGGGTTCCTCGATCCCCAGTCTCGACTGCCAATCCCAACCTCTGCTAGTCGACGCCCAAGTAGACAGACAACTGGTTGAGTCGGTGGGGGAGCAGAGGGTACATGCACCCATGGATGCACCAACGCTTGCCGCGCTCGCGGACCTCTATCTCTTGCGCTGTGAGGTCGAGGGCAAGTCGCCAGGAACGGTGCGGGCGTATCGCGAGACCGTGACCCGGTTCCTGCGCCATTTTCCGGCCGATGTGATCGACCCGGCGGATGTGCAGGCCGACCATACATACGTCTACTTGGGCTTCTTCACCGGTCACAGTCTCGAGACGCGACATCGTTACTTCCGCGAGGTGCGCTGCTTCTCCAACTGGCTGGTGGAGCTGGACTACCTCGAGTGCAGTCCCTTCCGAGGGATGAAGGACGTCCGGCTGCCGCAGCGGATTGTCGAGCCGTTCAGCGGCGAAGAGGTCGAGGCGCTGCTGAGTGCCTGCGGCGACGAGGCGATCAGTAGCCGCGACCGAGAGCTAGTACTCGTCCTGTTCGATATCGGAGCGCGTTGCTCAGAGATCGTCCAACTGAACGTCGAGGACCTCGAAGTCGAGGTCCGGCGCCTCCGCATCCTCCACGGCAAGGGGAACAAGTAGCGGGTCGTCCCGTTTGCCGACCGCTGTGCGTCAGCGCTTGCCGATTACCTGGTCGAGCGCGGAAATGAGCCCGGGCCACTCTTCGTTGCCGGCACACCGCATCGGGCGCTGACCGCCGGCGTCGCATTGCGGCCGAACGGCCTCAAGCAGTGGCTGCGTCGGTTGGGGAAGCGAACCGGCATCAAGAAGGTGCACGCGCACCGCTTCCGTCACACGTTTGCAACGTGGGCGATTCAGCACGATTGGGAATTGAGGAGATCGTCGGCCACCAGATGGAATGCGAGGCCGGGTAGCGACGTTCCGCGTCGCGCTACGCTAGCATCAGCCGCATGGTCAGCCGCGAGTTCATCTCCCTCGAATCTCCGGCCGCGCGTCGCAACACGGCCGGGTTCAATCCCTGCCATGGTGTGCTCGTCCACGATCCCTCGAGCGGCTCGCCGAAGGCGCCGATGATCGCGACCCACTACAACGTCGACTTCAGCGAGCACTATCTCGGACCGCTGATGGTGAAACGCGGGATCGACTTCCTCGGCTGGAACACTCGCTACCGAGGTAACGAAGCCTTCTTTGTACTGGAGCACGCGCTGACCGACATCGGTATCGGCGTGTGCCTCCTCCGCGAGCGGGGCTACGAACGAGTCGTGATCCTCAGGAATTCCGGCGGCGGATCGCTGATGGGGGCATACCAGTCTCAGGCAGTCGAGCCGAACATCGCCCCGGCCTACGGTGGGCGCTTGCCCGAGGAAGTCACGCAGCTTGAGGCAGCTGACCTCTATATCTCGCTCAATGCCCATCTCGGACGTCCCGAGGTGCTCACCGTCTGGTTCGCCCCGTCGGTGGTCGACGAGAGCGATCCATTTGCCGCCGATCCGGAGCTGGACTTCTACCAGCAGGCGCTCCCGCTCGACCCGGCGTTCGTCGCTTGGTACCGCGAGGCGCAGGTGGCGAGGAACCGTCGCATCACCCAGTGGGGGGTCACCGAACTCGAAAGCAGCTGGGAGCTAGGATTCCGCGATCGAGCGCTTAACCTCTACCGCACCTGGGCGGATCCGAGGATGGTCGATGGGACACTCGATCCGTCCGATTGGCATCTGTTACCCGGGGGATTCGAGGCGAGCCAACTACTCACCGGCCGGGATCGGTCTCATCAACACGCTGCGCACCTGGCTCTCAATGTGGAGCCTAGACGCGTCCCAGTGCCTCGGAGCGCCACACCCAGCACGGATCACGACACGGGCTCTGCTACTCCAGTCCACGGCAGACACCGGCGGGTTCCCAAGCGATGCGGAGCGATTTTCGAAGCCCTTGGCAGCACCAGCAAAGAGAAGGTCTTCTTTGCCGACGACCACTACCTCGCGGACCCGGCTGACGCGTGCAGCGACGTCGCTGACCGTATCGCGGCGTGGGTGTCCAAGAATTGAGCATCAGCCCGATCTATCTCGGAGGCACGCATGACTGACCGACCGCTGATCGCGATCACGCTCGGCGACCCGTCTGGCATCGGAGCTGAGGTTGTAGTGAAGGCGCTCGCCGATCCGGCGGTCCACGCCTCTGGGCGACTGTTTGTCATCGGGGCCGCCGCGACGCTCGAGGCGGCAGTGACACAGGTCGGTCTGCCCTCGGCGGTGCGCATCATCGAGGCGCCTGATGCGGCCGACTGCGACGCCTTGACGATCGACGTGCTCGAGGTGCCAGGCGTTCCCGCGGACTTCCCACCGGGCGAACTCTCGCTCGAATCGGCGCGGGCGAGTCATACCTGGGTCGAGACTGCGGCTCAGCTCGCGATCGACGGTACCGTCGCGGCGATGACGACTGCTCCGGTGAACAAGGAGGCGTGGCGCGCGGCCGGGATCGAGGACACGGGACACCAGGAGGTGCTCAAGCGTATGAGCGGAGCCTCGTACGTCGCGACCATGCTCGTCAGCGGCGAACTGCGCTGCATGCATCTCTCGACGCACCTATCACTCGCCGAGGCTTGCGCGTTCGTCACCCGCGAACACGTACTGCGAGCGATTCAGCTCACGCATGACCACTTCACCCGCTGGGGTTTCGAAGCGCCTCGAATCGGTGTCGCGGCGCTCAACCCGCACGGCAGCGACGGCGGCCTGATCGGCACGACGGAGCAGGACGAGATCGAGCCGGCGGTCCAGGACGCCATCGCCCTCGGGATCGACGCGCGTGGCCCGGTACCGGCCGACAGTATCTTCAACCAGGCGATCGACGGTCAGCACGACGTAGTGGTCGTGATGTACCACGATCAGGGGCACATCCCGATCAAGGTCCACGGGTTCGAGGAGAGCGTGTCGGTGAACCTCGGGCTGCCGCTCATCCGTACGTCGGTGGACCACGGGACAGCGTTTGACATCGTCGGTCAGAACAAGGCGCAGGCCATCAGCATGGTCGAGGCGATCCTACTAGGCGAGCGCCTCGCCCTCGGACGTTCGCTCGGTGGCGCGGTCGCCCAGGACTGACGGCAGACCCACGTTAAGGTCAAAGTAGATCACATCGGCTTGTCTGTCGGAAGTAGCGATGCCGTGTCTCGAAGCTGTGTCCGGTGAAGGCTCCGGCGATCGTGCGCGAGATATCAAGTACCTAGATGCCATCGAGGGAACCCATGTCAACTCTCTCCTTTCGTCTCTGCGGAGGAACCTAGCAGCTCGCAACGAGGGAGGGCGTGGCAAACACTTGCCATTTGCCACCGTGTGGGCACGAAAACTCGATCGGTACACGTGATTGCGCGTTCTGCGATCCTCCCGAACGGAGGGTCGCAGATGTGGTTCTTGTTCCGGACGTGGCTCTCGGTAATGCGACTGCTTCCGCGGGAGCGTCGAGATCTCGTGCTCGAGAATCTCGCGGTGGGACCTGTCAGGCCACAAAACCCGATCACATCAGTCGGTTGAGGCGTGGCTGCGTCCGCTACGGTGCGGTGCGGAAGAACGCGACCAGCGCTGTGGCTTCTGTCTCGGAGACACCTTGCTGGCCCCAGATCGGCATCACGGTGCCGGCACGGCCGTTGAGGATCGTGCCGATGTAGAATGCATCGTCCTCGACGAGGGCGTTCGGCACGAGCGGTAGGCCGAGGCCTGAGATGCCCTGGCGGTCCGCGCCGTGGCAGCCAGAGCAGTTGGTGACGAAGAACTCGGCGGGGGTCTTACCGCCGAAGAGTTCGCCGTCACCAGGGACCTCGGTCGCAGCGGGGGATGGGACCGAGGTCGGAGCCTTGGTGGCGTTGCCACTGTCGGAGTTCGAGCCGCCACAGGCGCCGAGAAGCAGCGCGAGGGCAGCGAATCCTGCGGGGATGCCGATACGTAGTGCTCGTTGCTGCATGTCGTCTCCTGAGCGTGTACTAACTGAGGCCAGTTTTCTATTGGGGTTGTCGGCGCGAATCAGTATGAAGGCTAGAGTCCAATCGACCTAGGTGTACTGACCACAGAGGTATGAGACACGGCTGACCGGTAGGAGACCAGCGATCCATGGGGCTTCCGTCGGTTGTACCAGCGGACGGCGCCCGAGAGGG
>Ga0115002_10009468_pt1 | contig 10637 bp, 8 predicted proteins | sample ArcticOcean_MG_C_8_FD_89576 | JGI IMG/M metagenome (GOLD analysis project Ga0115002, IMG submission 89576) | Marine microbial communities from western Arctic Ocean - ArcticOcean_MG_CB11_86 | ecosystem: Environmental > Aquatic > Marine > Oceanic | place: Arctic Ocean: Canada Basin | collected... | reverse complement strand
TCAGAAAGCTTACATTTCGACGCTGAGATTACCTGACTAGATCAATGAAGATAGGAAAACCAAAGGCTCGGTGGCAAAGCTACTGCCAGCGAGCCTTTGGTTTCGTTGCTTGGCTCTATGCTATGACGTAGGCACTATGAGGTCGGGTTCCTGTCCCAACTCTCGTTGCCGGTCATGGGAGAATTCCTCAGCAGGCGTTTCCTCCATGCCAGCGGCTTCATCCAGGGTCATCATGCCGCGCGCTTGCAGCACCAGGCGACGCCACAGCACCTGGTGGATGTCCGTGGCTGACAGCATTTCCTGCGTGTCATACCGCTGAGGCTCCACCGCCACAAAGTCCTGACTTGAGAAGTTTGCCTGGGACCACTTGGCCCACAACTTCCAATGTATCTTCTCGTAGACTAGCCCTATCCAACTCCGTGGCTTGACCGCCTTGTAATAGATCTGGCGTGATGTCTTCTCCGTGATGGCCACGCAAGCCCGTGTGAAGAAGCTCTCACCCCTGTTGCCACGGTACATAGATGGGAGATGGTGCCCCCCTTGCCATTCTTCAGGGACATTTTCGTTGCTGTAGACAGTAGGTGGGGTTGTCCACCCTCCTGGTTTGAATAACCACATCCACAACAACCGCCTGCGGTGCTTGGGCCAGTAGGCATCAAGCTGAGGGAAGTAGGTCCGCTGCCAGAGGCTGCCCTTTTTTGTGGGCTGCTTCACTGGAGTGACTCCGGTGCTTGAACTGCCGCCGCCGGTTCTTCCTGTCAGCACACCGGTCACAATGGCGCGTCCATTGATCATCTTCTGTCGTCCGCCGTAGGGTCCGCTAATAGGGCGCATGGCCACCATGAAATTACGCGCCGCGTCCCGGTGGACGTATGGCACATGGGCGTCGCCACCGTTCTCCAGGGCAACGTTCCACTGGGCGGGCCATATTTCGTCAAAGAAAAGAATGTGGCTGTCGCTGTCAAAGAATTCAGGAGGTACGTCTTCTTCAATGGGGGCGGGCGCTTCATTACCCATCCACACAAAGACCATGCCCTTGAGCGTCACCGTGAGGTACTTGCGGGCCTGCACCTTGCCGGGAATCTTGGACTCTGGCCCTTCAGGGAGCACCGCCAGCACATTGCCGTCGCTGTCAAACGTCCATCCGTGGTAGGGGCAAGACACCGTGCCTTCAAAGTGGCAGTCGCCGTGCATGAGAGAGCCGCCACGGTGAGGGCAAACGTTCCAGAGGGCGGCCACGTTGCCGTCCTTGCCCCGGAAGAAGACGAGGTCCTCCCCTAACATCTTCAAGCCAATGGGCTTGCACTTGACCTTCTTATCTTCCAGTGCGGGGTACCAATATTCCGTCAACCCCAATGGGGGGATAAGGCCGCGAATGTCCTTAACCGACGGTGCCGCTCTCTGTTCCGTGGCCACGCTAGCACTGGTCACGGCATCCTTGGGCTTTACATCCACCATGGTCAGGCCTCCTGAGAATCCCTTTTCAATGGTGGCGAGTATACCACGAGTGAAAATGGACTTAAGTTGCTGATTTCATTTTGAAATCAGCAAGGGCCTGACGGTGTATTGCGGCGCTTTTATCAGCTAAGGAGGAGTAAGCGGAATTCCAGGCATCAAAAAAGGCCAGGCGTTATGCCTGACCTTCTGTATTACTTTGCTGGCGACCCGGACGGGATTCGAACCCGTGATCTCCTCCTTGACAGGGAGGTGTGTTAAGCCAAGCTACACCACCGGGCCATGCTCTGCAGTGTGGGCCCACGGCCCACGGAACGTTACCACGTTCAACCCATGCCTTTGAAGCCTACTGTCACCACGGTCCCTTCCACCATCACGGGAGTGGTTGTGTCGCCGCCCGTCAGCTTCTTGAGTTCCTCAACAGCCTCTGGGTGCACGCTGATGTCAATTTCACGGTATGGAACGCCGTCCGTATCCAACTCTTCTTTCTGGGCGTTGGAATAAATGCATTCCGGGTGCGTGTATATGACAAGCGTGGGCGCTTCAGTAGTCATGGTCTATTCATCATAGCAGGGGGCTGTAGGGGGCGCAAACGTTGGCGGGGCCTTACTTTTCCGGTTGGGCGTCCTTTGCGAAGCCGGACAGGATAACTTGCAACTCCGATGAGGTAGTGCAAATGGCCTCCGGCACCTTGGATGTCGCTTTTCCAACAGCGTCCTCTGAGCCATCTACGAATACGATTGGTACCTCACTGCCCCCTTTACGGGACCGTAGGTAGGCGGCGATCTCCCTGCCGTGGGACGGCAACCGCGCCAGCGAAATCACCACCACGCCAGGAGGATCACCAAGGATACGTCTACTCGCCCGGTCGCCGTCTTTAGCTTCCAGCCGTACTTCCCAGCCATCCTCGCGAAACGACGCCGCCCTGGCCTCCGCCTCAGTGGGATTCCAGTGGATATAGAACAATCTACCCTTGGAGTTCATATGTGTACTCAAGGCTCCTATTCGTCGTACGCCCGAAACACCAGGCAGGTGTTCTGTCCCCCAAAGCCAAAGCTATTGGAGAGCACGGTGGTCACCACCTGAGTACGAGCCTCATTGGGGACGTAGTCCAAATCACAAGTAGGGTCTGGCGTCTCTTGGTTGATGGTTGGGTGAATGATGCCGCTGAGAATGGTCTGCACACAGGCGACCGCCTCCATGCCGCCAGCGCCACCCAGGGCATGACCAATCATGGATTTGGTGGAACTGATGGGAACCTTATACGCCTGGTCTCCAAATACTCGTTTGATGGCCGCTGTTTCCGCCGCGTCATTCAGCGGGGTTGATGTCCCGTGGGCGTTGATATAGTCCACTTGGTGCGGACCAATGCCTGCGTTTTCCAGAGACCACCGGATTGCACGGGCGGCGCCTGCACCGTCTTCCGCAGGCTGGAACTGATGATAAGCGTCTGATGAGCAACCGAACCCTATGACCTCAGCCAATATGGGGGCGTTCCTGCGGAGGGCATGCTCAAGAGCTTCCAGCACCAGAATCCCTGCACCCTCTCCGGGGACAAAGCCGTCTCTGCCTGCATCAAAGGGGCGGCTTGCCTTTTCAGGTTCCTCATTGCGGGTGCTGAGGGCGCGCATGGCGCTGAATCCAGCCAGCCCAAGCTCACTGATGCCCGCCTCCGTGCCGCCGGAAATCATGATGTCTGCGGCGCCCCGCCTGATGATCTCAGCCGCCTCGCCAATGGACTGGCTGGAGGCCGCACACGCTGTGGTCACCGTACCGCTGTAACCCTTTGCGCCTATGAGCCTGCTCAGGTTGGCGGCGGCCATGTTGGGCAACGTTGTTGGGAAATAGAAAGGGCTGAGGCGTGCGCCTCCACGGTTTACAAGCAATCGCATGGCCTGCTCTATTTCAGGGTAGCCGCCGTTGCCGTTGCCCAGCAGGACACCAGTGCGCTCACCGTCATAGTTGCCGTCCCTCAGACCGGCGTTCGCCATGGCCTCGTTGGTGGCAACTACAGCCAGTTGAGAGAACCGCGCCAGGCGGCGGACCTCACGGCGGTCTATGTACTTTTCAGGTTCGAACCCTGTCACTTCGCCGGCAATGCGGGATGAGTAGCCCGTTGGGTCAGCCAGCGTCATGGGACCAATGCCGGAGCGTCCGTGGATGAGGCCATCCCAAAACGCGGCCACAGACTCCCCAAGAGGCGTTATGGCACCCAGGCCGGTTACCACCACGCGCCGTCTTCCGTTATGTGTCAGTTCAGTCATCTGGAGTTGGCCTCAAGACTACCGCCTCCGGCAAGTTCCCGGTTGAAGGGGTCTAGTTCAGGGTAGTACTCAGGGGCCATGTTGTACCAGTGTTCTAACCCCTCTCCCACGACGAAAAGCGATCCTGTGGCTAGTACCAAGTCTTCCCGGGTGGCCTTAGCCATGGCAACGTTGAAGCCCTCCGCAACGGTGGAAGCTTCAGCGACAGGGATGCCAACACTTCCAAAGGCTTCACTCAGGCGTGATGTTGGGACTGACCGGGGATGTCGTGACTGACAGAGGATCGCCAGGTCAACTATGGGTGCAAGTTGTGCCACCATCCCATCCAAGTCCTTATCACCAGAGCAACCGAAGACCAATATAGTCTTACGGTTGGGTAAGGATTCTTCTACAGTCTCTCTCAACCGGGACATAGAGTGCGTATTGTGAGCGCCGTCTATGACAACGTAGGGCGCTGCACTAATGACCTGGAAGCGCCCTGGCCACTGTACTTCCTTGATGCCTTGGGTAATGGCTTCACTGGTTACATGCATATCCAGCGCCTCAACAGCGGCAATGGCTGCTGCCGCGTTCTCCCGTTGGTGAGGGCCTAGGAGAGGTAGCCAGATGTCATATTGGTTGTTAGGTGTTGTTACAGACACTTCCTGCCCCGTTAACTCTTTCCGCCCTGCCTGCCAGGTAATCTCATGCCCCAAGCGCAGTGGTCTGGCGCCCATCTCACGGCAAGTATCCAATATCACGGCTTCCGCCTCAGACGGTTGAGGTGATACCACCACGTCTGCGCCCGGTTTGATGATGCCTGCCTTTTCCCATGCAATTTGAGATAGCTCTTCACCCAGGATGTCAGTGTGGTCCAAGCTGAGCGAGGTGATTACGGCCACCCGGCCATTGGCAACGTTCGTGGAGTCCAATCTTCCTCCCAGGCCCACTTCCAACACTTGAACGTCTGCAGACTCCTCACGGGCCAGGTCAAAGGCCATGGCAGTGAGCGCTTCAAACGTACTCGGCTGGCCATAGGGGCTGTCGGAAGCCATGGCTTCAACCGCTCCCCACACGCGCTCCAGGTACGCGACGAACATCTCCTCGGAGACGAGTATTCCGTCTAGCCGGATCCGTTCACGGAAGGTGAGAAGGTGGGGAGACGTGAAAGTCACTGCCCGGAGACCTGCCGCCTGCAGGATGCTGGAGACTATTGCGGCAACGCTCCCCTTGCCCTTGGTCCCGGCTATATGGACCACTGGAGCGCTCTCTTGGGGTGAGCCAAGCCGTTGGGCCAGGTCTCTCATGCGTCCCAAGTCCAATTTCTGAAGCGGAGCTTCACGGCCTGCCATGCGTTCGTAGTCGGCCAGACTCACCAGGCGGTGGAGAGCGTTAGCGTAAGCAGCCGAAGGGGCTGGTTGGTGGTCAGCAGGGGAGGTCAAGGTCATGTCCTGGACAGAGGATGGGACGTTGAAGACGCCAATCAGCGCGCGGGTGCATTTCGCAGTCTTCTATTTGATTGTAGGGCATACGCACGGAGAGGCGCAAAGGAAGCGGGTCTAGCGCACGAGCTCAGCGAGGACCGATGCCACCTGCGCAACCTCCTCCTCTGTGTTGAAGTAGGCTGTGCTGAAGCGGACTCCAGCAGGGTTATGGACGTTCCTCGCAACTATGCGGTGCTGCTCTTGGAGCGTAGCCACAAGCTCATCCGGTTGCCACCCAGCTAGGCTGAAGGTGGTGAGCCCTGAAACCGAGTCTGCCTCCTCTGAGCCCAACAGTGCGCAGCCGGGGATGGCCTTGACCAGTTCACGAAGTAAACGCGCCAACTCCATGGCCCTTGCCTCAGTGACCGGCAAGCTCGTCTCTCTAGCAAGCCGGATAGCTTCCACAAACCCGGCTACCAGCCCTGGACTTTGCGACGCTAGGCTGAACCGTGCCAGCGGGTCCCTGGCGTTTTCACGTTCGGCTTCCAGCGCATTGGTGGTAAAGACCGGCTGCAACTTTTCGCGGTAGTCCCTGTTGACGTACAGCGCCCCCGTTCCACTTGGCCCCATGAGCCACTTCTGCCCGGAGACCGTATAGAAATCACAGCCCAGTTCTTGTACGTCCACCGCCACATGGCCCGCACCCTGCGCACCGTCAACCAAAAGTGGCACGCCCCGTTCTTTGCAGGCCTGCGCAATCTCAGCAATGGGCATGCGGAGGCCACAGGTGAACTGTATGTGACTCAAGGCCACCAGCTTTGTCTTGTCCGTTAGCGCGGAAGTGATGATTTCTACAATTGCAGACTGGCTTGATTTCGGCGGCACGGTTGGCACCACCACGTTTACGCCGTACCGTTCCTTCAGCACACCGGATGGGACGGTCAGTGCCGGGTGCTCCAAATCACACGTGAGGAGTTCGTCCCCCTGCTGCCACTGCAAGCCATGGATGACAATGTACACACCCTCCGTGGTGCTGTGAGTGATAAAAACATTCTCCGGCTCAGCGTTAATTAGGCCGCCCACCGCGATTTTGGCCTCGTTCGTGATGCCGCGGGCATAGGCCAGGCCCTTCGCGCTGGCGGGACCGAGTTTGGCCTCCTCCTCCAATGTTTCGTGGACACGCTGGAGGACGGGCAGGGGCGTTGGGCCGGACCACCCCGTGTTCATGTAAACGGCGCCATTGGTGACGGGCAGGTGTGCCCTAAGTTCTTTGACGTTCATTGGCATTATTCCTTATAGCGCCACGCGGTCATGGTCATGGAGGTGATAAGACCGTAGAGTGCTATGTAAGCGGAGTCAAGAGCCTGTTTAAGATATGGGATGATTGCCCATACTTAACCCTGCATCTGGGGGCAAGAGGCGGGGAACCCCAAAATCTTGCGTATTTTCGCCTTGTCACCAAGTCATCTTCGGGCAGTATAATGACAGTCTTCGCCGCATTTTGACTGACCGTTCTGGTCAACGGGAATTGGCGTGTTTACCCACCTTCACGTACACACTGAATACAGCCTACTGGATGGCCTTAGCAGCATCTCCGGACTTGTGGAGAGTGCCAAGGACCAGGGCATGACCGCCATGGGCATCACTGACCATGGCGGTATGTACGGCGTGGTGGAGTTTTACTCAGCCTGCAAAGCGGCGGGCATCAAGCCCATCATTGGCTGTGAACTCTACGTGGCCCCCGGCTCCCGTAAGGAACGGAAGCCCAGTGAAAAGTCAGCCTTCCACCTGACGGTCCTGGCCCAGAATGACCTGGGTTACAAGAACCTCATGCGGTTGGTCACCACCTCTCACCTGGATGGCTTTTACTACAAGCCCCGGGTTGATCGCCAAGTGCTGGAGGAGCATAGCGAGGGCCTTGTGGTCCTGTCCGGCTGTCCCAGCGCCGAACTTTCTCGCGCCATCATAGACGGCGACACCAACCACGCCATTGAGATTGCCCGGTGGTACAAGGAGACGTTCCCCAACTTCTATCTGGAACTCCAGCGGCATGATGACCTGCCTTTCTTGGATGACCTCAACCGGGGCCTGTTGAACTTGGGCGAGAAGCTGGATATCCCTCTTGCGGCCACCAATGACCTCCATTACGTGAAGCGTGAGGACGCCCCCTATCAGGACGGCAGGGTGTGCATTCAGACCAACACCAACCTTCAGGATGAAAAACGTCTCAAAATGTCGGACGACTCCTACTATCTCAAGGGTCCCGACGAGATGGCGTACTTGTTTGATGACCTCCCTGAGGCCATTGATAACACCCAGCGTATTGCGGACATGTGTGACGTAACGTTGGACTTTTCGACGCTTCACTTGCCCCAGTACGACACGCCGAACGGAGAGGACGCGGACGCCTACCTTCGCAAGCTCTGCTGGACGGGGTTCGATGAACGTTACGCCACCGGTTCTCCTGAGGGCGCCAAGGAACGGCTTGAGTATGAGTTGGACGTTATCACTCAGACCCAGTATCCCAACTACTTCCTGGTGGTGTGGGACATTGCTGAATTTGCCCATAGCAGTGACATCCTGTTGGGCGTCAGAGGGAGCGCCGCCTCATCCCTTGCGTTGTATTGTCTTGGAGTCACGGAGATTGACCCCCTGGAGTACCGGCTGGTCTTTGAGCGTTTCCTCAACGTGGAACGCAAGGAAATGCCGGACATTGACATGGACTTCCAGGATGACCGGCGTGAAGAGGCCATCCAGTATGTGTTGCAGAAGTATGGCCAGGACCACGTATGCCAGATCATCACCTTCGGCACCATGGGAGCCAAGGCTGCCATTCGCGACGTGGGCCGTGCGATGGCAATGCCGTATGCAGACGTTGACCGCGTAGCCAGGTTGGTACCCACTCGCCTCGGCATCACGATAGATGAGGCCTTGGAAACGACACCGGAGATGAAGGCGGCCTATGAAGGCGACTCCACTCTTCGTGAATTGGTAGACACGGCCCGTCATATGGAAGGCGTAGTGCGTCATGCCAGCACCCACGCGGCCGGAGTCGTCATATCCCAGGACCCGTTAACGGAGTACGTGCCCCTGCAACGGTCTGCCAAAGGTGATGAGCAAGATATCGCCACCACACAGTACGCCATGGAACCCGTGGCCAAGCTGGGCCTGCTCAAAATGGACTTCCTGGGCCTATCAAACCTCACCATCCTCAGCATGACCCTGAAGCTTCTGCACAATGAGCGGGGCATAGATATAGACCTGAAGGAAATACCCCTGGACAACCAGGCGTCCTATGACCTTTTGGCTTCTGGAGAGACCACCGGCGTTTTCCAGTTGGAGAGCCCCGGCATGCGGCGCTACATCAAGGAACTGAAGCCCAGCTCAGTGCGTGAACTGGCTGCCATGATTGCCCTCTACCGGCCTGGGCCCATGGAGCACATTGGCGAATTCATTAAATCCAAATTTGGTATTGAGCCTGTCAGCTACCCTCACCCGGCGCTGGAAGGGATACTTGAAGAGACGTACGGCATCATTGTCTATCAGGACCAGGTGCTGCAAATCCTCCGCACCTTTGCGGGCTATACGCTGGGTACGGCTGACATCGTACGCAAAGCCATGGGCAAGAAGATCATGGAGCTCATGGCCAAGGAACGTGAAAAATTCCTGGACGGGGCCGCTGGCCTGGGGTACGGAGCAGACATTGCTACCCAGGTCTTTGACCTGATTGAGCCCTTTGCCGGGTACGCCTTTAATAAGGCCCACAGCGTGAGCTACGCCATGGTGGCCTACTGGACGGCTTACTTCAAAGCTAACTACCCGGTGGAATTCATGACCTCCATCCTGAACTCCTATATGGGTAACGCGGACAAAGTCATTGCCGTTGTTAGTGAATGCGCGCGTCTGGGCATACCCGTGCTGCCGCCGGACGTGAACCGCAGCCAGGTGTTCTTTTCTGTAGACACGGATGAAAACGGCACTCCAGGCATACGCTTTGGCTTGGCAAGTGTTAAGAACGTTGGTGAAGCGGCGGTAGAACCCCTGGTGGCAGCCAGGGCGGAGGACGGCGCCTTTGTTGACTTGGAGGACTTCTGCCGCAGGGCGGGCACCGGAGTCGCCAACCGTCGCGTGCTGGAGAGTCTCATACGTGTAGGCGGCCTGGACTCCTTTGAGTCGACGGGAGCACTACTCGCCAACCTTGACCACCTGGTCTCCATGATGCAACGGGAGGCTCAACTCAAGAACTCTGGGCAAACGACCATGTTCGACCTCTTTGGGCAGTCGGTACCTACACCCCTGGGTGAAACGCACTTGTCCGGAGGCGCGGAAGTCACACCGACTGAGCGGACGGCGTGGGAGCGAGAGTTGCTGGGCGTGGCCCTTTCTGCAAAGGCCCAGTATGACCTGTCCAGAGGCGCCCCTGCCGACGCAATCCTGTCTCCTGAGCAGTTGGAATCTGAGAAGGAACGCGCCCGTGTCACTGTGCTGGGCGTAGTCTCAGGGATTCGACAGCGGTTTGACAAAGAGAACCGGAGAATCGGCTTTGCCACGGTGGAGCTCTTTGGTGGCTCCGTGGAGGTGGCGCTTTGGGCCGAGGCGTATGAGCGGACCGCTGAGCTCTGGCAGGAGGGTGTCATAGTGGAGGTGGTTGGTCGGGTGAAACGGAGAGATGACCAGGTCACCATCACCTGTGAGTCTGCGCGTATTTACACCCCTCCATCAGATGAAAGCGATGGCGAGGAAATCCCGGTTCCCGCATCACATATGGAAGAGTGGTATGAGCCTACCCAAGATCAGTCTATGAACGAGGTGCCAACAGTGTCGACTGCTACCCCAATACCTGCCCAGAGCAGCGCTAACGGCTCTATGCCGTCGGCGCTTGCGGGCATGGCCCCGAAGCCCGCTCCTGCCCCTGCACAGTCAACTGTCAACGGTAATGGCAATGGAAATCATGACTCCCAGGCAGCAGGGGTGTCAGACAAGATGCTTATCAACCTAACGGAGACGGACAAGCCTGAGGACGACGCTTATTTGCTACGGGAAGTGTTGCAGGTGGTCCTGGAGTATCCGGGCAACCATGGCGTGGACCTGCTGATATCCAGCGGTGGCAAGCGCTACCGGCTGGAGATGCCCATCATTACCACTAACTGCTCGTCTGAATTGCAGGACCGGCTGAAGACCATGCTTGGACGACAGGACGCCGTCACGTTGATGGCATCTCCAAGTTGAAGCGCTCCCAGTCCCAATTGACGAGGCTACTCTAAGCTCATGGCAAACGTGAAGTGGGTGCTGGTGGCAACGGCCCCAGACCAGATTACCGCTGAGAGTTGGCGTGACCTGCTGGTGGATGCAAACGTTCCTGCATACTTACAGCCGGGAGATACCTCAAGCTTCTTGGGCGTAAGCGGCTTGCCATGCGGTGTCATGGTGCCGGAGACTCTTCTTGGAGAGGCTCAGGGCATTTTGAACGAAAACCTGGAAGGGCAAGAGATGGACAACGACTGACGTGATGAAT
>Ga0115002_10009467_pt1 | contig 10639 bp, 7 predicted proteins | sample ArcticOcean_MG_C_8_FD_89576 | JGI IMG/M metagenome (GOLD analysis project Ga0115002, IMG submission 89576) | Marine microbial communities from western Arctic Ocean - ArcticOcean_MG_CB11_86 | ecosystem: Environmental > Aquatic > Marine > Oceanic | place: Arctic Ocean: Canada Basin | collected... | reverse complement strand
GCCAGCTGGCGGAGCTCATTGATCGGCATCAGGTTTCTGGATCGCGTGCACCCAGGCACGACTCACGTAGTCGTCATCCTCGCCAATGAGGATGAGCCTGTCGGAGGCAGCATGGGCGGGCCATTGCCCTGGTGGGAGACCGATTGCACCGAGCCAAACACCGGCGGCGGAATAGACATCCCAATCGTTGGACTCAGCTATTGACGCGCCACCCAGGAATCTGGCGACGGAGTTCAGCTTCCCTGCGATCCCAGTATCCAGAGGGGAGCGCCGCTTCGCTTTACATTCGACTTGGCGCCCTGGTATCTCTGCGCCAGATGCAGTTAGCCGACATGAGCCGGAATCAACGATAGACTTCCCGACACGGTTCAGGACCTAGTGAGCTTACGCTCGTGGAGGTTCAAGTCCTCTCTCGGGCACTTCGGTGCAAGCGCTGAGATCAAAGGGGATCGACTGACTCCGGTCGGCGATCGATTCCGTCACAGGGCAATCTCCCTCCGCTCCGCCGAACCGTCGGCCCATGTCCGAGAGGTGTAGCGGCAAGTAGTGAAAAACCGAGTGCACACTGTGTTCCTTGAGATGCGCGATGAGCGCGCCGCGCTGTCTCGCATCCGACCTTCGAGACTCGGGGACTGCGCTCGGCGATCACTTCGCGCGCGAAATGCGGCTTGTGAGCTAGCGGGAGGATGCCTTCTTGCTCCCTCGTCGAAAAGAACTGTCCCCACAATTGTCCCTGAGACGGCCGGAAACCACGTAATCCTCGTACCTTAGGTAACCACACAGCCGCCTGATTCCGCAGTGATACCAGGATTCGGTTGGTATCACTGCGTGTCCCGGGAAGCCGTCTTCTAGATTAGAAGTCCGCCGCTCTGTCCACTGATCTACGGGCGCGGCCCGGCCAGCAAGTCGCCGCCGCCGGCCGCCCTCTCCACGGGGCTCTGGATGCTCGTTTGTTCCGTGGCGGTTCCATTGGGTCGCGATTCGTCGTCGAACTGAAAGACAAAAGGGATCCGGCCGATTTGATCGAATCTCTTTGCTAGCGGCGTTTGCACCGAAGTGCCCAAGAGAGGACTCGAACCTCCACGGGGTTGCCCCCACTAGGTCCTGAACCTCCTTTGATAGTTTGCGGCTGCTTCCCCCTGGCTACGTGTCGCTACGTAACGTTCTATTTCCCAAGCACTTGGCGGCGGTCTGTGTTACTCGTGATTCCTGGTCATTTCTGTCGTTTCGGCTCGATTCGTTAGATAGCCGTTAGAAGGAAGCACAGATGTCGCGCGCCTCCATTCAGTGCATCGTGCGGTCTTTTTCAGGCACCGGTTTGTGGAGACGCGATACTACCTATGGCGATCGACCCACGCCGACGGTTGGCAGGCGGTCGGTCCAGTGGTAGTCAGGTAACGCTCACGGGCTGGCCTTGCCTATCACTCAGCGGTCGGGCTGGCCGTCGAGGTCGATCTCGCCAGCGACGTGGCCCCGGCTGGCGTGCGAAATCAGGCTCGCCGACTACACGAACTCGCTCGGCGATAGCGTCGTCCGAATCCCGCGGTCGGGGTGGGAGTGGCAACGACGGCTGGTCAGTCGCGTAGGCTACCAGCCACCGATGTTGCCGTTAGAACTTTGCCAATAGAAGCGCGCAGGTTGCAAATCTGACGCCGGTGACGTATTTCTGACAGCCATCAAGTGTGTTCCCTACGATCCTCCCCCTGTCTTGACTGATAAACTGCGCCTGAAATCTGACGGTCGGGGCCCCTCTGCCGAGGGGGCCTGCGAGAGCGATGGCGCGCGTTTCGACCGACGACACCTCGCTCGCTTGCTGGGTGCAGGCGCGTTGGGAACCGCGACGCTCGGTAGCAACGCAGCCGCCTGGGCACTCGCGGCCCAAACTCGTGCCGTCAAGATCCCGCCGGCGTACCTGGCGGACTTCGACAACGATGGAAAGGTTAGCAGGAGAGACGAACGTACGCTGAGCGCTGCCGTCGGCAGCCGACGAGGGTTCGGTCTCGTGCCCGCGGAGGGCTACGATTCGCGCGCCGACTTCTTCGCCCGGTTGCGGGTCGGCGAGGCGGAGCTCGATTCGATCCGCGCGCTCCGGCAACTCGACGAGCCGATCGGTCAGCAACCGGTCACCGTGGCCTGGCACTACGGGTGGTATGGCAGCAAGAATCGTCCGACGGCCACAGCGGGGTACCTTGGCGGTCCCTACCGTTCGTCCGACCCGGCGGTTGAAGGCGAGTTCAACCGCCTGAAGAACGAGTTCGGCATCAATGTCGACGCGCTTTCCTGGATCAATCGCCGGGTCAGCCCGCGCAATGTTCGCGCCTACAAGAAGGGCTACCTGAAGGCGCCGCTACTCGGCACCCGGCACACGTGCCTACTCTATGAGAGTTCGATCAACCTTGGGGAGGATGGCGGCGCCCAGCTCAGTTTCCTCCCTGAGGCCACCCGTAACGCACTGATTATCGACTTCGACGAGATGGCCCATTTCTTGACCAGGGCCCGCGACCGGTCGCCCGCCCGGATATTCGAGATCGGCGGCCGACCTGTCATTTTCCTGTACGCCTCGCACACGTGGGGGCATCCAGACCGCATGCCGGAAGAGCTCCGCATCATCGACGACGTCTTGGCTGTTGCCAGAGATCGATTCGCCAACATCTACGGAGCTCCGCCTTATCTGGTCGGCGAGGAGATGATCCTCAGCGATGACGACGAGTTCGGCATAGATCGGGCAAGTCGTAGCCGTAACTTCGACGGGCTGTTCGTCTATCACCATGTGACCACCCCAGACCGCAAGTATGGAGACTTTCTCGATGCCGAGTACGCGCGCGGGTCGCAGGGGTTGCTGCGAAGGACCCTCAATGCGCTGGAGCTGCGGACCAACCGGTTCACTGGGGCACCTCTGCGCGTATTCCCGAGTCTGGCGGCAGGCTTCGCCAAGAAGGGTTCGCCGCGGTTGTGGGTTTCCCGGCAGGGTTACCGTGATTTCCTCCGGGAGATGGACCAGTACTGTCGGAAGACCGGCTTTGGCGGGACGAGCGACGGTGGCCTGGATCTCTTCCCGATTTACACGATCGGATCGTGGAACGAAGAGGCTGAGGGCCACGCGCTGTTCCCGGCGAAATTCAATCGCTCGTTGAAGAGTCTCCGCTACGGCGGGTTCGACCTTGCGCTGGGACTCAAGGAGACCTTCGGGTGGAACACGTACGCAAACAAACGGATCGATCTCGGCTTCTAGCCGAGAGGTGCGAGAAGGTCGTCGGCTGATCGACTGCTCCGCTAGATGCCGAACGCGTAGCGCAACCCGATCTCGAACCCCTCACCGTAGACCTGTCCCAGGGCCAGTTCGAGCGGTGAGAAACGCGGTTGCTGCCATTTGAGCCAGGCGCGTAACTCGCGGTTCAGCCGCACCGTCCCCGCGATCGAGCGATCGATGGACAACAGCCCCCCCGCGGGACTGGTCTCGCCGTACTCGAATTCGAAGTCGAGAAATCGAACTGCCTGTTCGTTCGTGCTCCAGGGCGGGGCAATAGGCCAGGGGACGCCGACCAGAACAGAAAACGACCGGAACCGGGTGCCGAGCACATCGGCGCGCGTTTCGGTCAGGTGGACACCGAGCTGCGGCAGGTCCCGGTCGGCGACGGTGTCGGCGTACAGCGCGGCAGACTCATCGCGCAGAGCGGATTGATACCGCGAGACACCGACCACCTCGCGCAGTCTGCGCATGCCGGCCAGCGTGTAGGAGCGGCGCTCGTTCAGGCCGAGATCCCAGCCGGCATCAACCATCTCGTATACGCGCGGCGCGGCGTTGCCACCGCGCGCAAATCGGTACCGACGGCCAAAGAAAGTCACGCCCGCCGAGACCGCCTGACTGGTGCTCTTGATCCCGAGGCGAGTGGTGAACTGTCCGGCGGCATCGACTCGAAGATTGGATAACGGCGCGTACGCCACGCCCAAACCCGCCCCGGCGACGTCGGCCGGGAAGCGCCCTCCCGTCTGCTCCCACCAGGCCTGGGCGGTCACGGACGCCCGACCGACATAGGCGAGAGAAGCGACCTGCACCCGGTGGTCGTTGAACTCGTCGCCGTTGGGGGATCGCCAGCTCCGGAGCGTGGTGGACGCGAGGACATCGAGCCACGTCAGGTGTTGCCAGGCGACTCCGACATCGGCCGCGTACAGTAACTGCGGCAAGCCGATCGGCGCTTGGGTTTCGGTGTCGCTCATGCCGCCGAGGCTGATTTCAACATTGCGACTCAGGCGCGCAATGATGCGGCCGCCGAGTCGCCAGGCGCCTTCGCGGACCTGCTGGCTGGCGTGAGCCTGTAGCCGCACACGTGACGCGCGGTACTCGACCGATCCCGCCCTGCGGGTCTCGTCCTCGAAGTACTGGGCGTCCAGGCGAGCCGACATCAGGGTGAACGCCTTGCGTGAAGAGTCGACGCGGGCTCCGAAGAAAGCGCGGTTCCCGAGCCGTAGGCGGAAACCGCCAATCGAGGGTGTGTTCGAGGTGCGCCCCAGAAACTCCAGGTCGACGAGTTGCACGGCGCTGCATCCGAGCGCGCAGATCGGCGGCAGTAGCCCCACGGCGAAATCAGGCAGTGGCGAGTCGTCGCGCAGGTCGTCGTAATCCTGGGCGCCAGCGCGATGAGCCACACCAAGCATCGCGAGAATCAGGACCAGCCGCAGCGGGGGCCCGAACTTCACAGCTGGGCTCGTGCTTCGTCCAGCAAACGCTGGTCGCTTTCTGTCGGCAAGTACCGGCGCACGTCGGGCACCAGCCTGGAGTAGGGGAGGATGGGCTGATCGGCAGCGGCGGTGCGGACCAGATCGGTCAAGTGCGCATACAACCCCTCCGACTCCACGCTGCGAACGAAGCCCTCCGGGGTCTCGGCGATCGAGATCAGCCGAAAAGTATCGGGCTGGGCGTCGTAGAGATCGAAGTAGAAGACCTTCTCTACCTGCGGCAGGGCCTGCAACATCGGTAGGGTCCGTAGGTACCAGTCGAGATGGTTGTCGGCGCCGATCACGCCCGACTCGGTTATCCACACGGGGCGATCGAGTGCCTGCGGCAAAAGTGGGATCACGCGTTCGTCGTACACATGGAAAGCAACAACGTCGCAGTACGCTTCCATGCCGGCTCGTAGCATCCGCTCCAGCCGGATGACGCCGTCGCGCCCCCCCACAGGCGCGGCAGCCACGACCGGAATGTCCGGTCGGCGTGCCTTGAGGTCCAGGTACACGGGCCGGAGAAAAAGTCGCACGTAATCCTCCGGCGATATACCGCGGAAGTTCGTAGGTTCGTTCATCACCTGGAACGTGATGCTCCCCGTGGGTCCCACGCGGCGGCGTGCGGGCGCCACCTCGTCCGCGAATAGCGCCACGTAGGTATCGAGTACGACGGCACGTTTCGCAGGGTCGATCAGCGCCCGCGTCAGATCCGCTCCCGTACCGAACTGGCCGATGATCCCCAGGACGTCGATGCCGATGGCGCGCAGCGCGTGAACGTACATGATCCCGGCCACGAAATCCGGGCCGAAGTTGCTGAACGACAGGGTGGTCCGCGCCGTGTTGAAGCCGAGCTCGTAGGCCTCGCGCAGCTGCAGATCGACCAATTCCGGGGCGATCACCGGCGGCGTGAAGTCCGAGACCTGATCGAATCGTCGCAGTGGGTGGATATTGATGCCGCCGCTGATCCGCGGCGCCACCACCTTACGTCGACGGGCAATGGGCAAAGCGCCCACCCTGCCAGCGAGCGCTACGCCGGCAGCTACCTGCAGGAAATCACGTCTCCGCATGGCGGCTCCGTGTGGCGTCGGGATCGAGACGCCGACCGCCCGAGGGGCGCGACGTGTCGCTGGGGGCGCATTCTTCGTGGCAACAGGGTCGCTGCATGGCGAACAGACTTTACTGCAACCACAGCTGATCGAGGATCGCCGGATCTGCCGACGTCCTACGGGATCGGCCCCAGCGTCCTTTGAAGCTCGACAGGAGTGGCGGATACTGTCAGCGGCTTGCGCCGAAGTGCCCAAGAGAGGACTCGAACCTCCACGGGGTTACCCCCACTAGGTCCTGAACCGTATCAGAACGTTTCCGGCTGAGTGCGGCTGATTCCAGTTAGCTCTATGTGCGTAGTGATCCCGGGCCGCAAAGCCGAATGAGAAGCGAAATCGGCTCCGCCTCATTCGTGTTGGTTTGGGCTGGTCTGTTCCATCTGTGTTCCATCTGACGGCCCCGCTAGGCTTCCCGGCCACCGACGACCTTGAGCGTATTCGGCCTCGGCACGAGTTCTTCGAGACGCCGCATCGCTTCATCGCTCGTTGCCTGGAAGCAATGGCCGTAGACATCCATCGTGAACGCCGTAGAACTGTGCCCGAGTTGGCGCGACACGTACTTGGGGTTCTCACCGTTGCGGATCAGCATGGAGGCGTAGGTGTGCCGCAACGAGTGCAGCCCGACCCCAACTGGGCCAGCGAGCATGGGATGCCAATGGTCACCGCGGAGGAGCTACTCGCACGTGCAGACATTGTCACGCTGCACCTGGCGGACGTGTCCGGTCAGCCTTTCAAGATGGACGCCGCCGCCTTTGGCAGAATGAAGGACGGTGCATCCCTGGTGAATGTCGCGCGTGGCCAGTTCATAGACGAGGCTGCGCTGCTCGAGGCGCTCGAGTCACAGAAACTCGCCGGAGCGGCGCTCGATGTCTACTCGGAGGAGCCGTACACGGGTCCGCTAGCGAACCGCAACAACGTCATTCTCACACCACATGTCGCCACGCTGACACGCGAGTCGAGAGCGAGAATGGAACTCGACGCGGTCGATAACCTGCTCGCTGCGCTGGGCGACTGCTGAGCGGGGAGAGTTTATCTTCGGTGCAGCTGACCTGGTCAAAAAAGCGGATAGATATCAGCCGGCGGCTCCGCATCTCGCCCCCTTCGCCTTCGCCTTCGTCCGGCGGAGAGGATCTTCAGCAGGGTTCGGAGACAACGCCGCCACCACATTCTCATAGACCCAACTCTGCCTTGAGAATGCGCGCTGCCAAAGCATGTCCGGTGTCCGTGAGATGAACCCGGTCCACGAACAGCCAATCATGCGCGGCGAACTCAGCGAACGCGTTCATGTCGAGGAACGGGACTTGGAATCGCCCACAGACCTCGGCCAGATCCGCGGTGATTCGATCACCATACCTGCGAAGATAGTCCACCAGACCTCTCGACTCCTTTCCGAGGTCATCCAAGATGTCGAACAGACGAGCCTCTTCGATCGACAGTGACTTATCGATCCAGACCGCAACAGGTTGAAGCACGAAAGTCAGCCTGATGCCCGCACCTGCCGCGATGAGGCCCAAGACTCTCAGATCTCGCTCGTAGCATCGGAGAACGTCCTGATACGAGTCTCGAGCACTCTGCCGTGCCTCCCGTTTCTCCTGTCCGAAGCGGAGCATTGCCCGCAACTCTGTCATCAGACGACGCGTAGCGCCTCGTACACCTGCCTCCTCCCCCATCTTGAACGCTACACATTGCTCGAACTCGGTCTGGTGAAAATAGGTGCCGTAGGTAGGCGATGTCGAGCGGGCCAAGAAGGCCAATGCCAGGTTGTTGACTCCCGAGAACACCACCAACTGCTCCAGTTCTTCCGGCAGATGGAGCATCAGCAGGATCAGCTCCTGCGTGGAATTCAACGCCCGTCCGCCAAGATTTTGCCATCGGACATCCGAGATTCGATTCAGATAGCTTGGGATCGTGTCGCCATCACTTGTCGCGCCAACTCCGAAGGCCGCGCTACTGCCTAGTAGCACTCCCTTCCTGGAATGCGTGTCCGCGATGAAGTCTTGATAGTCGACGACCCGGCCGTCGCGGCCGACTGCGGGCCGGAATCCGTGCGCGTCTGTAGACACACTCGGTAGGGACACATGAGGACTCTGCAGTCGCAGGACGTAGGGAACCCAGTGCTCGCCCAGTTGGTCATAATCCCGCATTTGCGGAGTGAGCTCGTATCGCGATTCCTCGGACAAGAACAGCCCCTCACGTTAGGTTGTCCGCACCCTGGCAGCCGCGTGATCGCATCGGGTCGTCGCTACCGCGACACGCACGCCGCAGTATGCCGAACAGGGCTCGCGGAGCGACGGTGGAGAATCCGCGGACCTCGCAACGACCGCCCTACGTCGGTGAGTATACTGCTTGTGTACGCGCGGGACGACGGTGTCATGATCAGACTTCCCCACGCCCCTCTCTGCCAACGTTGCCGCGCGCACGGCTACCCTTGAGCCAGCAGAGGAGAGATCCTGAGGATCAACGCATGCTGCATAGGATCTTCGGATCAACCGAAGCCCAAATTGCCCGAAGCCGACTATTCGACTACCTGGTCGCTAATTCGTTCTGCGTATTCCTCTTTCATGACGTGTCGTCAGATCCGTCGGAGTTTTCTCGATCAAGTAATCTCAACGTTCCTCCGAGGCACTTCACGGAGCAGATCCAGATCATTGGGCGCTACTTTAGATTCGCAGATCCTGACTCCGTTGCGAATGGGGAAGCCTGCCGCGGTTCGGCGTTGGTAACGTTCGATGACGGTGTGGTGGGCACCTTTGAGAACGGGATTCCCATCTTGGACCGGCTTGAAGTGCCGAGCGTCGTGTTCATGAACATGGCCCCTGTGTTGGGTGAAATATTCTGGTCGGGCCTCGTCGTGTACTTGTTCCACAAGGACAAACACTTCCAAAGACATCGCGCCGCCTACGACAAGTACGGTCCGTGCGACCGCCGCATCGTAGTCGAACGATCGGCGTCGCAGATTCAGATCCTGTCCCCGCTATTCCGAAAACCCCGGCGTCAGGGTGCTTCCCGTGCTGACCGGGATTCCCGCAGCCATCCCTTCGAGGGGGCCTTGATGTCCGTTTGTTCCATCGCTGCTCCATCTGGGGGCTTTGGTGGTCGGCCTGAACGAAGAAAGGGACCCGGCCAGTCCGACCGAATCCCTTTCATTTCAGCGTCTTACACCGAAGTGCCCAAGAGAGGACTCGAACCTCCACGGGGTTACCCCCACTAGGTCCTGAACCTAGCGCGTCTGCCAATTTCGCCACTTGGGCCGCGAGCCGCTGGGCCGCGACGGCCAAGTATAGCAAGGGGCGCTGGTGCCGTTAGCTCGCTGGATCGATGGTCGTGACGGTGGGACGGACGAGCACGCCGAGGTTACGATAGTCGTTGGCGCCCGGGGTATCGAACGCTGGAATCGTGGCGGCTTCGGAAGCTACGGAAATCCGATACAGCCACGTCGGCCCGTCGATATAGCGATGAGGTTCGTCGGCGTCGAGGGTCACGGTGGTGCGTTCGTGGGGCTCGATCTCGATCGTGCGCGACTGGCTCCCGTGGCGAACGTTCACCGTGTTGCGCGCGGAGCGGTTACCCAGCTCGATCGAGATCGTGGCCAGGGGCGATTCGCTGCGGATGATGAACTCGGTCTCTTCGCCTCCCTTCACCCAGAAGCCGCCCAGCTGCCCTTCGCGCATGTATGTCGAGTTGTCGAGGAAGTACACCCAAAAGGGCGCCGGCTCGACCAGGGCGACCTTCCGGGCTGACGGATTCGTGTTGAAGGGCAGGTTGTGCAGGATCGTCATCTCGGTCGGAAACGCCGTGTACGGCATGCTCGTGGTGTGCGCTGCCGGCCGTACTGAAGTCGAGAAGGGCGACAAGACGACCTGCGCCAGGAAGGCGCCCCAGACCACCCAGGAGACCACCGCGCCTAGCGGGCGGGTCGCCGCGGGGATCAGGAAGAAGAGCGCCGGGTAGACGTTGGCGAAGTAGCGGCTGCCCACCGTGCCGCCACCGCCGATCCAGTTGCCGCGCACCACCAGCACGATGGCGAGGAACTCGAGCAAACAGAACACGGCCAGGAAGGTGTGCGGACTCCGGGCCCGTCGTTCCGGTGCTGCGGCAAACAGGAACAGCGCAAGGACGGCAGGGAACATGTAGAGCAGCATGCCGCCGTTGCGCCCGATCCAGATGTAGACCATGTCGCGAAGCAAGCCGTCGGCGGGGGGAACCACGCCGAAGTCCTCGAGATTCGTGGTCATCGAGATGCCCACCGAATCGAACGTGTGCATGTCCGTTAAGAAGGGGTACGACGCAACGGCGTTGAACTGCTTGCGATCGCCGCCCTGGTAGTTCCAGTCGCCGATCGTGACATGTGTGATGCTGAACATGCCCAGGATGATGCCGCCGGCCAGAGCTGCGCAGCCGATCGCGCGAACGAAGCGGCGATTCCAGAAGTGCCAGAGCAGAAGCGGCAGGATCAGCAGGCCGTTAGGCGGCTTCGAGAAGATGGCCACGCCGTACATTGCGGCCGCCGCGTAGTCGGTCCAGCCATCGTTGAGCCAGTTGATGGTGCTCCGCGCCGGGGTGCCCGGCGGTCCTTCCTTGTACAGCCACAGGAACGTTGCGAGGAAAATGAGCGTGCAGTTGAACCACTCGGGAGTCATCCAGAAGAAGTAGAGCGTGACCACCGAGCCCAGCACATAGGTCACCGTGTACAGCGACGCGATGGCGTCGGTATTGCCGCGACGGGCATAGGCAAAGCCCGCGGCCAGCATCGCAGCCAGCAGCAACGCGTGGAGAATGAAGAAGCCGTTGTCACCAAACACACGGATCAGTGG
>Ga0115002_10009465_pt1 | contig 10642 bp, 7 predicted proteins | sample ArcticOcean_MG_C_8_FD_89576 | JGI IMG/M metagenome (GOLD analysis project Ga0115002, IMG submission 89576) | Marine microbial communities from western Arctic Ocean - ArcticOcean_MG_CB11_86 | ecosystem: Environmental > Aquatic > Marine > Oceanic | place: Arctic Ocean: Canada Basin | collected... | reverse complement strand
TGATTGTTGCAGCCTGCTCCGGGGATGCGGACAGGTCACCGCCAAGATCCGCCCCCGAGGTGAACGCCCGGTCCCCGGCCCCTGTCACGATGATGCAGCGATGCTCGGACGTTTCAAGGTGGTCCCAGTAACCCGCGAGGTCTGCGATCATATCGCGGGTCATGGCGTTGCGGCGCGGCTGATTATCGATTGTCAGGACCGCAATGTGGCGCGTGGGTTCAGTCAGGCGAATTTCCATCACATTACCCGTTCAAAGCCGTGCATCCCGCATCGGCGTGCTGTATCGCTGTTGCCGGTCATCGCGTTGTTTTTCCCTTTGTCGAGATTATGGCCGACATAGCGGAGCCATGTTGCCGTATCAGCAGTCATAAATACGTGATGTCCCCCCTACAGCGTGATTCCCGCGTTAGGATCTCGGCGCCCTCAATCGAAAATTCGAACCTTCAATCAAAACAAACGAATTGGAATGCAATAGATTGTTTCCAATCGGAAAATTCAAAAAGAATATACAGCGTTCCGTATTGTCACGCTGCCAGATGACGATCTTATGCTTGTTGTCATTGCTTATGCTACAGGCGTGCGCCGCTCAAGTGCAGCCGGAAGCGGGGCAGCCCTCTGCGAAAGCGCGTCATATTGTACTGCTCGATGTATCCCGTATGCCAATCGACGCTTGGCGACATCTGAAAATCAGAGGCCATACGGATTACAAGATTGTCGTCATGGGCGATCATCTCGCACCCCGCGCGCGGGGCGCCGGCGGCGCGTCGGGACTAATCCGGCGAACTTCATTCTCGGCGCCTGAATGCAAGACCCTCTCTTGGGCATGGCAAGTGAACACGCTTCAGGAGACAGCCGATTTAACGCAGAAGAAGACAGACGACGTTGCGGCGGCGATTATTGTGATGTTCGGCGATCCAGGGCTGCTGTCCGCCCCGGACCCGGTGCCCACGCTACGCTATGTGTGGACCACCAGCCGGCACCATATCGGGGATATGATTGCAAACCCGTATATGCCGGGAACAGTTCGCAACATCGTCGTACGGGCCGGGCAAGACGAACTTGCGCACTGGATAGCGGAAAAACGTGACCTACAGGCCGATTCCAAGTTGGCGTTCGGGACTGAAATTCCTGACGATGTGGCCGCCATCGCGTTGTTTGTCGATAACGACCAGACGAAAGAACCTGTTGAATCGTATTTCCGGGTTATAGAAGCTATTTGCAGCTAGAGCATATCAGGATAAGGTTGAACCGTTTCCGGCTCAGCCTTACCCTGATATGCTCTATTCTAAAATAGTAGATCGGATTCACGTGGTTTTCGGATCGCTGAAAGCGATCCTGATAAACCCCGATCCGGTCTAGTCCTCCGCGAGGATCGCCAGAATTTGCGTTAGTTTTCTTGCCACACGTTGCTTGTAGGCGTCGGCGTCCCGGTCACGCCAGTCATAGAACCCCTGCCCTGTCGAAACGCCGAGGTTTCCTGCCGCCACCATATCCTGCAGCAACGCCACGGGTTTACCTGTGTGATGCATGTCCGGGATCAGGTTGCGGTGCGTGGCGGCGGTTACCTGCAATCCGCTGAGATCCTTTTGTTCGATCAAGCCGGTCAGGCACATACGAGGGGCCAGCATCTTCTTCATGCAGTCATCGACATCCTCAGCACTACAAACGCCGTCTTCGATCATCGCCAGCGCTTCGTGCATCATGGCGTGTTGCAGCCGATTGACCAGGAACCCCGGAACCGGCTTTTTGAGGACCAGTGCGCCCTGCCCGTTCCGCTTTAGCGCCGCGACCGTCGCATCAAGAACAGCGTCTTCCGTCGCGCCCATGCAGATGACCTCGACCATTGGCAAGGCATCGGCGGGTTGCAGGTAGTGCACGCCGATAAAGCGCGCCGGATGCGCGAGTTTCACCGCCATCTCGTCCATCGACAGGCCTGAGGTGTTGGTTGCGAGGATCGGCGCACCGCCATATTGCGCCTCGACCTTGGCGAACAGCGTGTGCTTGGCATCCATGTCTTCCGCAATCGACTCGATAACGAAATCCGGGGTTTCCTCAGTCAGCGTATCGGTGACGGTGATGGGCAGCTCGAACGGTGCAACTTTCGCCGGATTCCGGCTTATAACGGTCACCTTGTGCCCGCCTCTGGCGAACGTGTTCGCGATGCCGCGTCCCATGGTGCCGGGTCCAATTACGACGACCGACTGAATTTCCTGATGCATGCTGCTTACCTTGCCGTTGCGTTGCTAAACAGTATCATTGAGCAATGCACTCTCGTCGAGTGCGCCCGGGCACGACAACGAGAATTTTGCTAGATATTCCAACACGAATGCGACCGCGCCTTCCGGGCGGAACTGGCCGTACGTTTATCAAGGAACAGTAAATGCCATTCGAAGACGTCAATAAGGATCTGGACGAACGCCGCGCCAAGGTTCTCAAAATGGGCAAGCCAACCGTCCTGGACAAGATGAAGAACGCAGGCCTGCTGAACGCGCGCGAACGGCTGGACTATCTGTTTGACAAGAGTACCTTCATTGAATCCGGGATACTGGCAACCGCGTCCCGCCCGGAAGTTCGGGAAAAGGCCCCCGCCGACGGCAAGATCGCCGGTTACGGTAAAGTTGACGGAAGATGGGTTGGCAGCGTTTCCAACGATTTTTCCGTGATGGGCGCGTCGAGCGCGCTGGTCAACCTGAAGAAGATGAAACACATCAAGGATGTCGCGAACAAACGCGGCATGCCCTTGGTCTGGATCGGTGAGTCCTCTGGCTCCCGGATGCCGGACCGGATGGGCGCGCAGGGCCGCGTGATCATCGCGCAGGATCCTTATGAATACCGCCGCATGCGGGACACGCCGTGGATCACAGCACAGCTCGGCGACTGCTACGGCTCCTCTACTTGGTATGCCTGCATGTCGGACTTCGTTGTCATGCGTAAGGGCGCGACGATGGCGGTCGCGAGCAGCCGGGTCACCTCGATTGCGATCAACCAGCCAGTCTCCAATGAGGAACTCGGTGGCTGGAAGATGCACACCTCAACCAGCGGATTGGTCGATGTTGCGGTCGATACCGACGAGGAAGCCCTGGAAATTTGCCAGAAATTCCTCTCCTACCTGCCAAGCCACAATATGGAAGCGCCGCCGATCCACCCCGTACCTGCGGGCTCAGACGATGCGATAGAGAAGATCACCGATATCGTCCCGGAGGCACGGCAGAAAGTCTACAACATGAAGCATGTCGTCGAGGTCATCGCTGACCGCGATAGCATGTTCGAGATGAAGCCCCGCTATGGCCGTTCAATCCTAACGTCATTGGCGCGGCTCAACGGCCAGACGGTTGGCTTCTTGGCCAGCAACCCCTTGTACAAGGGTGGCGCGGCGGACCCGGATGGCTGCTGCAAGGCGGCAAGTTTCATCGTGTTCTGCGATTCCTTCAATATTCCGATTATCATGCTGGTCGACGTGCCGGGTTTCCTGATCGGCGTGGAAGGCGAACGTAAGTCAGCACCGGGCAAAATCATGAATTGGATGAACGCGCTGTCGCTCGCAACGGTCCCGAAACTCTCGGTGATCCTGCGCAAGAGCTACGGTCAGGCCTATATCAATATGGCCGGCAATAAGGGCTCGGACGAGATGGCAATGTGGCCAACGGCGGATGTTGGCTTCATGGATCCACATACCGGCGTCAATGTCGTCTTCGGATTGAAGCAGGAAGACGACCCGGAAGAGTTCGCCAAACGTGTTGAAGAACTGCAACGCGATGCCGCGCCGTGGGAGTTGGCCGCAATGTACGAAGCGCAGGATGTGATCAAGCCGCAGGAGACGCGGCAGCACTTGATCAACATGCTGGAAATTCATCGCATGCGCCTTAGCAACGGCGTCGGCGAACATCTGATGCGGACATGGCCGACCAGCATTGTTTGATGAACTGCCGTCCGCCTTCCCGTCTTTTCTTTAGGTAGGCAAGACAATGGGATGTGATGCAGCTTCTTCGATCTCCACGAACCGTCATCCCGGACCAGGCGCGAAGCGCCGCCGAGCCGGGATCCAACGTGCACCGCGCCCTGCATCAGCATGGACCCTCGATCTGCGCGGCTGCGCCGCTTGTCAAGGGTGACGGGGTGAGTATTGCTGACCAAGCGACTAGCCAACGAGCGTACATAATGTTTGATTTAAAAAAGATAATCGAAGAAGCGCGCCGCGAAGGTCGGGGCGTTCTTGATGAGGGGACTGGCAAGCAGGCGCTTGCGGCACACGGTATCGCCATCCCTCAGGGTGTTATTGTATCGGGCGCGGATGGCGCGGCGGAGGTCTGCGGACGGTTAAGCGGCCCCTTTGTCGTGAAGGCCGTGTCGCGCGATGTCGTCCATAAAAGCGATCTCGGCGCGGTACGGCTATTTTTGCAGGACGCCACAGCCGTCGAAACGGCGATTGAAGAGATCGCCACCGCGCTTGATGCGCACGGTGCGCGGATCGATGGCTATCTGATCGAGGAAATGGCTCCCGCCGGTCTGGAACTGGTGATTGGAGGGCTCGTTGATCCACAGTTCGGGCCCATGATCATGGTCGGTTTGGGCGGTGTGTTCGTCGAGATCTTCAAGGATGTCGCCTTTCGTATTTGCCCAATCGACGCCCAGGATGCGGCGGGTATGTTGGATGAACTGCAAGCCGCGCCGATATTAGCGGGTGCTCGCGGTGAGGCCCCCATCAATCGGCAGAAGGTGATCGATGCCCTTTGCGCAATTGGTGGCAAGGACGGGTTGCTTTGCTCTAACGCTGACGACATCAGTGAATTGGATATCAATCCGCTGATTGCCTCCGCCGATACAGCTGTTGCCGTCGATGCTCGGATCGTAATTTCTGGCCCAACTGAACACAGTGGAGAAAATACTGAGGCAAAGAGTAATGTCGATGTTTGCGCCGCCTTTGCGCCGCTTTTCACACCCAACACGATAGCGGTCGTCGGAGCGTCGGCAACAAAGCCGAACCGGGCCAACGTCTTTATGCAGCAACTCCGTGATTTTGGCTTTGAAGGCGCAATTTATCCTGTGCACCCGACGGCATCCGAGATTGATGGTCACCCCGCTTTCCCGTCACTCGGCGAGACGCCGGAGCCAATTGATTACGCCTATGTCGCTATCCCCGCGGCGCGCGTGCCGGATGCGATTGCCAGCGCCAACGGCCGGCTCCGCTATGCCCATATCCTCGCTGCCGGATTCGCCGAAACGCCAGGCGGTGAGGATCTTCAGACAGATCTGCTTGCGGCAGCCCAAAAAGCAGGCGTGCGGTTGTTGGGGCCGAACTGTAATGGCGGATATTCACCGCGCGGCGGTTTGACCTTCACCCATGGTGCTACAAACGAGGTCGGCGGTGTCGGCGTCTTCTCGCAAAGCGGTGGGCTGGGGATCGACATTGTGCGCCGAGGACAGGAGCGCGGATTACGCTTCAGTGGCTTGATGACGATCGGGAACTGCGCCGATCTCGGCCCATCGGACTTGCTGGAGTTCTATCTTGCCGACCCGCAAACAAAGGTTATCGGCATGTATCTGGAAGGCGTTCGTGAAGGGCGCCGCTTCTTCGAACTGCTGCGCCGCGCCAATGCAAAGAAGCCTGTTGTCATTCTGAAAGGCGGGCGCACGGAACTGGGGCATCGGGCGGCAGTTTCCCACACCGGCGTTCTGGCCGCCGACGCCCGTGTCTGGCAGGCGTTGTCGAAACAGACTGGCGCGGTAATTGTGGACGACCTAGAAAGCTTTATCGATACGCTGCTCGCGTTCCAAATGTTGCCGCCGCGCGCGACCAATCCAACCAGGCGCGCCGTGTTATTCGGCAATGGTGGCGGGACAAGCGTACTCGCCGTCGATGTCTTCGCCGATCATGGGATTGAAATCACACCGTTTGGTGACAAGACGTTTGCGGCATTGTCCGCGATGAACATGCCGCCCGGCACCAGTATCGCAAATCCGTTTGACGCGCCGATTGGGACGCTGAAACAGGGCGAAGGCGCACTTTGCGGGCAAGTCATGCGAACCGTTCAGGAGATCGAACCACTAGGGGCCTTTGTGCTGCACTTTAACCTTCCCGTTATGTGGAGCCATATCGATGGGGGGGAGAACCGGATCGTCGAAAAGCTGCTCGATGCGGCGAACGAGGTTCGAACGGCATTTTGCGATCAAACACATTTCCTGCTTGTTCTAAGATCGGATGGCCGGAGCGACATTGACGAACGGAAACGTAATTGCCGCAGAGAGGCCCTCGCACGCGGTTTTCCAGTATTCGATGAATTAACCAATGCTGCGAAAGCTTTGGGTGCTATTGGCCATCACGAGAATTTTCACCAAAACTCCCGCTTATCGTGCCTTAGTTCAGCGAATTGAGGTAATCGTACTGATTTTAAAGTATTAATTTTTCGAATCGGCGTTTGGCTTTTTCTCTAAATGCTGTTTAATAGTTGTAATTCGCAATCGCGGTGTTGCATTTCTGGCAATTGAACAGGGAATTTGGAGATGAAAATAAAAACAATCATCGCCACCATGGCAGCCACAACCGCCATGTTGACAATCGCTGGTACCGCTAATGCAGGTATCCTCGATGACGTAAAGGCTAAGGGACATTTACAATGTGGTGTGAACACGGGCCTAACTGGCTTTTCCGCACCGAACGATAAAGGCAAATGGGAAGGTTTCGACGTTGATTTCTGCCGCGCGATGGCGGCTGGCATCTTCGGCAATGCGGACAAGGTCAAATATACGCCGCTGACATCGAAAGAACGTTTCACGGCTTTGCAGTCGGGCGAAATCGATGTGTTGGCGCGTAACACGACTTGGACCTTTACACGCGACGTCAATCTCGGCCTCGAATTCATTGGTTCGAACTATTACGATGGTCAGGGTTTCATGGTCCGCAAGGACCTCGGCGTAAAGAGCACCAAAGAGCTCGATGGCGCATCGGTTTGCATTCAGACCGGCACCACGACCGAACTGAACCTCGCCGACTATTTCCGTTCGAACAGCATGAAGTTTAAATCCGTCGTCTTCGAGAAAGCCGACGAAATCCGCGCCGCCTATGACGCGGGCCGTTGCGACGTTTACACGACGGACCGTTCAGGTCTCGCCGCGCAGCGTTCACTTCTCAAAGACCCCGAAGCTCATGTTGTGCTTCCGGAAGTTGTTTCCAAAGAGCCGCTTGGTCCCGTTGTTCGGCACGGTCAGTCCGAATGGGGCGATGTCGCACGTTGGACGCTCTATGCGCTGGTTGTCGCGGAAGAGCTTGGTGTCACGTCAGCCAATGTTGACGACATGAAGAGCTCGAAAAACCCAGAAGTTCTTCGCCTGCTTGGCGTCGAAGGTAAGATGGGCGAGCAACTCGGCGTCCGTCCGGACTGGGCCTACCAGATCATTAAGACGGTCGGTAACTACAGCGAGATTTATGAGCGCCATGTTGGCGTTAATACGCCGCTGAAACTGGAGCGCGGCATCAACGCTCTCTGGACCCAAGGCGGCCTGCTTTACGCACCTCCGTTCCGCTAGGATAAACGAATTCAGCCGGCCTTAGTGCCGGCTGAATTCGTTTGACGGTTCGGAGACGCAGTTACAGCACACGACCGCGCCTCCGTATCCGTTCTCCATCCCAGAGGGAGTGCGAGATGGCGGCAAGCAGTGAAACCGAAGGTGGCGCGCCAAGCCCCAGCCTTTGGAACGACCCCAAGAAGCGTGCGATTATCTATCAGGCTATTGTTGTCCTGATTCTGGTTTCATTCGCCGCTTATATGATCAACAACACGGCAGACAACCTAGAGAAACGCGGTATCGCGTCCGGTTTCGGCTTCCTGCATGCGCAGGCGGGTTTTGACGTCGGCATGTCCCCGTTTCTGACCTATGACGCTTCCAAGGCGACGCACGGAACCGTTCTTCTTGTCGGGATCCTGAATACCCTGTTGGTCGCGGTTACCGGTATCGTTATTGCGACGGTCCTGGGCTTTGCCATTGGTATTCTTAGGCTGTCACCAAACTGGCTCGTTTCACGCATGGCGTATTGTTATGTTGAAATCCTGCGCAATATTCCGCTGCTCCTGCAGCTTTTGTTCTGGTACTTCGCCGTATTGGGCCCCTTGCCGAGCAAACGCGACAGCCTCAGTTTATTTGATACATTTTTCCTGAACATCGAAGGGCTATTCGGCCCCCTGCCCGTCCCACAAGACGGGTTCTGGATAATCCTGGTTGCGATAGCAATTGCCATCGCCGGCATCACGTTCATGAAACGCTGGGCCAAAAAGCGCCAGGATGAAACGGGTAAGCCATTCCCGGTATTCTTCGCTTCGATTGGACTCCTCGTTGGGTTTACGGCAATCGCTACGGTTGCCGCGGGCTTTCCGCTCGAACTCGAACATCCTAAGCAAAACCGGTTTGGGTTACGGGGTGGCATGATTATCCTGCCCGAATTCGCCGCGCTCGTGCTTGGTTTAAGTCTGTATACCGCAGCCTTCATTGCCGAAATTGTCCGTTCCGGCATTCAGGCAATCAGTCGAGGCCAGACCGAAGCAGCCTACGCGCTTGGGGTGCGTCCGACTATCACCATGCGTTTGGTCGTCATCCCGCAGGCTTTGCGGGTGATCGTTCCCCCCTTGACCAGCCAGTATCTCAATCTGACCAAGAACTCTTCCTTGGCGGTGGCCATCGGTGGTGCGGAGATCGTCGCAGTCTTTGCCGGTACGTCGCTCAATCAGGCCGGTCAGGCAATTGAGATCATCGCCATTACCATGGGTTTCTATCTGACGGTCAGTCTGCTGATCTCCATGTTTATGAATTGGTATAACCGCCGAATAGCGCTGGTGCAGTCGTAGGTCATGGCTGATATCTCCTTCGTAAGGACCAAATCTCACCCCGATCTGCCGCCGCCCAAAAGTGAGGTCGGCATTATCGCCTGGGTGCGGCAGAATCTATTTTCCGGCTGGCTGAACACCCTGCTGACACTGTCGGCGATCTACGTCTTGTACAAGATCCTGCCGCCGCTTCTCGATTGGGCGTTCTTCAGTGCCGATTTGCAGGGCAAGACCTACAAGGATTGCACCAGCGGCGGCGCCTGTTGGGCAATGGTCCGGGTTCGCATCGATCAGTTCATGTACGGTTTCTACCCTGAAGCTGAGCGATGGCGCGTTAATATCGGATTCCTTTTGTTGTTCGGCACCGGCATACCGCTCTTGATCAATGGTATTCCCGGTAAGAAGTATCTCGCGATCTTCGTCTTCCTCATCTACCCGCCAATTGCATTTTTGCTGTTCTACGGCGGGCTTGGCCTGACGGTTGTTGATACCGCGCAGTGGGGCGGATTAATGCTGACGATGGTATTGGCAACGATCACCATTCTCGTTTCCTTGCCGCTGGGAGTCCTGTTCGCGTTGGGCCGAAGATCGAACATGCCCATCGTGCGTATGGTCTGCGTCTGCTTTATCGAATTGTGGCGGGGCGTACCGTTGATCACGGTCTTGTTCATGGGATCGGTAATGTTGCCACTGTTCCTGCCCGCGGGCACAAACTTCGACAAGATCCTGCGGACCCTGATCGTGATGGCCTTCTTTGCGGCCGCCTATATGGCGGAAGTCGTCCGTGGCGGTCTGCAGGCCATTCCCAAAGGGCAGTTCGAAGCTGCGCAGGCGATGGGGCTTAATTACTGGAAGCTGATGGGGCTGATCGTTCTGCCCCAGGCGTTGAAGATCGTGATTCCCGGCATCGTTAACACCTTCATCGGGCTGTTCAAGGATACGACACTGGTGCTGGTTATCGGACTGTTCGATTTCCTGAGCATTATTCAGGCGGCAACAACACACAAAAATTGGCTTGGTACGTCGACCGAAGGCTACGTCTTCGCAGCGTGCGTTTACTGGATATTCTGCTTCGGCATGTCCCGGTATTCCATCACGCTCGAACGTAGGCTGGACACCAGCCACAGAAATTAAGGGGAATTGATCATGGCAAACCTCGACACAGCAACTCCAACGATGGAAGTCAGCGACGAAGTCGCGATCCAGATCGTTGGCATGCACAAATGGTATGGCGATTTCCATGTCCTGAAGGACATCGACATAACCGTTTATCGCGGCGAACGCATCGTGATTTGCGGGCCTTCGGGGTCCGGTAAATCGACGCTCATCCGCTGCATCAACCGGCTGGAAGAACATCAGCAGGGCAAGATCATCGTCGACAATATCGAACTGACCGGCGACTTGAAGGGCATCGATGCCATCCGCCGCGAAGTCGGCATAGTGTTCCAGCACTTCAATCTGTTTCCGCACCTGACGATCCTGGAAAATCTCACCTTGGCGCCAATTTGGGTCCGCAAGACGCCCAAGGCCGAGGCCGAGGAAACCGCCATGCACTATCTGGAACGGGTCAAGATCCCCGAGCAGGCAGGCAAGTATCCGGGGCAGCTTTCCGGCGGACAGCAACAGCGCGTCGCAATTGCGCGCTCGCTGTGCATGAACCCGCGCATCATGTTGTTCGATGAGCCTACCTCGGCACTCGATCCGGAAATGATTTCGGAAGTCCTCGATGTCATGGTCGGACTGGCCGAAACCGGCATGACCATGATTTGCGTGACCCATGAAATGGGCTTCGCGCGTAAGGTGGCCAATCGCGTCATCTTCATGGA
>Ga0115002_10009464_pt1 | contig 10643 bp, 13 predicted proteins | sample ArcticOcean_MG_C_8_FD_89576 | JGI IMG/M metagenome (GOLD analysis project Ga0115002, IMG submission 89576) | Marine microbial communities from western Arctic Ocean - ArcticOcean_MG_CB11_86 | ecosystem: Environmental > Aquatic > Marine > Oceanic | place: Arctic Ocean: Canada Basin | collected... | reverse complement strand
AGACGTACTCGATGAGCAAAAGGACAAATCGTATTTTACTCCAAGCCGAATGCGGCAGAACGGGACAAGTAATTTATTGAAAAAAGCTACCGACAAAAAAGGCTTATAACCTTCCGTAAGGCGTATGATCACCGCCACCGGTCGCTATTTGGCGACCTTGAACAAGCGTCTGGATGAGGCGGAAGCAGCGGCAAAGTCTTGCGACCACACACGCTACGATGCCGCGATCAAGCTTTTGGCCTCTGCAAATGTTGAAGCCTCGCTCTATATGCAACGTCAACTGTACAATCTTGATGCTTTAGCCTAGGCCGGAGGCGAATATGAAGCTGGTAATTATGACAAGATCAGACGCCGTTGGACCTTCTTTTGGGTGGAAGTGCATGACTCCCTGAGCGACGGAAAGAGAACCGATGCTGCCAGAAGAAATTGGCGCAAGAACTCCCTGAATAACCGTGCCAACCTTTTAGGAGAGGTCTTTAGTGCGGCCTATGGCGAAATATTAAAAAGGATGAATGCCGTCATCCGAACCGCTAATTATCCACCATTTAAGGACTGCAAGAAGCGCGTCAAGGGACCCATATTGGCAGACGCAGATGCGGCCCTTGCTGAGGCTAAAGCCGCGCAGAAAGCCATGGACGAGATGGATGATTTGATTGGCGGTGCCAATATACCAGACACGGGGGCGCCCGCCGGCAAAGGGACGGCGCCCAAGAGACCGACATCCGGTAAAACGGGGATAACCCAATTCCCCGTGTCACCGAAACCGAGAAAAAATCCTAACGGCTACTTTAGGTAGCACAGGGTACCAACTCCAACGCCACTTATCACAATTGATGTTCCCCAAATGCCCAAATTGCCGCTACGCTAGGGCGGGACCCAAGGCGGCAGGCCGTATATGTATGAACGCAACACAATCAAGTACCTGAAGGCGCGGAATTAACAGCTGCGCCGCGAGATCGAGAACCTGGATGATGGCTCATACGCCAGCGGTAGCTGGCCTCAAATGGCGCTTTCTAAATGGACTCCAAACACCAAAAAATCCGATGGCTTCTGTACAGCCCCTCAGAACGAGCGAAACCGTGCTTCCTACATTGCCAATTGTGATGGCAGGGCCCCTGCTGGCGTATCGCACTCCTGCTACAGCAGCTATGTGCCCCAATTGGCCCTGCCCTATGGCCAACGCTATCTACCCCCGGACATCCGCTGAGGAAACTGGCTAAAGGAAAGAACCAATATTTTCGCTTTGCGGGCAAATATCAGGAATTTTAAAATGTGGCTGGGGCGCCTGGGATCGAACCAGGGATGACGGGATCAAAACCCGTTGCCTTACCACTTGGCTACGCCCCATTTGGAAGCCGGAAAATAGGGGGGTTTAAATCATACCGCAATAGATTCCAGCTAAATCTTGCCAGATTTCGAAAAAAACATGGCTGTAAATCAATATTAACGGGCTGTTAAGAATTTTGGGTGTTATGTATATCGCGTTCTTACGATAATTTTTTGTGACATTAGTTGGCTATGTCAGAAAGATCCATTTGGAGTTTAAGAGATGTTTCAACTGAAGCTCGCGCTTCGGTCAAAGCCTGTGCGGAAACAAAAGGCGTTTCGATCATCGCATGGATTTCCTAGGCAATCCATGCGATGCACACCCTGGAACAGTCGCAAACGGCGGATATATCGCGAGACCTATCAAAACCCCTACCACCAGTGGCCCGGATAAGTTCTATCTAACGGGCAATGATGCGCGCCGCTGCCGGAAACGCTTAGGCGCTTATCTAGTTTCTCTATTGCGATGCTCACGATTGCATCATAGAACGAAAACAGATGGTTTGGAACTTATAGCGGTGGCTCTCGAGACAAACCCCGACCGGCCAGTTATTCTGATTACCGGACATGGCGATGTGCCTATGGCGGTAAAAGAGATGAGCAACAGGGCCTACGACTTTATCGAAAAACCGTTTTCGTCTTAGGTGCTGGTCGATGCTGTGCGCCGCGGATTAGATAAAACGGGCCTCGTCCTTGAAAACCGGCATTTACGCGAGGCCCTAACTAAAGGAACGAGACTTGAGAACAGGCTCGTTGGTCAGTCGCTTGGCGCTATAAAATTGCGTGAGAAAATTACGTAATTCGCGGCCGTGAATGCCGATGTATTGGTTACTGGAGAAACTGGCACTGGTAAGGAGCAGGTGGCACAGGCGCTTCACAAATCAAGCCCACGCGGGGACCAACGTTTTGTTCCCGTAAATTGTGGTGCGCTAACTGAAACGATAATTAAAAGTGACCTTTTTGGTCATGAGAAGGGTGCCTTTACGGGTGCTGATCAGACGCGGATTGGTAAGTTTTAATATGCTGCCGGCGGCACCATTTTTCTCGATGAAATTGAAAGCATGCCGCTTGATTTGCAAGTCCGTCTGTTGCGGGTCTTGGAAGAGCGTAAGATTGTTCATCTTGGATCGAAAATCGAGATCCCCTTTAACGTCCAGATCATCGCCGCCTGTAAGGGGAAACTTCGCGATGCTGTGAGCGCAGGGAGTTTTCGCGAGAACCTATATTACCGTCTCAATGTTTTGGCGGTGTCTATACCACCCCTTCGAGATCGGCTCGATGATATCCCGTTGCTCGTTACGCATTTTATCAATCAGAAACGTATCCAAGTTGACCGGGTGGTTGACGATATACCGTTGCCTGAAATGAAACCTCTTATGTCGTATGGCTCGCCCGGAAATGTCAGAGAACTTCGAAATAGTGTGCGACGGTATGTTCTCGGGCAGAGGATTGAATTAGGAAGCCCCGACAATGATGAAGAGACAGCAGAGTTGAATGGTCAGCCGCTTTCCACCCAACTTGCTGCGCTCGAGAAAAAGGTTTTGCAGGAAACGCCGCAAAAGCACGGTGGCCGGTTAAAGTCGACTTATGAAGAGCTGGGCGTGTCTCGGAAGACTCTTTACGACAAGCTCAATAAGTACCGCCTTGGAAACCTCGATGATAAAAGTAAAGGGGATTAAATCTCTTTCAATCAGCGCAGCTCGTGCGGGATCAATGTCGGCCCATCATTGAGTTTCACCTCACCAGTTTCCTGATTGTAGGTCCGTTGCTTGAAGTTGCCTGCTTTCTGTGCCCGGACGATGAAGGCCATGCTGTTTTCGGGGCCGCCATGTTCCTGATGGATGCTGCCGGGTGGAACTGCATCCACGTCGCCAGGTCCGATATTGTGACAGCCTATCTGTTTGAGTTGTGCAGGCCCGGTGTCCCGGGGTGCCTTGTCGGATCGTTCATAGCGATACATGGTTTCGTGACCTTCAATAAGCCCGTAGAGCGTCCATACATCACCATGATCGTGAACACTGGTGACTGAATTTGCCTTGCGTACTGTGGCATTGAAAACGAAGCCAAAATCCGGGTCCTCATAGAATAGAAGGTTCTTCACTTTTGGGGCGCCTTCGACCGTAAGGGGCCAGGTCTTGGAGCTTTCTTTTAGGGATGGGTCTGCTAGCAGCGGCCCCATCGCGTCTTTAATCTTTGACCAGAGAATGTTGGGGCCTAAATCTTGTGCATATAACGCCCGAATTTGATCGACAAAACGGCGTGCGGCGGGGAGTTGTGGCTTTTCCATTACGTGACCTCCATGTAACTGATGATATTTTGCCATTTCTGGAGAGTACTATCCAGTCGGCAAATGGCTGATGTTGGGTCATTTGTTCTGCATCAGCGAAGCCAGCCGCAGGCAACCCAAATGCGGGTAGGCTAAACAAGGGCAGCATCTCAGACATGCAACAATTACTCGCGCGTCTCGATTTGGCGCCAGGAACGCCCCATGGCGTCATGGGCCAGAAGACAGTCGTTACAATCAAAGTGTATCAACGGTTCGCTAGGTTAGAGGTCGACGGAAAAGCCACACCAAGCCTGTTAAACGACCTACGCCAGGTGACGTTGGCGCGATGGCCCCCATCAAGGCACAGCACCCGCGCCCACAGCTCGCTAAGTTTTCGATTTCCTCTAATCGAGGAAATGTGTCGCCTGAGTCCACCAATCAGTGTGGCTGGCGGAAACGGCATCACGCGCAGCAGCAGCCGCGGCTTCATCATCAAATAACCCGAAACACGTGGCCCCACTCCCTGACAGACGGGACAAGCGGCACCCTTCCAGACCAGACAAGGTTTGGAGTACCGTTGCAATTTCCGGCACAAGTTCGATAGCCGGAACCTCCAAATCATTCTGTTGAAGCGCGAGGAATTCACAGAGTCCTTTTCCATCCCTCGGAATAGATCCATCGACTGGCGAAGAAAACGACCCCTTACGCGCTTTGAATACCTGCGGCGTTGAGACAGCGGCGCCCGGGTTTACCAGCAGGACACCAAGAGGTGGCAACGGCTCCATCGGACGGATTATCTCTCCTATACCACTCATCCGCGCGGTCTTGCTGCGAAGACACACGGGGACATCTGCCCCCAACCGCAAGCCAATTGTTGCTAACATTTCGCGCGATACACCGACGCCCCATAGCCGGTTCAACGCCTGTAAAGTCGCAGCCGCATCTGCCGAACCACCGCCAATTCCAGACGATACTGGCAGGTTTTTTTGCAAGGTGATCGCGGCGCCACCTTGATACCCGGCTTCTTCAGCAAGCAACCAGGCAGCCGCTAGAACGAGGTTATCGTCATTCAAAGGCAGACCCTGACCAAAGGGACCATCGATACTGAAAGTAATTTTTTCGCAGGCGTCGACAGTGAGGCGATCACCGATTGCCGTAAAGCCGACGAGACTGTCGAGATCATGATAGCCATCTTCGCGGCGGCCCGTGACATTAAGAAAGAGATTTATTTTAGCAGCAGCGTGAACTGAGATTTGGGTTGCAGAGGCCGAGGCCGACAATTCTCTCAACTGCGGTCGTCGCCTTTATCTTTTTTCTTTAACCCGTCGCGCAGTTTTTCCTCAATCTGAGGAATCAGATCCTTTTCAGGATCAAGAGACAACGCCCGCTTCCATTGAAAGCGGGCTTCGAACTTACGCCCAACGCGCCAATAAGCGTCACCGAGATGATCGTTAATGGTTGGGTCTTCCGGCCTCAATACGACTGCACGTTCAAGATTTTTTGCGGCCTCTGGGTAATCCCCAAGCCGATAAAGGACCCATCCGAGGCTATCGACGATATAGCCATCATTAGGGCGCAGCTCTACAGCTCTCCGGATCATCTTCTTGGCGCGACCCAGCTTGACGCCCTGATCCACCCAGGAATAACCAAGATAGTTGAGAACGAATGGCTGCTCAGGGCTCAGCTTCAGCGCTTGTAGAAAATCCTTTTCTGCGTTCTGCCATTTCTTGGCCCGTTCGAATGCAATGCCCCGTGCATACAACAGAGACCAGTGATTTTTTTCCAGTTTGCCGACGCGTTGAATCGCTCGATCATAGGCACCGACGGCATCATCAAACTTTTTCTTCGAACGGTGTGAATCACCTATCCGTATTAGTGGTTCAAATCGATCCTTGCGCTCCGCTGCCATTCTCTCAAGCAAAGCAATTGCTTCTTCGGTCTTTCCCATTTCGTCAAGGTTGGAAGCCTGGCGTAATCGGGCTGACCATGACACAGGTGATTTGGGATCTACCTTTTTATAAAGGGCGATCGCATCTGCGCTGCGCGACAAAGATTCAAGCAAGCCGCCCAGCAATAATTGTGCCAGCGGAAAATCCGGACGAAGACGTAACGCCATCCGACCGTAGATCAAGGCAAGTTCGGAAGATCGGCCCTGAGCCAAGGTCCCAGCGAGGTTGAAAAATACCTCCGCGAGCCCATCCTTGGGCGTCTCAACAAAGGCTGGCGGTGGCCGCTTTACGGCGATGCGTTCGAGGGTTCCTTCAAGGGCGTCGCTATTATTCTTTGCGGCGTAGCGTTTATAGAGCGCTTCGGCTTCAGGCAATCGACCTTGGCGCTCCAAAAAATGACCGAATCCCATCACCACGCGAATGGAGGCCGTCCCTTTTGATGCTTTCTTGAGAGCTTGTTCGGCCAACGCTATTTTGCCAGCTTGTTCATAGATAAGACCAACATGCATATGACGCAAAGCAGCGAACGAAGCGATCTTCTTCAACGCATCGAGAGATTTTATCGCACCTTCGGTATCGTCAAGAGCGGCCTTCGCCCAGGCCAATAACAGGGGTGATACAAACGTGCTCATGCCACGGCGTGGCATTGTGTCGAGCCGTTTCGCCGCTGCCTCAAACCTGGATGCAAACGCGTCCTCGACAACCAGGCTCAGATTCGCAACCGCAGCACCTTTGTCAGTAGCAACAATCTCTTTTGCCAGGACAGCCGCCTCGGCCATGCGACCGCCTGAGACCAGCGCAAAAAAGGTCTGCCGACGGATCTCATAATTACTCGCGTCAATCGACAGGGCATCCGACAGATAATCCGCCGCGGTTCCAAAATCCCGGGACCGGCGCGCATAACGGCCAGCGAGATATTTCCCGGAAGCCGAGACCAGCTGTACGCCGGGCAAAGTATGCCCCGCCGGATCAGGGCCATCGACTGTCACGATTTTGGATGAGTCCGACCCGTCGACACAGGCTGAAACGAAGGTCAGAGCTGCGATCAAAGGCACCGCCACAAGACAAACACCGAAAGAAGGTATCCGAGATTTCACCCCAACTTTCGCGTTTGGCAAAGACCGACGACCCGAAAAGAGAATTTTAAAATTCTTCATAGCCTTACAACTGAACGCCATCTGTTGTGATTGGAACACATGAAGCAGCTTGTCTTACGACCAAGCAGCGACACCACCGCCATAAATTCGAAAAGCAATCATAGTCCCAAAGGGGTAAAAAAGCGAGTAACAAGCCATCGGCACTCTAACGGCTGATAGCCCAACCTTTCCTACATATTGGGATAATTTGGCCCGCCGCCACCTTCCGGTACAATCCAATTAATGTTTTGTGTAGGGTCCTTGATATCGCAGGTCTTACAATGCACGCAGTTTTGCGCATTTATCTGTAATTTCGGCCCAGTTTCGGCATCGTCCTCAACTATTTCATACACTCCCGCAGGACAATAGCGCTGCTCCGGCGCATCATATTTTTCGAGATTGACCGAGATCGGCACCAAAGGATCCTTGAGTGTCAGATGAACCGGCTGATCTTCTTCATGATTGGTGTTGGAGATATAGACCGAGGACAATCGGTCAAACGACACCTCGCCGTCAGGCTTCGGATATTCGATCTTGGGCGCTTCGGAGGCCGGCAGCAACGTCGTATGGTCGGCATGCTGTTTAAATGTCCACGGCGCTTTACCCCGCAGCAGGAAAGTATCGATCGCAGAATAGATCAGCCCTATCCACATCCCCCAGCGAAACGATGGGCGGATATTTCTGACCCGGTACAGCTCGTCCCAGACCCAGCTTTTTTTCAAATTCACTGGATAGTCTTCCAGCACCTTTCCACCCTCACTGCTCAAGGCAGCGAACGCAGCTTCCGCAGCGATCATCCCGGTCTTCATGGCATTGTGGCTGCCCTTGATCTTAGGCACATTTAAGAAACCCGCAGCACAACCAATGATCGCAGCCCCCGGACAGGTAAGTTCAGGGATCGACTGGAATCCACCTTCATTCAACGCCCGGGCCCCGTAAGCGACACGACGGCCCCCTTCAAAGATCGGACGTATCGAAGGATGCGTCTTGAAACGCTGGAACTCCTCAAAGGGGGAAAGATACGGATTGCGGTAATCGAGCCCGGTGACAAATCCGACAGCAACCTGATTGTCTTCCAGATAATAGAGGAATGATCCGCCATATGTTTTAGTATCAAGCGGCCAGCCAATGGTATGCAGGATACGACCCTGCTGATGTTGTTCCGGATCAATCTCCCACAGCTCCTTGATCCCAAGAGCATAGGATTGCGGATCAGAATCTGACCTCATATTGAATTTTTCAAACAGGTCTTTGGTCAGCGACCCCCGACAGCCTTCAGCAAAAAACGTATATTTGGCATGAAGCTCATAGCCCGGCGTAAAGCCATCCTTGGGCTCGCCATCCTCGCCAACGCCCATATCGCCGGTCGCGACGCCAGCCACAGCGCCATCGTCGTCATATAAAATTTCCGCCGCCGCAAAACCTTCAAACACCTGCACGCCCAGCTCTTCCGCCTGTTCCTTTAGCCAGCGACATACATTGCCAAGACTGACGATGTAGTTGCCTTTGTTATGCATCTGGGGCGGAGTCGGCATCCGGATCGAACCGGTCTTGGTCAGGAACAAAAAATTGTCGTCGGCCGCTTCGGTATTGAGCGGCGCGCCTTTTTCCTTCCAATCCGGGATGAGCTCGTTGAGGGCTTTGGGCTCCAGAACGGCGCCGCTTAATATATGGGCGCCAACCTCAGAGCCTTTTTCGAGCAGGCAAATCGTTAACTCAGTGTCATTTTCCGCTGCCAGCTGGGCCAGACGGATGGCTGCTGAGAGGCCTGACGGTCCCGCCCCAACAATGACGACATCCACGTCCATCGATTCGCGTTCCATAATTCCCTCTTCTGATTCTTCGGGTGCTGTTTAACAGCGCATAGTCATGATACCGTTTTCTCATGGTTCAGGAAAACAACGCAACCGAACTTCTGCGATGGTACGTAGAAAGCGGTATCGACGAGGCACTGGAAGAGCAGCCTGTGAATCGCTTTAAAGCGCCCGAACCCGTCATCAAAAAATCCTCTCCTCTCCCGGTAGCGCCCGTATTGCAGGCTGAACGCGTCTCCGACGCCACGGCAATGTCTCCCGTGATGACGGCTGCATCGGCTACCCCGGCAGCATCGCCGACGCCACGACCACCGACGGAACTCGTTTCGCGTGATGCGGCGACCAAATCGGCACGCGCCGCCGCGACAGCCGCGGATTCCCTTGAAGCATTACGCGACGCAATGGCGGCCTTTGAAGGCTGCCCGCTCAAACAAACTGCCAAGAACCTCGTGTTTGGCGATGGCTCGGCGGACGCAAAACTGATGTTTATCGGCGAAGCGCCGGGCGCTGAGGAAGATCGGCAAGGGATACCCTTTGTCGGCCCCGCGGGTCAGCTGTTGGATCGGATGCTTGCGGCGATCTCTTTACAGCGCAGCGACGTCTATATCACCAATATCCTGCCGTGGCGGCCACCCGGAAACAGGACACCGACTGATTCGGAATTCGCGGCCTGTATGCCCTTTATCGAACGGCATATCGAACTGGTTGCGCCAGAAATTTTGATCGTCGTCGGCGGAACTTCGGCCAAGACATTGTTGGGAACCACCCAGGGGATCATGCGGACCCGCGGCAAATGGCTCGAATACAACCGGGAGGATCTAACCGCGCCGATACCGGCGAGAGCTATTTTACATCCGGATTATCTGTTGCGCTCCCCTGCCCAGAAGCGGGAGACCTGGATGGATTTACTGGAAATCCAGCAACGATTGACCGACACACCCATAATATAAAACCAAACAACAACATTGATGAAGATCAAACGGCTAGCCATAATCGGTTTTTGAATAAGCGTTTTTCGCCTGTCCAACGGGATAACTATTTCCGACGCGAAAAGCCTACGCCAGCCCGACACGGTTTCAGTGAGCCGGCAAGTCTAATCAGAAGCGCTTGACGATTTTAACGGCGGCGTTATCTGTGTAACAAGCTACTCGAAAATTATATGCACCGAACTGGCAGAGAGTACCGCTTGTGAGCGATACAGAAAAACCAGAGGCCACACCGATATCATAAGAGAGCCCTACTAACGGCGCAGCCCCAAGCGAAGCGGTGCCAGACGAGGTCACCGCCGCAGAGGCAGCAGCAGCCGCGGAAGTCAAATACTCGATCTCTTCCGGTCTATCTGCACGTCTCGCACGGCAGAATATCTCGCTGGCCATCACGCCCTATCTGTCTGGCCTGCTCTACTGCATTGGCCGCAACGCCGAGGGAGGTATTAATGTTTATCAGGCGGCGATGCCCAAACCGATGGGGCTATTTCTGGGTGGTGATACCGGGCTCACCATGACGGCAGGTCATGCAGTTTAAAAACTGTGCTGGAGCCTGATCAGCGGATCAACGACACGGTCGAGGGTCAAATTTGTGACATGGATCGGCCGTTTTGTCGCCTCGTACTGTGGATAACATGATGAGGAGATCAATTCGGGCACGTATTCTGCCAGCGCTGAGACCCTCGCTTGCCATCGCTGCGGCGAGCCGTTAACCATCTAGAACAGTCGTTTTGTGGGAGCATCCTTCGTTTGCGTAACTTCATTTCCGGTTTGATGAAATTTACCACGATTGTAGTGGCGGTCTGTATTTTGGGCGCGACCGCCGCACAGGCAGCCGACAAGCCCCCCGCCTCGTCGAATCCGAACATTGCTTCGATACCGCAGCCGCTGTCAAAAGCCGATGCCGCGCTATACCGCCAAATCTTCGCCGCCCAGGTAAAGGGCAGCTGGCGGCGTGCCAACCGACTAATCAAGAAACTGTCGAACCGGTTGTTGCTCGGCCATGTTCAGGCGCAGCGCTATCTGCATCGCACGCATTATCGCTCGCGCTATAAGGAGCTCGCCGCGTGGCTCAAAGACTATGCCGACCATCCCGACGCCCCGCGGATTTACAAGCTGGCGCTGAGCCGCAAGCCGCGTCGCTATCGCGCGCCGCGCCGACCTGT
>Ga0115002_10009463_pt1 | contig 10644 bp, 17 predicted proteins | sample ArcticOcean_MG_C_8_FD_89576 | JGI IMG/M metagenome (GOLD analysis project Ga0115002, IMG submission 89576) | Marine microbial communities from western Arctic Ocean - ArcticOcean_MG_CB11_86 | ecosystem: Environmental > Aquatic > Marine > Oceanic | place: Arctic Ocean: Canada Basin | collected... | reverse complement strand
TGTCAATGGGAATCAGAGATTAATGTTCCTGGATGAGTGAACCGGCGTATTGCAGAGCCCCTCCAGGCTCAGGTGGGGAAAGTCACCCCTTTTTTGCGTTGGGTGCCGGACCCGGCCTTGGATACCCGCCAGGAGAGATCGTTCAAATTAGGACCGGTTTCTTCCTCTCAGGACCGTAGAAAACCTAAACCTCCTACCTCCCGGAACCAGCCTTCCGGCCTTCATCCATCCATCGGTACTACGCTCATACGGAAGACACGGCGGGCAGGTTAACCAACGACACACCCTATGGTGGGACATCCTGGCCACCGATTCCAGGAAGCACGAGAAATGGTAGCTTTAGACCAAATCAGGTGGCAACTTTGGGCCGGATTCGGTGGCAACATTCCTCCGAAATAGGAAAAAAAAGAACCGGGCCTGCACGATGATGGCCTCAAACACAACCTCCTTGACATCATCCGTAACCGATAGCATCATGGCAGAGCCAATGCTATCACATACTCTCAGAATGGTGGATACCGTGCAGATCGCCTCTATACTGATAATGGTCCAGGCGCTGTTCATCCCTGGATGGGCAGACGCTCAGCCTGAACCTATTTCCACGAAGAATGTATACGTCGTAGAAGTCACTGGAGAAGGTTCCGGTGGCAAACAGTCCACCATTGCCGAGGTGGAGCAGCAGGCCAAGCAGGACGCGATGCGTCAGGCTGTGGAGCAGGCGGGTGTCTATCTGGAGACGAACACGCAGGTGGATATGGCGAGGCTCAGTAAATGGACTCTGTCCAGCTCTGGTGCAGGCATTCAGTTCATCATGTAGTACACTACAACAACGCGACCCACGAAACTACGAAGGCTACCCCCGCTAGGTTAAGAACCTGTTCGCCGCGGGAATGATAATCGCTGGGACCGCCTGAGTGAGTAGAATCTTCCATTAGCGATACACGCCTTTCGACTACATCGTCATCCCAATTCGCTGGGCTGATATCCAGCATCCTTCAGATATTTTATCACCTCATCGACACTCTTGAAAGTCTGCTCGATCCACTCTTCGATTAGGCCAGGCGAAAGCCCATCAACCATCAGTACCCCATAGCTCACTTGGTCTTTGCCGTCCCTGCCTTCGAAGACTCGCGCCCAGGGATATTGCTCGTAGGCGTTTTCCGACCAGCCCAAGCTGTCCCAGTAAAGTTCTAATTCTTGCTTGATGGGCCGCGCACCATTCGCGAGCGGTTCCACCCGCTCCGACGAAAGTTGTTCCTGGATGTGATAGACAGACTCGGCGTGCCAGTCTTCTCTTCTTACACACAGCAATGTGCAGATGGGATCCCCAGGCCAATCAAATCCAGACATACTGTCGCCCCCCAACGGTGATGTCAGTGCCCTGCCTTCGCGATCCCCCTGACGAGATCGGTCACGTCCTTCGTTGGGGAGTGCTTACCCCCGCACCTCGGGCACACTTTGTCCGAGTAGACGTATATCTCGTCGCTCACACGGCCGCACGAGTAGTGAAAGATGCGAAACGACGGCTCGCCCACAATTTCTCCCTTTGCAAGCGCTGCCGCGATCTCTGATCGCAACGCAGCCTCTTCTCCAGCCGACATGTGGAATGCGCCTTGCCCAGCATACTCCTCCACGCCTTCATCCTCTTCATCCTCTTCATCCTCTTCATCCTCTTCATCCTCTTCATCCTCAAGGGTAATGTAATTCTGAAGTTCCTCTTTGCATTGGACCAACTGCCTTTTGAAATCTTCATCTTCTGGGTTCTTCAGCCACAGGTAATAAACTCCCCAACTGGTTCCCACTCCCCCTTCAATCATGGAGTATGTAACGACCATCGGGAAATTGGAGATGTGTTCGAAGACGTCGGACTTGCTGTAGCCAAGCTGCTCGGATAAATGCTCTATTTCAGCGATGAGTTCAAGATGAATGCACCAGTATTCATCTCCTTCTTCACTGGTCCTTTTGCCAATCAGGAACTCGCAAGAACTCTCTGAGCAACCAACCAATTCCTGGTCACTCGAACCAGGCTGGTCCTCCAGATCGGGGTCCTTGCACCAGGGGCACCTGCAGAATTCGTCGTCATCCTCAAAACGCCTGCCCCAAGCTTGGTCGCATAAATCAGCTTCCTTTCTGGTTAGCTCACGTCCCATGTAGTCCTCCCTTACCAAATCTGAGGCCCAAATCGAAACCGCCTCCCCCCTTCGTCAGCAGTTCGGCATCATCTTGCTTACAATATCTACCCATATCCGCGTGTTACCCGTCCCGGGGAGCACACATGAGCATCGAGGCATCTAGATCGGTTAAATTAACAGATTTGCCAAGGTCAGCGTTTGCCTTAAAATATTGTATATTAATACTTTGAGATGTTTTTATTTTTGCGAAAGTGTGTAACAAACCTAACACCCATTCCTCTATTCTATCGGAAATACCGTTTACGGTATTATAACCGGAAAGGCTTGGTTCGAAACTGGGCTATGGTAGATATAAATCGGCATTGGATCTCTATTCGAACGCGGATAAACGATCAAGGAATGCTTGCTTGACCCGATTTTTCTCTTGAACTTGACACGTCTGCCTCTGATACGGCAACAGCCTATGTTTGAGGAGGTCGCGAATCCCCCTTCCCTCGCCATCGGTCACGTGGGGATCCGCGCCAGCGGCCAACAAGATTCTCGCTGTTTCCACAAAGCCATAACCTGCTGATGAGTGTGCAGACTCTTGGCCAAGAGCGGCATACATTAGAGGAGTCCTTCCGTCATTGTCTTCGGCCTCGAAATCCACATCTGCGTCTATTAGAAGCCGCACAATCTTGCCCTCACCGACACCTGCAGCTACGTGGAGTGCTGATCCACCATTGTCGTCTTCGGCCTCGAGATCCACATCTGCGTCTATTAGAAGCCGCACAATCTCGTCCTCACCGACACCTGCAGCTACGTGGAGTGCTGATCCACCATTGACGTCTTTTGCGTCCAAATCGCTACCTGATTTTATCAGAATTTTAGCCACCTCTGCCAGATTATTTTCTATTGCAAAGATGAGAGCATCCTCAGGGCTGTAGGCAGCGAAGATTGGCACCTTCCATTGGAGTTCAGTGACCTCAGCCTGGTCGATGCTCCAATAAAGTTCTTCCGCTACCGCCTGTGCGAAACTGACTCTAGTGACCAAGTCCTCGCAGAGCTCTATCGTCTTCGCCCTCGATTTGGGGTCCACGAAGAAATAGTGGAACTTGTCAGTTCCCGGACCCCAATCATAGAAATACCTATGGTAGACTTTGACGGAATCAACCCCCCCCTCGATTATCTCCAAGATATTCTCACCTGCGCCTGGATCCGAGACGCCGTCCGGCAATACAGAGTCTAAGTCTATCAATTCGAAGTCCCCGAAACGTCTTGCGAATTCCTCGAAACCTTCAATGGTAGAGAACGGCCGCGCCCAGGTCATGTCTCCCGGTTCGCCGTACCCCATCTCATTGGGGCACGACCAAAGGCTGCATCCTTCCTTATAAGGACAATATGGGCACTTGTAATTTTCATCCATGCCCCGCTCGAACTCCTGCTCTTCAGCTTCGGTAAAAAATGCCATTTAGAACACCTCCAAGGGAGGAAGGAACGATGTGCCTAGGAAGACAATAACCCTCTTCGCTGACTGCTGCGTTTTCATTGATAAATTTGAAGGTTTAACCCTCCAAAACTGTCGTTATATAATAATCACTTTTTAGAACTGTAAAATTGGCCACGAAATTCGCTATTTTTCTTTTTTATTATTGGTGTTTTCGTATATATTGTAATATACCATTTTGCTTGTTCTAAAGCAAGATTTTGAGGCCATTATTCGACGATTTTCTTACAATATTTCAGCCTCATTTTTGGGAGAATTTTATATGCCTTTAAGCACCTTAATTTCGTCCTCTGAAGCAGCCCAGATCAAGGCCTGTACAAGACAGGCCATCGTGGATGCCATAGCGCGCGGTGCCATAGACGGCCAGCAGGTGGGTCGATCTTATATGGTCCGGAAGAACGGCAAATTCGAGCGGTGGAAGGCCAACCCACGCAGGCAGATGGCGGGTCGTGAGGCGCACAGATCGGGCAAGAGGAAAAGGTAGGCCAATGAAGGTGGAGGCTATCTGCTACTGGTGGTCAGTGGCTGCCTCCTACCAGGTTATTCTTCCCCCCTAGAGGGGCACGGGGTATTGTGATTCACAGAAAATTTGTGGGTCCCATCTTTTCTACCATCAGGTTTCGGTAGCAGCTTCAAATTTATTAGTTCAGCGAAAGTGCTTTATCAAAATTAATTGACGCCCATTCCACTGGGATACATATTTCGGCATCCGGAAGGCAGGCCGGGGAAATAGGGATAACAGTGAGAGGGCGAGGAGGGTCCCTCTTCTCCAGCGCCTCCCGGTGATACAAAACCAAAGCGCTTCTATGGGTCTGTTGCTCTGGATTCCACACGAGTTGGTCGTCAGGCATCAGGCCGATTGGACCGAAAGATCACCAGATGGGAATTGAACTCACCAGCTCAACCGGTTCCGAGAATGCGGACAAGGTCATCCGCGGGATTGTCGATCTCCTCGAAACGGTCTTCCCCGAGCAAATTCGAGGGTACTATGTCACGGGGAGTTACGCGGATCGTACGGCGTTCTCTGCGAGCGACATCGACATGATCGCTCTATTCAAATCCGGTACCGATACGCGAGACCGTCGAAAGGTCGGACAGATTGTCCCGCATAGCTTGGACTTCTCCCCCATACTGATAGACATCCTGGGGGCAAGCGAGGACGAGCCCAGCTTCGTTGGCCACCAATTGGCGCATGCCAGTTTATTCGTCTATGGAGAGGACACGCGCGACCGAATCTCGCCCGTTCCAGAGGATGTCTATCGCCGGACTTGTCTGAGCGTGCCCCTCCGGTTCATGAAAGACGTCGCCCGGGGGCAAGAAGAGGTGGTGTTTCCCCTGGGGTATCCCGATCCTGACGGCGAGTTTTTCGGATACGATTGGGATTCGATCCAGAACTGCCATGATACCAGGGTTCTGATGGCCATCGTGGGGAAGATCGCAACAGCACTCGTCTTCTTGAAGGCCCGGGAGTTCGTCGCCACGAAGTCCGAATGTGTCTCAAAGTATGAGCGGTTTGTTGCAGACCAGTGGGCGAACCTCGTTCGAGACGTCTACGCCGTCTGCAGGAACCGATGGAAATACGAGATTCCCCAGTCCGAACGCGACCGGCTCCAATTGAGAGAGATCTGCAAAGCGACCCTCGAATTCGAGAATCACTACCTCGAGCAATACCGGGCCTTCCTTCAAGAACATCTCCTGGCGGCGGATCGGGAGGAGCAAATGCGAATCGCAATGACCCTAGGCGAAATCGTCTTTCCCGACTCCGAGTTGCTGGAGAGACTCGAGCAAGTTACCTCGGAGGGCTGTGAACTCAGCGAGGTGGTCGAACGATCTGCTGCAAAGATGCGAAAGGCGATAGGTTAGCCGTGCTCAGTATGTCCGATGAGGAGCGCCTGCTCTCAGAGCAGTATAAAAACTCCGGTAATCTCGAAGCCCGTGTTCAGCTTCACGAATTATACAGCACGAACAGACAGGGCTGGCCTCGGTGGGTCTTCGAGCGGCTCAGGGTTCCCGCGAACGGCCACGTCCTCGAGCTCGGGTGTGGGCCGGCCCGTCTTTTTTGGGCCCTCAAAAAGGTCCCGAAAGCCTCCTGGAAAAACGAACCCCATCGTAAGAAGGCATTTCAGTCAAAGACCAACTATGACCATATCTGGGAGACCCACCGTGCAAAGCAATGCCGATAGCGCCCAGTCCTCCCGCCCGCCTTTTTCGAGCGTCGATTGCGAGGGGACGTACCGGCATCACCTGCAAGGCATCTGTACGAACGAGGTGGACGCCATTTACTGGAGTTTCACCACAACTCTCGTAAAAACCGACAGGGATGGAAATGTGAGAACGAAGGTGGAAGTTCCCAGACATTACGGTGATCTCTGCTTCTGCGACGGCGCGATTCACGTGGCCGTCAACTTCGGGCGATTCAACGACCCCGAAGGCAATGCCGACAACTGGGTCTATGTGCACGACGCAGACGACCTGAAACTGTTGTCCAAGCACGAGTCGTCCGAAGTCTTCTACGGCGCCGGCGGGGTTGCCTATCATAACAGCAAGTTCATAGTTATCGGGGGACTGCCGGAGGGCGTGGAAGAGAATTATATCTACGAGTACGACAAGGACTACAAGCTCGCCAACAAGCATGTCCTCATTAGCGGATACACCCGACTCGGAATCCAGACGGCGACGTTCGCCGCCGGCCTTTGGTGGTTCGGCTGCTATGGCAGCAAACTGCTCACGACCGATGAATCGTTCAACTTGATCGGCAAGTACGATTTCGACTGCGCGCTCGGAGTTGTCGGGATTTCAGGCGGTACGTTCCTGATTGGGCGAGGCAGGGGGGAGGGCGATCAACGGACTGGAAAAGCGTTGTTGGCGGATGTCGATGAGGAAGCGGGGCTGACGATTCGCTCGGTGGCGAAACTCTAGAGAATTAAAGCGCCGATGCGCTCATGGTCTTACCTCCTGTGCAGAAACCAGATCGGCGACGACCAGGGCAGGCCCTACCTTCATACACCGGCAAGCCTAACTGCTGGCCGGTGCTCATCCGGAAAAGGCAACACATCTGTTTCTTTCCTTGGGACTCCCCTCGGGGTCACCAAACGAAAGAAACATCCTAAGGATGTAAGAAGCCCCTCTGGGTTTGATACCAGCAGGGGCTCTTCTTGTTGGGGAATCCGGACTTCCGCTACGTTCGCCTGCATCAGCTTCTTCTTCTCCTCCGGGGTTGCCAACTCCAGCGTCTCCAAAAGGTCCACAATTGCCATTTCGACTTTCTTTGCATCAATCTCTGCAATCTCAGGTGGCATCGCAGCCTTGCGAGACCGACGCTCTGACTCCAGAGCTGCTCTCTGTTCCTGACAAGCCGTCATCTCGTCCACCAACTCCTGGGTCGGCCCCAGAGCCTTCAGAGAGGCCGTTAGGTTCGCGATCTCCCTTTCAACCTTCCTAATTGCCTTATCCAGGTCCTGCGTATCGGTGGATGCCTGCATTTCCTTCATAGTAATTCGATACTCCTCTACGACATCCTCAATGACGCCCACCTTCAGAAGGTCTTTGGATACCGCTTTAACGGCAGCAGCTTCGATCCTGTCCTGCCGCACGAGCCGACTATTGCCGCAGACGCTTTCGCCCCGATTTGAGTGGTAGCCGCACCTGTAGTAGCGGGCCCCTCCCCTACTCTTGGCGCCAGTGATAGAGAAGTTGGCACCGCACTCGTCACACTTCAGTAGACCAGAAAGCATATAGGGTGCGTGTCCGGTGTTGTATCCGCCTTTCCCGTTCTCAATATGCCTCCGTACTCTGCCTTTTCGCTCTTGGACGGCCTCCCACAGATCATCATCAACAATTGTCTCGTGCGCCCCCTTGTGAGTTACCCACTCTTCCCGCGGTTTTGGGGTCTTGGTCCCAATCTGGACTTTTTTATTCCTGCGTGTCTGGTTCCACACCCTATACCCGCGGTAGCTTTCATTGAATAGGATCGTGCGAACTGCCGAGACATCCCAAGTCTTGCCACCGGGCGAAACGACCCTCTCACTGTTCAGTGCGTGCGCGATCTTCTTGTAACTCCCGGCACTGCTATATTCCTCGAAGATCCTGCGAACGATTCCCGCCTGTTCAGGAACCACTTTGTAAGTGACATATCTGACCGGCTGCCCCTCCTTGTCCAGCTTCCCGTCTGGATCAACGACCCTTCTCCCTCCGGTAGCCGTAAGGTGCCTTACCGCCACCGTGGAAGCCCTTCTGGGTGACCTGCCTCTGGCCCTCAAATGCATACTGGCCAATCTGGATGCTGTCAAATTCGTCTTTCCACTCATATATACGCTCGATCAGCGTGCCGATATGGCCATCCGGCACAGGCTGGGATACGAACTTCACGTCTACACCCTGCCGCCGCAGGCCAATCTTGTTGAAGATGGCTTCGTCCTGATTTCGTCCGAAGCGGGAGGTGGACCATGCCACGACAACGTCGAAAGGTCGGTCCTTCTGTTTGGCAAGGGCGATCATCCGGTTAAACTCGTCCCGTCGAAAGGTAGTGGTACCGGACCGGGCCTGATCCACGAATACACATTCTGCTGAAAGGGACCAGCCCTGGTCGTTGGCGTAGTCTCAGCAACGTTCCAATTGGTATTCGATGGATTCACCGCCGGTCTGTTCATCGCTGCTGTAGCGGGCGTAGATTGCTGCTCTGGTAACCTTCATCGTGTCCTCCATCTCGCATTGCCGGCCTTCTGGTGCCGCTCTGATAGCGCCCACTCCTGAAATCTCCTGTTCACCTTAACCACGAACCGCTTTCCAACAGGCACGGTGTCGATTTCACCGCGCTTGATGGCACGGATGATCACCTGGCGAGACGTGCCTTTGACGGCCGCAGCTTCGTCTGTTGACAGTAGGTTCATCTTGGGTCCCTATATCGACCGCCTAAATTTTGAGTGACATGAGTTATGCAACAATATACCCTATCCCAGGGCCATTGGCAAGGGGCGTAAGCAATCCGGCCAATGGTAAGTCCTTGCAATTCCAGACTCAAGATCACACACCAGTGGACGGAGTTTGAGTCGTGCCAGGCACAGTATTGGCGTAACTTCCAGGCGAGCAGCGCTGGTATCGGAGAAGCATTCTGTGATCTTAATGAGATTGTGTCTAGGCTTTGAATACCATAGGAACCGAATGAATACAGGTCTTGCATTGGGCTTTCTAACATATTATAATGTCATCTAGTTGCACACCTTATAATGGTATCTAATTGCACACCCCAACAGACATTCCCCGCTATTGCAGTTATGAGTTAGTTTGACAACTTGGATGGTGAGGAATATTAACAATGTGTGGTGCCGATTGTTGGCGGGGCCAATAGCGCAAAAAACAGAGCGGATTGGTAACCTGCTTGTTTTTGTCTTTTACAGTTGCTAGTCGTATCCAAGGCACGCCCAGAAAAATGATGTTGAGTAGGCGCGTCACCAGGCATGTGCTGAAGAGCTTGCTAGAGAGGGCGGTGGAATGGGGTTACCTGAAATCGAATCCGGCAAAGGGTGTGAAGAAGTTCCGGGTGGATGTGAAAGAACTAAAACTTTCCGGTAATCCAGGTGACCGTTCTGGCGTAAGGCCACGTGAGGAAGATGTTGCCGAATTTGTAAGGAATCGGACGATTAAAGCTCAGTGGCGGAAATTCCTGCTGAATGTGGGAATGCTCGTGGCCGTGCCCAACCTCGGACTCAACGTCATTGCGACCTGTATGCCTCAGGATTATCTCCTCTAGCTGGCCGTAAAGAATCCGGCTCTCATTTGCCAATGTTGGCCTTTCATCTTGCGCTGATTTTGCCCCGGCCAAACCATAGGCCTTCTCCACGATGGTCTGCAGGTCTGCGAGCTTTCCGAGAGTTTCCTTGGCGGTACGTAGAAAGGGCCCTCACATCAAGATACGGTGGGGCCGGATGCTGACAGAAGACTATGCTAGCCACGGAGGGGCGGTAGAGTGTTAGCCGGGGTCCCTCGACCCCGTTCGGGATAAACTCGCCCTGGTCAGGCGATGAAAAACCGGCAGTGGCTGAGAGTTGCCCGGCCATTTTCCTCACGCCATTTTACATCCCGACGGAGCGTATCACACGCTCCGTCGGGATGCGACGACTCCATTCACGATAGGTAATGGCTTTTCTCTTCTAAGTTTGTTTATCGTGAAGACCTAATTTCTTTTGAAAATGCTGTAGAGAACAGCGACGGCGGCCAAGCCAACAAGACCGTTCGCACCTAGGGCAGCTACAATCCCTGTTACGTTGCCTACTACATCACCAGGCAAAAATGCTGCATTTGATCCGAAAATTACCTGAAGAACGACTGCTAAAGCTACTACCGCAAGTCCAACTTCCGTCAGTTTTCTTACCACTCCAACTATTGAATCGAGCATCTGCATAACACCCCTCCTAACATAATTGTGTAACTGCTTAACCACCACCTAATGAACAATATGGGTTAATCGGACTTATTAGCAAGTGTAAAATGAAGTGCACCATACCATTAAGCCGCAGACAGACTCACCTAAATTGGACCAGTGAGGAAACATATAGGAAGTTTCAGCAATGGGTGCCCAACAAACGCAGGCAGAAGGCTGGACGTGAAGCGCACAGATCGGGCAAGAGGAAAAGGTAGGCCAGGGCAGGTGGAGGCTATCTGCTACTGGTGGTCAGTGGCTGCCTGCTACCAGGTTATGCTTCCCCCCCAGGGGGCCGGGGGCATTTTAATTAACGGATATATGTGGGTCCCAAGTTTAATAGTTCAGTAAAAATACCCTTAGAAAGATCATCAAAAAACGCCCGAAACGAGGGCGTTTTTATTTTTCCATGCAAAAAATGGGCATTTAGCTAAAGATACACACTCTTTTATCCGATCCGATAATAGGGGGATAGTGGGTCTATCTGGTCTTCCCGATTTAGTGGACAATGAGTTAAGTGTTTTGTATCTGTAGAGTGTCTTCTCCACCACCAGGAGGCATATCTATGGCTCGCAAGAATCGCAGGAAGTTCACTCGAGAGTTCAAGT
>Ga0115002_10009462_pt1 | contig 10645 bp, 14 predicted proteins | sample ArcticOcean_MG_C_8_FD_89576 | JGI IMG/M metagenome (GOLD analysis project Ga0115002, IMG submission 89576) | Marine microbial communities from western Arctic Ocean - ArcticOcean_MG_CB11_86 | ecosystem: Environmental > Aquatic > Marine > Oceanic | place: Arctic Ocean: Canada Basin | collected... | reverse complement strand
TGACCCAGCGGTCGTCGCCGCTGCCGGGGCGACGTAGCTCGACAGCGACACGCTTGTACTCGGCGCGACGCAGAACGGCAAGGCGCGGGCGTACCCGATCTTCCAGCTACGGCTGCATCCCGTCGCGAACGACGTACTTGGCGGGAAGCCTTACCTCGTCACGTTCTGAATCATCTGCTCCTCGGGGGGTGGGGGGCGGCTTCGATTCCCTGCGCGACAATGACCGGTGTTCCACACCGTCGTGATTTACAACGGCGTCACGATGTGGGACGACCGCACGGGCAGCGCCTGATCGCACCTGGAGAGCCCCGCGCAATCGGCGGTGATGACGGGCGAGGCACTCACTGTGCTGCCACTACAGACGACCACCTGGGGAGCATGGGCGCGGACCATCCGGACACGACGGTGATCGGCATCGATACCGGCTTCGAGTACCGCGAGCGCGTCTCGCTCGCGGGCGGCAGCCTCGGGCAGACGTTCACGGACAGCCTCGATGAGATCGACGAGCGGCTGCCGCTGAACGACCTGGTGCTCGGCGTGCTGGTCGGCCAGCAGGCGACGGAGTTCCGTATCGAGGCGATCCGTGACGACGTCCTGCTCGCCACCGAGGTTGCTGGCATCTCCCTCGTGATCCTCGCCGACGCCGCCGGTGAGCCGTCGCTCGCTTACTACCGCGCGCTGACCGACGGCCGCGTGCTCGACTTCGAGCGTGTCGACGGAGCGATCCGCGATGCGCAAACAGGCTCCTGCTGGACCTCGAGCGGTCTCGCCACCGAAGGTGAACTGGCCGGAGTGCAGCTCACCTTCGTCACGTCGTTCCTCAGCGAGTGGTACGGCTGGGCAGCGTTCCACCCGGACACCTCGATCGAGGGTTAGGTCTGCGAAGCGTCCCCACAGAGCTGATGGCTCAGAACCCGCCGCCGTTGACGCGGATCTTCTGGTTGGTGATGTAGCGGCCGTCATCGCTCACGAGGTGGGCGACGGTGCCGGCGATATCCGCCGGGGTGCAGACGAAGCCGAACGGAGCGGTGGCGTCACGTTCGCGCATGTCGTCCGGGCCCGGGAGTAGCGAGATCAGGCGGCGGCCCATGTCCGTGTCCACGAGGCCGGGCGCGACGATGTTGACGCGCATCCCGTGCTCGCGCTCTTCCTTCGCGAGGGTGTGCGCGACCGCTTCCATGCCCGCCTTGCTCAGCGAGTAGAGGCCCATCTGCGGGCCCATACCGTCAGTGGCGACGCTGGAGATCATGATGACGTCGCTGCGGTCAGCGTTGCGCATGTGCGGGACGAACGCCTTCGTGGTGTGGATCGGACCCCAGAGGTTGGCACCGATCAGGAGCGCGTACTGCTCGAGGGTGGCGCCGGTCAGGGTCGGACGACCGACACCGCTGGAGCCGATGCCCGCGTTGTTCACCACGATGCTGATCTGACCGAAGGCGGCGATCGCCTGCTCCGCCATCGCGTTGACGGCGTCCGCGCTGGCGACATCAGCCTGGTAGACCTCGGCGCGGCGTCCGAGGGCGCGCACCTCTTCGGCGACCTCGTTAGCGGCCTCGGCGTTGTTCGCGTAGTTGATCGCGATGTCGGCGCCATCGTGCGCGAGGCGCACGCAGATCGCGCGACCGATGCCGCGGCTACCGCCGGTGACCAGTGCGGTGCGTCCTTCGAGGGCGGGCATGGGGAGCTCCATTCGTTCGTCGGGGTGTGGTTCAGTCGGGTCCCGCACTTTAGCCGAAGGCGCTCGTTCGCTCAGTCCCCAGCGGGTTCGAGTAGCGAGAGCGCCATGACGACCTCACCGCCGTCGATCTCGCCGGTCGGGGCGAAACCGAGTTGTGCGTAGAACGGCGCGGCATTGCCCTCGAGATCCGCGTGGGAGAGCACGACACGATCAACGGCCTCGACGGCCCCGACGGCGCTCGCTCGCTCGACCACCAGCCGCATGGCGGCCGCGCCATAGCCGTGCCCCCGCTGACCGGCGTCGATCATCATTCGCCAGACGTAGACGAAGCACTCCTCGAGCACATCGATGCCTTGCACGAAACCGACGGGGTCGTCGTCCGCGTAGATCGCGTGGAACCAGACGTTCGGCTAGAAATGCGCCTCGGCAATCGACTGGGCGTTGTGGGCGACGAGTGCTCGCTGGCTCGGTGCCACGGTCAGACCGAAGATCGCCCGCAGGTTCTCCTTCGTGACTTCGCGCAGTTCGACGGTCATGCCACCGGTCTAACTCAGGATCGCAGTCTGCTTGCGTTCGATCAGCTCGAAGTCGATCTGAGCGCCGAGGCCCGGCTCGTTGAAGGCGTGGACGAAGCCATCCTCGTCGGGATCGATGTCCTCGACGAGGCCGTACTTCTGAGCGCCCGAAGGCAGCAGTACCTCGAAGTACTCGCAGTTCTTGATCGCCATGATGACGTGGAGGTTAGCGACGTTGTTGAGCGAGTTACCGCCGTGGTGGACCTCGTAATTCATGTGGAACGCCTCGGCGAGGTGGGCGGTCTTGAGGCAGGCGGTGATGCCGCCCTTCACCGCGACGTCGCCTCGGAGGTAGTCGGTGGCCTGCGCCATGAGCCAGGGGACATAGGAACCGAAGCCGCCGGGCGAGTACTCGGTGGCGAGCAGTGGAATCCCGAGCTGCTGACGCAGCTTCACGTAGTTGCCGATGTCGTCGTCGGCGAGCGGGTCTTCGTACCAATAGAAGTTGAGCGCCTCGGCGACCTTGCCGACGCGCAGAGCATCCGGGTAGTCGTAGGCCCAGGTGGAGTCGAGCATGATGCGGTAGTCGTCGCCGACCGCGTCGCGGACCGCCCGGCAGACGGCGATGTCGCCCTCGACGCTCGCAGTCGGCGGATGGATTTTGTAGGCGGCCCAGCCATCAGCTTTGTACTGCGCGGCCTGCTCGGCATAGTCTTCGGGGGTTTCTAGAGCGGGCGAACTGGCGTACGCCGGCACGCGGTCACGATAGCTTCCAATCAGCTGGTGGATCGGCAGCCCGGCGATCTTCCCCCCGAGGTCCCAGAGCGCGATGTCGACCGCGCCGATCGCCCTCGGAGTGGTCATGCGATACCGCTGCTGCAGGCCCTGGTAAAGTCGCTCGCGGTCCAGCGGGTCCTGGCCGACGACGACCGGCTTCAGGTGGCGCGTGATCGAGAGCGCGTCGAGCTCCGCGCTGCGGCTCGCATTACCGAGAAACGCGTGGCCCTCGAAGCCCTGGTCGGTGGAGATGGTGACCAGGCCGAGCTGGCTCTGGCCCTCGAATGTCGGGGCAAGCTGGCCGTACTTGGTCGCGGGGATGTCGTCCCACGTGAAGAGCTTCACGGTCAGGTCTGTGACCTTCATTAGTGATGTCGCTCCTCGCTCGGCCGGGGTCGCAGGGAGCAAGATAGCGCGTCACCTCGGAGGGCGCGGGGCGACAGCGGGCCAAACGACCTGGGGTGGGCGAGGAACGCGAGGAACGGCTGCCGCCGCCGGGTCACTTCGCCCGGTTGGCCTTCAGGCGGGCGCGGATGATCTTCTGAATCAGGTTCGCTGGTAGTTGCAGTTCTGAGGTGAAGTGGATCGTGGAACCTTGGACCTCGAAACGTTCGAGGTCGTCTTTCAGAGTTTCGACGAGGCTCGGGCTCATCGTATAGAGCGACAGATGGTTGGTAGCAGCACCGATCGCGACCAGGTCGCCGCCTGCCGCGAGCACAACGATCCCGTAGCTCACGCGCTGCGTCGCCTTCGGCGCCTGCTTCAGCGCCACCTTGCGCACCCGCTCGAGCGCATCGCGGTCTGACTCCGGCAAGGGAGCGAAGTAGGCGTCGACCGCAGCCGGGTCGTTAGTCGTGCTCATCGCCGTATCTCCTTGGGTGGGTAGCTTGGTTTCCTAGCGTGCCTGACCACGCCCGTGAAGTCGATTCCTAGTCGTGCCTGGCGCAGTCGCTTGATGGTGGTTTCGACGCCATCGCGTGCCAGATCGGGGAGCGTCGCCTCTGATGCCAACGCGAGCTTACTCAGCGGATCCGCAACCGGCCGGGGGCGCCGCTCCGACAGCCGTTGGCGCCTCGGTAGAGCGTCGGCCCGCTGGCGGGCCGAACGACACGCGCTCGGTGGGCGGGCGCAGCGCCGAGGTGATTGCGCCAAGGAGTGACAGGCCAGCAGCTACGCGGAAGGCGGCCCGCACGCCATCGAGGAGGGCTTCGGATGGGAGTTCGCGCGCGTTGTCGATGCTGTCGAGACCTGCGGAGTTCGCGGCGACCAAGACCAGCACGGCGCCGGAGATGGCCAGCCCGACCGAGGAGCCGACGTTGCGTCCGGTCGCCAGGCTCGCCGCGGCAGTACCGAGCATCGAGCGTGGCACGCTGCCCATCACGGCGCTGCTGTTCGGCGACATGAAGATCGCGGCGCCGATTCCCCCAATCGCGAGGCGGCCCATGATGAACGGCGCGGTGGTGTCACCGTCGACGGTGGAGAGCGCCAGCAGGCCGACCGCGACGATCAGGATGCCGAGTGTGGTCTGGTGGGGGAAATTGTACCGATCAGAGATCTGGCCGCTGTACGCCGAGAGCAACAGCATCATCGCCGGGATGGTGGCAAGAATCAGGCCGGTCTGCACGGTTGAGTAGTCGCGCACCTCGATCAAATAGAACGGCATCAGGAAGATGCTGGCCGATTGGCCAAGGAAGCTGAGGATCAGCGCAGCGATCGAGATGCTGAAGGTGCGCTGCTTGAACAGGTCGAGGTTGAGTACGGGACTCGAGGTTCGCGTTTCGATCCGAATGAACGCGATGAACGAGGCGACGCTCAGCGTGACGAGGCCAACGAGCGCCGGGGAGCTCCAGCCCCACGACTGACCGCGGTTGACGGCGAGCAGGGCCGCGGCGAGGAAGAGGAAGAGCGTGACCGAACCGGGGATGTCGAGCTTCCCGGGAGGACGGTCGGTCTCCGGATCCTGAACCAGCCAGGCGGCGATCGCAAATGCAATCACCACGATCGGGATACGCAGCCAGAAGAGGGCGCGCCAGTCACCGATGCCGAGCAGGATCCCGCCGACGATCGGGCCGGTCATCAACCCGGCACCGACGACCGAGCCCACGATGCCCAGCGCCTTGCCACGCTCCCAGTCGGGGAACGCCTCGGTGATGATGGCGTTGCCGGTACCGAGCGCCATCGCGAGGCCGACCGCCTGGATGGCGCGGAAGGTGATGAGCATCTCGATGCTCTGCGCGGTACTCGCGAGGACCAGCCCAATGCCGAAGACAATCCAGCCGAGCAGGTAGATCCGTTTGCGACCAAAGAGGTCGCCGGAGCGCCCCGCGCTCAGTGTGAGACCGGTCGACACCAGCGAAGCGGTCAGCGACGCCCAGACAACGACGTCGGGCGGGCGGTCGAACTCATCGGACAGCGTGGGTAGGGCGACATTGATAATGGAGAAGTCCATCGTCGCCATGTAGGTGCCGAAGGTGACGGCGATCAACGCGCGCCACTTGTACGCCAGATTTTGGAGAGGCATCGGGACACTCTACCGCGCACGTGAGGTTCGGTCTGTTTGACGTCGAAGTGTCACCTGCTGCGCGGAACCTAGGAGCGCGCTGGCGCCCGGAAGGCGTAGATCGGGCTAGACCACGCCTGAAAGCCGTCCTCGGTGGTGACGCAGATCCAGATCGGATTATCGCCGGTGGGCGCGAACGGGACCGCTAGCTGGGTGGTGAGGTTGAGCGTCGTGTTCTGCTCCGGGAGACGGAATGCGCAAAGACGGCGCTCGCGCTGCAAGGTTCGTCACGACCTCAAGCTCTCCGGGGGCAGTCGGGTCGAACCAGGCGTCGAAACCGCCGAAATTGCCGGTGGTGATGGCGTCGAGGACGACGCTGTTGGAGCCCTGCTGCTCGAGGCGACGTTCGTGGTTGAAGGCGTTTATCTTCTCGATCCGTTTGATCGTCGCACCGCCGAACCGGCCGCGACCTCGATATTCGGCGACGCTCCAGACGACACGAATCCGTTCACCGAGGTCAGCGGCGTCGTATCCGCGCGCTGTATGCAGCGTCTCGAAGCCGTTGCGGATTCCCACCCGTTCGATCGGGTATATGGGTGGCGACCTCGACGTGCAGCGTCAGGCTGTCGTCGTTGGTCTCGACGATGTCGCCCATCATGACCTCCGTGGCGGGACTGGAGGTCGCATCGCCGAAGGCGTTGGGGGCCCGGTCGTACAGCTGCGCCGGTGTGGCGAACGAGGCGCAAACATCGAGCTGCATGCGGGTGCCGGTGGTGCCGCTGACGGAGGCTGTCGAAGATGCCATCGCGGGTGAGTTCTTCGGCGAGGTAACAGATGAGACCACCGAACGCGCCGAAGGTCGAGGCGCCCGGGTAGCTCGCGCCGGGACGACCCTTGTGTCCGTCGCTGTTGCAGACGACCCCACTGCGGTGGCCGAGCCGGAACCCGGCGGTCAGCAGCCATTCGAAAGTGCCCCAGGCGGAGTGGATCTCCATCACCGTTTCCAGCTTCGGATCGTGAACATAACCGATGCCGGCGTAGCGACCGCCGACGTGGGCGAAGATCACGCAGTCCTCGTCGGCCATCGCCTCGAAAAGCAGCTTCGCGTTGGGAGCGTCGGTATCAAGGTCGTGTCGCTCGGGGAGCAGCGCGTGTGAGGAGCGGCGAATCGGGCGCCCCTCCGTGCGGAAGAAGACGTTGCGGTCACCCCCGACCGCGGTGTTCCCGGACCACTCGTACCCCGGGAACGTCACGAAGCGGCCGTCCTGCTGATGATGGGCGGTGAGTTCGTTCAGGAACGCCCAGAACGCGTTGTTGACCTGGAAGTCGTTGGCCTGGTGGCTGGTCGCGTCCAGAAAGGCGCGGTCACGAGCAAAGTCGAAGTAAGCGCGCGACGTCCCGATCCCGATCGACTCACCGCTCTGGCCGTGGAGATCGGTCCAGCAGCCACCGTATTCCCCGTCGCCAATCATCATCGGATGCGAATTGGCGACGGTTGCGCCAGTGGCCTCGTCGCAGACGGTGATGCGCAGCTCTCCCGGGTTATCAACGCTGAGGCCCTCGAAGGTGACCGCCCGCTCGCCGAGCGGGTAGTCGAAGCGGTCGGGGAGATTGTTGACCGGGAGCGTCGTCTCGAACCCGAACGAGCCCGTGGCATGCTCGGTCGGGTTCCCCCATTGGCCGGCGGCTCAGAGCCCAAACTGGAAGCGCTCGCCAGGCCGCCTGAGGCTGAAGAGGGCGGCGCGCCAAGCGGCTGACTGGCCGAGCACGAGCACGATCGCGATCGCGGGGGCATCTGGAATTGGCGTGAAGTGGCCGACGGCGCAGACGTCAGCGAGAATTTTGAACTCGAACCCCTCTTCCACAAAGGTCTGTAGTCGCATGCTCGGTGAGCCGTGGGTCATGCCGCCGAACAGCACCGTGATGGTGTCACCCTCGTTGAAGTAGCCCCCGGAGACACGGATCGTCAGCGACTTGCGTCGCGGTCGGGCGCCCGTGCGGCCATCGAACTCGAGGCTGAGGTTGGAACTGCCGCTGGTCGTGACGGTGACGTAGTTTTCGCCGCTCGGGTCGCTGGTTTGGAGTCGACCGGTATCGCCGATCGCGTGGAATACGATCCGGATCGCGCCGCCGTCGTGGAGACCGAACCGGCCGACCGTGTAGGTGAGCGTGAATGCCTGCAGGCTGCGGACCTCGAACGCGCCCCTGGGTGAGAGATCGACATGGCCGTAGAGGACCGGGTCCGGACCGACGACCACGCTTCGTCCACGAGTTCGGAGTCGACGAGCGACGCCCCGGCATCCAACACAGCGTCGCTCTCGGGCATGGTGCGCTCCCGTTCGTCCACTAGTCGCCGGGCTCGATCCCCCCGCGCAGCCGCCGATGCCTCGGCATTGTGGCGGGTCGCACGGCGCTGCTCAAGTTCATCGAAACGCATGGGATTCGAGCCGTTGGCTGCCCTACAATCGCGACCAGCGGCGGGCCATCGCCGAGGATCGAGGCGACAATGGCAACGCAGGCACAGGTCGACGAGCTGATCGCGAAGATGGCGGAGGAGCGCGTGGCGCTGTTCGACGCCCTCGATGGTATCGAGGAGACCGAGGCAGCCACACGCCCGGCCGAGGGAGAAGGTGAGGCTGGCTGGTCCGTGAAGGAGCAGCTCTCACACCTCGCGGAGATGGAGACGTCGTACCGCGCCTGGGTACAGCGCGCCCTCGTCGAGGACACGCCAGACGTGACCGAGGGCACGACCTCGGATCCGGTCGCCGTCCCCCACGCCGAGGCGCACAGCGGTGCTGTCGCAGCGCACGTCGCAGAGCTGCGGCAGCAGCGCGAACGAACGCTCGAGGTGATCGCGGCGATCCCGCTCGATGGCTTCGAGCGCACCGCCTCGACGCGCATCTTCAGCGAGTTGACCGTGCTTCAATGGCTGCGGTCATACTATCGGCACGATCGCATGCACGCCGCGCAGATCCAGGGTCGCCAGTCCGACTACGTCCCGCGTTGGGCCGCAGGTCAGGGCGAACCGCAACGCGCTACAAAGACCGATTAATTCGACACCGCACACTACGGAGACGGCACGATGCTCAAGACCACCGCAGACACATTCCCTGACCGCGAAATCGAAACAACGATCGGCGTTGTCTCCGCGAATGCCGTCCGCGCCCGCCACGTCGGGCGCGACATCCTCGCAGGGTTCAAGAACCTCATCGGTGGTGAGATCGGCGCGTACCAGCACCTGCTGATCGAGTCGCGCGAGGAGGCGATTGGTCGCCTCGAGGCCGAGGCGGAGGGGATGGGTGCCAACGCGATCGTCGCGATGCGGATGGCCACCTCGAGCATCGCTCAGGGCGCCTCGGAGGTGCTGGTCTACGGCACCGCAGTGAAGCTGCGGCAGTAACAGTCGACCGAGCGTTCGAGGAGATAGCGTGACGACCGATGGCAGTTCAGACAGCTCGCCCGTCGGCACTCTTCCAGGTGCGCTCGATGGTGTGCGCGTGATCAACGCCGGTCAGATCATCGCTGGTCCGTTCACCGCGACCTTGCTTGCCGAGTTCGGCGCAGACGTGATCAAGGTCGAGTCGCCGGAGAACCCGGCCGTCCGCACTGTGCAGTTCGCTCAGGACCACCGCGGTCAGCGCGGCGTCACGATCAACCTCCGTCACCCCGAGGGCAAGGCGCTTTTCCAGAAGCTCTGCTCAACGGCCGACATCCTGGTGGAGAACTTCCGCCCGGGCGCCCTCGAACGGCTCGGCCTCGCTCCGGACGACCTCCGCGAGGAGAACCCAGGGCTGATCGCGATCCGCATCTCCGGCTATGGCCAGACCGGCCCCTATCGCGACCGCACCGGCTTCGACCGGGTCGCGCTCGGCTTCTCCGGAATGACTTATGTCACTGGTGACCCTGATCGACGGCCGGTACGCCCGGGTTACTTCGTGGCGGACTACGGAACGGGCATCTTCGCTGCTTATGGTGCGATGCTCGCGTTGCGCGCCCGGGAGACCAGCGGTCGCGGCCAGGACGTGGACCTCGGACTGTTCGAAGCCCCCTGGCGGATGAGCGGCACGCACTTGCCGAACTACGGCCTCACCGGCGAGAACCGCGAGCGTGCTGGCAACTACTACCCCGGCGTCGTCCCGGCCGAACAGTTCGAGACGAGCGACGGCCATCACCTGATCATCAACGCCACCACCCAGCGCCCCTTTGTCCGCCTGTGTGAGGCGATTAGCCAACCCGAGCTGGTCGACGACGCCCGCTTCACCCCCCGAGAGAATCTGGTCGCGAACGCCGATGCGATTCACGACATCCTCCGCCCCTGGGTCGCGGAGCGAACGCTCGAGGAGAACTCGCGCATCCTCGATGAGTACGCGGTGCCCTCGACGAAGGTCTACGCGACGAGCGACATCGTCGCCGACCCGCACTACGAGGCGCGCGAGCAGGTGCTGACGATCGAGTCGCCGATGGGCGAGCAGCTCCTCCAGCCGGGGATCGTGCCTCGACTGACCGAGACGCCGGGCAGCGTCACCCGCCGCGCCCCGAAGCCAGGCGAGCACAACGACGAGGTGTTCAGCGATCTCCTCGGACTCAGCGCCGACGAGATTGCCTCGCTACGCGACGCCGGGACGATCTAGCCGCAGTCTCCTCGGTATAACAACACGGCCAATCGTTCTAGCATTGCCGCCGCACGCCGTACCTGGAGGTCCGCATGGCATCGCTATCAAATCGCGTCACCGAGATGCTTGGCATCGAGCACCCGATCATGCTCGCCGGGATGTCACCGGTCGCGGAGTGGGAACTCACTGCGGCAGTTTCCGAAGCAGGTGGGCTGGGAGTGCTCGGAGCGGCGGCGATGACGCCGGATGAGATTTCCGAGAGCGTGTGCAAGATTCGCGAGTACACCTCGAAGCCGTTCGGCGTGGATATCCTGCTGCCGAATGCGACGGCGTCGCTGGCCGACCTGGCGCGCGAATCGCGCGATGGCGGCGACCCCGACGCGCTGCCACATCTCCCGCCAGAGTACGTGCAGTTCCAGCAACGGGTCTTCGAGGCATTCGACCTCAAGGACCCCGGTCCGGCGGACCCGCCGCGTGACGAGGCGTGGGCGCGCCTGTCCTCGGCAGAGCGTCAGAACGCGCAGGTCGACTGCATCTTGCAAGAGAACGTGCCGGTGTTCGC
>Ga0115002_10009461_pt1 | contig 10645 bp, 11 predicted proteins | sample ArcticOcean_MG_C_8_FD_89576 | JGI IMG/M metagenome (GOLD analysis project Ga0115002, IMG submission 89576) | Marine microbial communities from western Arctic Ocean - ArcticOcean_MG_CB11_86 | ecosystem: Environmental > Aquatic > Marine > Oceanic | place: Arctic Ocean: Canada Basin | collected... | reverse complement strand
CCCCATGGGGGAGCACCCACGTTCTTTCAATCAATCCACACTCAGACTAGCATGGAACCCTTGAACCCCGAGCGCTGCACTTTCTAACCGAGCAGCGCTGCACTTTCCGACCGGTGTTTACAGCATTCAACGCCAGATCAGAAAACAGGCTGCCCATTGAAGCCGGTGACCTTTGGAATTCTCGGCTTTGAAGCTGCTTGACAGTTCCTGCAATCACAAACAAACGGTCTTGGAGAACATCTTTCAGATAGGTGATGGCAAACTTCAAATGCAACAACGCGAGAATTGATCTTGGTGAAATCACCGCTGAGTTGTTCGAATGTCGGTGTCAAAGGAATGACGTTCAAACGGAGTCTCAGCGATGGCACGGCATCTTACGTTTCAGGAACAGAATCTCCGTTCCCCGCAAGTTGATCCACTACTCGGACAGTTCAAAAGGATGCCGCACAATTCCTCCGCCCCGCCACCCGCCGCACTTTCGCTCCGGCGTTTAGACTGCATTCGGATGGCTGCGAAGAGATGCCTGTCGAAGGCCCAAATGACGCCGAACCGACGCACGGATTTCAAAAAATCTTGTAGATGAACGGCGCTGCCCCGGTTGATCCAAGGAGAACAAGCAACCCAACAAGACCGATCACCAAGAAAATTGGAATCATCCACCACTTCTTGTTCTCAATGATGAAGAGAGCCAATTCTTGTGTGAGTGAAAGTTGTTTCTGTCGGCCAGCTTGTTCAAACTCGCTTTCTGGCTCTTCTTCTGACATGAATGAAATCCCCGGTGTTTGCAGATGAAGTCTGTCTACGATTGGCGGTAATAACTGTGCGCGCCGTTCGGCTGTTTTTTGGCCTGCCAATATGACTTCGCGTGTCGATCTAGAGACAGCTGTAGCGCATCGCGCTTCATAATGCGAAATACAAGCCCGAACGGCATCAAGACGATGAAATAGACGACGAGCAACACCAGCTCGCCGATCACGAGTCCGATTGGTATTGTAACGATCATCAATGTCAAGAAGATCGGTTTCACCGCTCCTGGAACGGCAAACCCTGTGACCGCAAGTGCCAGGCCGATTGCTGCCAGCAGCATGATGACAGTGACACTGCCTCCCCAAATCCAACCGACTAATGGTAAGGCGAAGAGGCAGATGACAGCGAACTGGCGCAGCTGGCGGTTCGTTGGGTCCCGGTTTATTTCTATGAGCGTCATTGGCTACGTCTCATCAATCAGGCTGGTATTGAGCGAGATGGGCTTTTCGGTCGACCTCACTCACCTGTCGTTCTTGCTGTTCCTTGAGTAGAACATGTCGGCCCAACACCAAGACGTCCATTTCTGTCATCATGAAACAGCGGAACGCGTCCCCTGGCGTGCAGACAATCGGTTCGCTTCTGACGTTGAAACTCGTGTTGATCATCACGGGACACGCGGTCTTCTCGTAGAATCGAGTCAATAGCTGGTGCAGCAGTGGATTCCGCGTGTCATCGACAGTCTGTACTCGGGAGGAAAAGTCTACGTGTGTCACTGCGGGCACCGTTGATCGGAAATAATTGAGTTTGTCGATGCCGAAAGCCTGGTCGTATTCAGCGCCGAGTTCCGTCCGAATATCTTTCTGGACAGGAGCAACGAGAAGCATGTACGGACTATCTTCGCAAGCACGCATCTCGAAAAAACGCTCGACATGCTCTCGCAAGACGATTGGCGCGAACGGGCGAAACGACTCTCTGAATTTGATCTTCAAGTTCATAATCGACTGCATCTTCTGGCTTCGAGCATCTCCGAGAATGCTGCGAGCACCCAGAGCACGCGGCCCAAACTCCATGCGTCCTTGAAACCATCCGATCACTTTCTCGTTCGCAACGAGATTGGCAACTTCGTCACAAAGGAGTTCGTCGGAGTCGTAGGTTGTGTAGACGGCATCATGCTGTGATAGCATCTGCGAGATTTCGTCGTCAGAAAACTCCGGGCCGAGAAGCGAACCCTTCTGACCATCTGGCTCTTGCGCTTCTCGAGGTTGCTCCAAAAGCTGATGCCAAATGAACAGAGCCGTGCCCAATGCTCCACCAGCATCGCCGGCCGCAGGTTGAATCCAGATGTTTTGAAATGGGCCTTCGCGAAGAATCCGACCATTTCCAACACAGTTCAAGGCGACGCCTCCGGCAAGGACCAGATTCTCAATCTTCGTCTTTTCATGAAGATGGTTGGCTATGCGGAGCATGACTTCTTCTGTGACAGCCTGCACCGAAGCTGCGAGATCCATCTCTCTTTGCGTAACTTCTGCTTCTGGTTGACGGGGTGGGCCATCGAAGAGATCGTGGAACTTCTTTGAAGTCATCGTCAGACCTTGGCAATAGTTGAAGTAACTCATATCCATGCGAAATGAGCCGTCTTCCTTCAAGTCCAGCACGTGACTTAAGATTGTCTCTTTGTAAACGGGTTTGCCATAGGGTGCGAGCCCCATCACCTTGTACTCGCCGCTGTTCACACGGAATCCAATATAGTATGTAAAGGCGGAGTAGAGTAGACCGAGTGAATGGGGGAAGCGAATTTCATCCGTGAGTTTGATCTTGTTGCCCCGACCGACGCCAAGACAAGTTGTTGACCACTCGCCAACACCATCGAGTGTCAGGATGGCTGCTTCATCAAACGGTGACGGAAAAAACGCGCTGGCGGCATGAGATTCGTGGTGATCCGTGAAGACGTAGCGACTTGAGTAGCCACCTCGCAGCCCCCGGCCAATCTCGCGGGGCAGATGCAGTTTCTGTTTCAGCCAAAGCGGCAAGGCCTGTCGGAACGAGCGATAACCGGCGGGTGTGAATGCCAGATATGTCTCAAGCAGACGCTCAACTTTCGTCAAGGGTTTTTCGTAATAGCCAACATAGTCCAGTTGTTCCGCCGTAATTCCTGCTTCGTGGAGGCAGTAGTCCACAGCTTGCTGTGGAAACTCGTGGTCGTGTTTCTTGCGTGTGAAGCGATCCTCCTGTGCTGCCGCGATGATCTCGCCGTCGACAACAAGCGCCGCAGCGGAATCGTGGTAAAAGGCTGAAATGCCAAGGATGGCTGTCATCAAGATCTCGCTAGTGTGCGTCGAACAGAAACTTCACCGAAGGCCAACCTGGCAGTCGTTCCAATCTGGATGTCGATACGCTCAAGCTGGTGGGTCGGTCGCGGCTGGCAGATTCTGTGTCTGCCAGAGGCTCAGACGTTCGATCAACTGATCGGGACTCGCCGTTCCAGTCGTTGCCAGTTGTTGAACGGTGATCGAGGCGACGAGGTTGCCGACCAACGCTGCTTCCCAGAGCGAACCGCCTGCTACCAACGTCAGGACGGCACCGGATGTAAAACTATCACCAGCACCGGTTGGATCGGTTTCTCCCTGAAGCCGAACGCCCGGCACCACCGTCAGATTCGGTTCGCTGATCAGCGCGCCCTGATGACCTCGGGTAAGGAAGACCGGCGAGCAAACTTCATCGCGGAGTTGAGGAACAACTTTCTTCAGGTCTTCAAGGGGAATCTCATCGTTGGGTCCGGGGTTGAGATTGCCAACCGCCTCGAATTGATTCGGCTTGATGATCATGTTTCGAAAGTCGCGAATGTGCCTTCGACTGTCGACCCAAAAAATGACGTTTTCGTGCTCGCGCGACCGGGCAGCAAGCACATTGCGAAGATCTCGTGTCATCACTCCACAGTCATCGTCATTCACCTGATCCACAATGATGACCGCATCGACGTCCGGCAACAAGTCGTCAATGGACTCGACGATGTGGTCGATGATCTCAGGTGGCGTCGGCGTTCGGTTCCTGGTGTCGTACCGAATGTACTCTCCCGCCAGCCCGGCAATGGATGAATCACGTGGCTTTAAGTAACACGGGGTTATCAATGACTCAAACGGCAGCAAACGGGAAGTATCGCACCTTCTGAATCCGAGTTCCTGACGTAGATCGTACGCTTCGCCGTCGTTGCCAGTGGCACCAATCGCGTGTAACGTACCGGCGCCAAGTTTCGCCAAGTTGCTCACAGCCGTACCCGCTGCACCAGGACTTCGGCGGACCGAAACGACTTGGCGCGCCGTTTTACCGGTCTCGACACTTGGCTCCGCGATGGCCGGTTCTGTGTCCAGGTACTTATCCAGAAAGAAGTCACCAACAACCGCAATCCGCGCCGAAGCAAAGCAAGCGATCAGTTGATGGAGCCGTTTCGACGTCATTGGTCTTTCCGTACTCGTCAGAGGACACTGGTGCTGACAACTCATCCCCGGACAATGTCACTGAAAGTAGATGAACGAAAAATCGCCGCAGTAACCTGCCTGCCGAAAGACCCATTCCCATTCCGATGGCGAATAGAACGACCGGCAGGTCAACTGCCAGTAAAGCAGATTCACTTTCTCACGCTCGTTCCGATACGACTCGGTGGTAACGTACTTCGAGCCTCGTGCAACCCGTTCGATTTCTGCAAGCGCCAGCCACAACTGATCAATCATGAGGTTATGCAACGTGTTGATCGAGATCACAAGATCAAAGGACCGGTCCTCGTAGGGCAGGTCTTCGGCCGAGCCGACCCGCAGATGCGGACGGATTTCCTCTTTCGCGTTTTGAATCGCGTAACTGGAGATGTCGATCCCCGCCACGTGGGCGCGGGGAAGGACGCGGCTCATTTCGAAAAGCAGAAAGGCCTTGCCGCATCCCACGTCCAGGATCGAGGCATCGTCGGACAGTTGATAGTGCTCGACAATCTTCTCGGCAACCGGCCTCCAACGACCGTCGTAGTGAAAGCCGCCATACCCATATCGGCGGTCGCCGTCCCAGTAGTCTTTGCCCCACTGTAAGGCAACTTCGGCACACTCAGCTTTGTCGTGCTCAGTCACGCGCTTCAAATAGTCGCGCGATGTCGACTTGTGAATTTCGCTGACAAAATCGATGTAAGGCATGAACGACTTCGCCCCAACGCCATGCAGTCAGTGTTACGGTTTGTGCTCGTACTCAAGCGGAAGCCGGCGAATTTCATCCCAGTTCGCTTCCATCGAATCGATGACTTCTGCCAGCCCGTCTTTCAAGGCAGTGTCTGCCCGCCAACCCAGTTCCACACGCGCCCGTTCTGAATCAATCACGTATACAGCGTCCTGGCCGAGCCGCTCATTGACAGCCTTCGTGACCTCCTCAAAGTTAACACTCATCGCAGAACAAATCAACTGCACCACGTCGCGCACGGCGACCCCCCGTTCGGACGAAAGGTGATACACCTCTCCTATTCGTCCACGATCCAGAATGGCTAATTCCCCACATGAGACATCGCGGATGTGAATGTAGGATTTGACCGCCCGACCACCTCCGTGAAGTGAAATTGTTCGCCCTGTTTTGATGTTGATGATCGATCGAGGAATAACCTTGAACAGCTGCTGCCCCGGTCCATAGACATTTGTCGCTCGAGCAGTTAGCAGGGGGAAGTCGAGGTGCTGGCAGTAGGTCTTGAGCAATAAATCGGCGGCCGCTTTGGAAGCAGCATACGGTGTGCTCGGGTTCAACGCTGCAGTTTCAGTAACACGACCATCACAAGTTCCGTAAACTTCCGGGGATGAGATGTGAAGATATCGCTGAAGATAATCGCAGTGGCTTAGATGATTCACTAATTCCGCAAGCGCCACGCAATTCGTCTGGAACCAATGTTCCGGATGAATCCAACTCGGGCCAACTTCACTTTGGGCAGCGAAATTGACGATCCACATCGGCCGCTCTGCGTCGAGTAACGCAAGCAGTTCTGGCATTTGTTTGTTGACATCCAGCTGAATGTACCGGTAATTCGCCGCCCGATTCCGTGCCAGGTGGCGAATGAACAGTGGAGATCGTTGGGGCGAGCGGCTTACTCCCAGCACTCGGTTCGTCGAGTCGTCGAGCAACAAGTCAACAAAGTCCTGCCCCGAAAACGAATTCGCTCCCAAGACGACGATTGTTCGTTCAACAGTCATCTATGAGTCTCTTCAATTCGGCCAATTGGCTTCAGTCATCGGCGAGCTGGCGTTCAAGGCCAGCTGTCGGGCCTTTTCAATTTGGGATTCGAGCACGTCCTGATCGACGACTCCTCTCCCAAACTCTCGCCGTGCAGCTCCAGTGGGCAAGAATTCGTTCAGCAGAATACAACACCATTTCAACTGGTAAACCGGTAGCAGCAACTGGACGCGACGATTAGGACAGCCTTGCGGAGACAGCGACGCAAGCACGGATTCTGAAAACTCCGGCAAGAACTCCAGGGGTGCTGAAGACGCCGGCTGGCAGAAGAAGTCACAGATCAATTTCGCCGGATCGTCCCAACCCGCGTATTCAAAGTCGACAAAAAACACGTTGTTGTTGCCGTCCAGTAGGGCGTTGTGAAACCCGAAGTCCGACGGTGACAAACACCGCTGATCGCCTTCCAATTCGGCATTGATTTCCATCTCCCATTCCAGCGATTGTTTCTTCGCCCGTTCCAGTACCACCAGCGAAAGGGGAAGCAAATTGTTGATGACGAAATCGCCGGCGGCGCAGTGCGATTCAGTTTGCCAATCGATCTGCTCCAACCTTGTCAGTCGTTGGCGAACACAATCCAAATGATCTTCGATCCGGAAGCAGGCCTCCGATGCATCAGGCAGATCAACCGCATCCTGATCAGCATGATGCCGGTTGATGGCATGATAGAAATCGAGCGCCGCATCGATGTGCCGCTGACCGATTTCGTCGGCTGAAAGCTGCCGGCCTTCGATGTAACCGTAAAGCGCGATCTGCTTTTCATTCAAGCAGGCAATCGGCTGAGGCAGATTGCGCAAGCCGCGACTCCACAAGAACTGACAAAACGAAAACTCCGTCTGCAACCGATCTCGTTTGTCCCTCGGATGGAAAAAATACCATTTGAGCAACAGTCGACGCCCACGCGTCTGCAGCCGGAATACCCGGTTGTTTCGACCACCGGAAATCGGATTCAGGCTGAACTCTCCCGAGAGCCCGGCAGATGCCAGCAGGTCAATGACCGCAGGCCTGATCTCTGCTTCGTCAAAATTCGGCACGGTCGATTCCACGTCCATCAATCTGACAAGAACAACTCGGAGATCTCCATCCACGAATGGACCCGCCCAAAGTCAAGCCGCCCGAGGTGCCCAGCATGTGGATCGAACAGAATCCGCTGCACACCGGCTGGAAACATCGGTTGATCAAGAAACTCGGGCAGGTCGTCGATGAAGCAACTGCAGCCAGCCGATTTGATGCGGCTGAGCTTCTGCTCCCGCGTTTCCTCGAAAGAAACACACTCCTCGTGGAGTCCGATTCCGTCAGTATCGAAAAAACCGAATGCCTTAAGCCAGCCCCGTGCCGCGTGGTGCAGGTTCACCTGAGGCCCGCGAAACGGCAACGGTGTCCGGTGGCTGATGATAACCGTCTCCACACGTTGGCTGCGACATTTGGTAAAGAACTCCAATACTCCCGGAAATGGGGTGGCCTGTAAAATGAGTTGCCCGTAAACGAAGCCCTGCAGTTCGGTCCACCGTTCTTCGTTCCCAGACGATCGCAAATGTTCGCGAATTGCCTGCTTTGTGGGGGAGGCGTCTTGCGGAATCCAACCCCGCTCGACTGCGAAACTGTGCATCAGATGATCGTAACAGACGATCGTGTTATCAAAATCGACACCAATCAACATTTCTACGCCATTACAAGTTCATGTCGATGATCGGCCGTACGACACGGCCGCACTCCAAATCGTCAAGTGCTTGATTGACTTGGCTGAGCGGATACGCCTCAGACATCAGCGGCTGCAAATTCATTGTTCCCCGCGCGACCAATTCTTCATAATGGGGGAAATCACGATCGGGCTGATTGTCGCCACCCCACGTTCCCAACAGTCGTTTGCCTTGGTTGAGTTCGGCGGGGTCAATCTCAATCCTCTCGCCGTGTCGGGCATTTCCAACGACCACCGCCACTCCACCCCGGCAACGCACGGCTGCGAGTGATTGCTGCATCACTGACGGGCGGCCGGTCGCTTCGATGGCAAAGTCCACTCCTTCCGGACAAATCATACGAATCGCCGCAACCGAATCGGTGGCCGAGGCGTCAATCAAATGTGTCGCGCCGGATTTCCTCGCGGCTTCGAGCCGGTCTTGATTGACGTCGATGGCGATAATCGGTGTGGCCGGAATCGATGCAGCCGCCATGACTGAGAACAAGCCAATTCCCCCAGTCCCGAAGACTGCGAGGCTTTGACCTGGACGGACAGCCGCCGTGTTGAATACGGCCCCCGCACCTGTTGGGACTGCACATCCCAAAAATGCCGCGTCGCGAAGTTCGATCGGCCGTCGAATCACGACAATGCGATTCTCGCTGACAACAACATGCCGTGCGAAACTCGTGACCCCTCCCGCGTTGACCCCTCGGCCATTCCAATTGTAAACGGTTCGCGGTACATCGTGGCCGAAGCCTTTCATCCAGGAGAGAATCACTTGATCTCCCGATTTGCACTTTGCCACGTCGGTGCCGACCTCACGTACGATGCCGCTCCCTTCATGTCCCAGGCAATGCGGAAGGTACGGGTCCTCGCCGCGATGCCCACGGCACTCAAGCAACTGCGTGCGGCAGACGCCGCTGAAAGCGATTTCAACCAACACCTGTCCGGCCTTGAGCGCGGGGATCTCTAGTTCCGCCAATTCCAATGGCGTATTTAGTTCCACGAGGACTGCGGCTGTTGTTTTCACGGGAGCCTCGCGAGAGATGAAACGAACTCGGAAACCCGACGGAAGATCGCATCCGGTGAGAGACCGAACCGGTCTCGCGCGTACTCCTGATCTCCGGCCTCGTGAAGAAATGAGTCGGATGTTCCGACTCTCAGCAAGCGCGCTTTGCGAGGCGACTGGGTTGCCAACCACTCGGCAACCGCCCCCCCCAAGCCGCCAATCACACTGTGCTCTTCAATTGTGGCTACAACAGACATTCCAGAAAACAGGCCTGCCAGACATTCTTCGTCGAGTGGTTTTACCGTGTGCATACTCACGACTTGAACCGACAGTTCCGACTCACGATTGAGCCGTTCGGCGACTTCCACTGTCGTTGGGAGCATGTTGCCGGTGGCGATCAATGCCACGTCGTTTCCTTCCCGGACACGAATTGCGCGACCTATGGTGAAATCAGGTGCTTCATCGTGCACATCCGGCTCCCCTTTTTTCCCCAGACGGACATAAACCGGACCGTCCTGCCGAATTGCGTTTCGCAATGCCAATCGAACTTCGTGCGAATCCCCCGGACAAATGACGGTCATTTCCGGCAAGCTGCGCATCATTGCGATGTCTTCACAGGAATGATGCGTCACGCCGAGGCTCGCATAGGAAAGCCCACCGCCGACCCCGACAACAATCACCCCCGTCCGATGGTAACAGACATCAACGCGAATTTGCTCCAGGCAGCGGGTCGTGACAAACGGTGTAATCGTGTAGACAATCGGTCGCAGACCGCACAATGACATGCCGGCTGCCACGCTCATCATGTTTGCTTCGGCGACTCCGCAGTTGAAGAATCGTGGCGAAAATCGGGCCTTAAACGGATCGAACATACGATTACCGATGTCCCCGGACAACAAGACAACGCGGTCGTCAGCAGCAGCGATTTCGAGGAGTTCTTTCGCGAAGGCATTTCTCATTGCTGGCCCAGTTCCGCAAGCGCCGTTTCTAACTCTTCGTCGTTGGGGACACGGTAATGCCAGTTGTTGTCGTCCTCCATAAACGAGACTCCCTTCCCCTTCACAGTGTCGGCGATGATGCAGGATGGGCGACCGTGTGTCCGTGTCGATTCGGCGAACACAACAGGCAGGGCCTTCAAATCGTGACCGTCAACCTGCTGGACGGCGAAACCGAAGGATTCCCATTTGTCCTTCAATGGTGGCAGCGCCATAATCTCATCACTTCGTCCAGTTGCCTGCCAGCCGTTGTAGTCGATGATCACCGTGACGTTGTCCAAGGCCTGCGCAGAGGCGAACATTGCGGCCTCCCAGACGGAGCCTTCGTTGCATTCCCCGTCGCTCATCAGCACCCACACGCGGTAAGATCGGTTCTGGATTCTCGCGGCCAACGCCATGCCCAAGCCGAGCGATAGACCGTGTCCCAGAGAACCCGTCGCCGCTTCCACGCCGGGCAGGCACCTCGGACTCATTTGTTCTGCAAGGCGGCTTCCGTTTTGTCCGTATGTGGTCAACTTCTCCGGGGGGACAAAACCCCGCGCGGCCAGCGTCGCGTACAAGGCGGCTGAGGCGTGACCCTTACTGAGAATGAACCGGTCACGATCAGGATCGTCCGTTTGTTGAGGATCGATTTTCAACGCGTTCCAATAGGCTGCCACAAGAATATCGACGCACGAAAGGGCCGAGCCAAGATGAGCCGCGCCGGATGCATGGGACATTCGCACAATTTGGCCCCGTATCTTCCGCGCGGTCTCGGAGAGGCTGTCGGCGTTTGAGATCACTGTCTCATTCATCGATGCAACGGTCGGTCCATTAACAGATGTTTCTATTTCAATCCCAGCGACTTCATCGTCCGCACATTGTAATAATGGTCGGCTGTCAGCGAGTTAGGGATACGGCCGGCCCTGAACGCGGACAACAACTCCTGAACGGCATCATCGATGGTTCGTTTGGGGCGAAATCCAATCT
>Ga0115002_10009460_pt1 | contig 10645 bp, 9 predicted proteins | sample ArcticOcean_MG_C_8_FD_89576 | JGI IMG/M metagenome (GOLD analysis project Ga0115002, IMG submission 89576) | Marine microbial communities from western Arctic Ocean - ArcticOcean_MG_CB11_86 | ecosystem: Environmental > Aquatic > Marine > Oceanic | place: Arctic Ocean: Canada Basin | collected... | reverse complement strand
TGGCGGCCTCAGCGCAGCCTCGAGCCAAGCACGCCCGTAGCGCCGCCAAAGGCGTCACCAAGCACGTCGCCGATGTTCCGGAGGAACCGGGGACCCGGTTTGCCGTTCCCTCCGAGGCCGCGCAGCCGCTCGTCGCGCTGCTGCCGTCGGTTCTGACCACGGCCCTTCATCGCCTCGGCCAGTGCGCGGCGAATCGCAGGTTCGATCATCCGGATCGCGCCCTCCGGGTCGACGTGCGCGCCACCCGCGGGTTCAGCGACCACCTCGTCGATCACACCGAGCTCCAGCAGCTCCCCGGCGGAGACGCCGAGCGCCTCGGCGACCTCGGGTGCGCGCTCACGGTCGTGGTACAGGATCGCCGCCGCACCTTCGGGTGAGGTGATCGCGTACATCGCGTTCTGCTGCATCAAGATCTTGTCGGCCATCGTCAGCGCTAGTGCGCCACCCGAACCACCCTCGCCAATCACGACCGACACCGAGGGCGTCGTGAGCGAACTCATCGTCGCGAGGCAGTCCGAGATCGAACCCGCGAGGCCAGATGCCTCGTCGGCGATGCCGTCGTGTGCACCGGGCGTATCGATGAACGTGATCAGCGGCAGCTGCAGCCGGTCGGCGAGCTGCATCAGTCGTCGCGCCTTGCGGTAGCCTGCCGCGCCCATCCGTCCGTCGTGCCGGTCGCCGTCGAGTTGCCGGTCGCCGCGTCCCTGCGCAATCACCACGCAGTTCGTGTCACCGATCCGTGCGAGCCCACCGAGGAGCGCCGGGTCATCGATGCCTGAGCGATCTCCCCTGAGCGGGACGAAGTCCGCGGCGATCCGTTCGAGGTACTGCATCGCCCGCGGGCGATCCTCGTGCCGCGCCCGCTCAACAACCGACCAGCCACGCTCCAGGTTCCGAGGCTTAATCGCTGGTGCTAGCAGGTCAGGGTTCGGGGCGACGGGTTCTCGGAGCAGACCCAGTACTCGAATCAGCTGATCGCGGATCGCGTCCCGCGGCAGCACCGCGTCGACCAGTCCGCCCTCGGCGAGGTCCTCGGCGTACAGCGTGTCGCGCGTCTCTTCCTTGTTTTTCACCGCGCGTACACGCGGCCCGGCGAACCCGATCAGCGCTCCTGCCTCGGCGAGGATCACGTCGCCCTGACTGGCGTAGGAGGCGTACACCCCGCCAGTCGTCGGGTCAGCGAGGATCGTGATAATCGGCAGCCCGGCCTCGTGCATGCGCTGGGCGGCGGCGGCGGTTTTGGACATCTGTAACAGCGCCACCATGCCCTCCTGCATGCGAGCGCCGCCCGAGCAGGTCACGGTCACGAACGGGCGGCTGGCCCGTCGCGCGTGATCCATCGCCGTGGCAACACGTTCGCCCTGGACGTAGCCCATCGTGCCGCCGATGAAACGGAAGTCGCTCACCGCCGCGATCACCTCGATGCCGCCAACCAGGGCGGTGCCGGTGTGGATGGCCTCGTCGCCACCGCTCTTCTCCTGGGCTTCCTCGATCCGCTCGGGGTACGGGCGAGAGTCAGAGAACTTCAGCGGGTCCGGCGTCGTAAGCCCGGCGAAGTGCTCGTCGAACGAGTCCTGGTCAAACAGGAGTTCAATCCACTGGGTCGCTGCGATAGCCATAAGCGCTTCACAAGATCCGCAGATACCGCGCAAGCGGTATCGCTCGTCGCCGTCCAGGTCGATGCTGCACTCAAAACAGCGCGGTCCAGTCGGCGGAGTGTCGTTGGCGGCACAGTCGGGTTGTTTGGCCTGGCTATCGGGTGTCGCCGGCTCCATTCTACTCCCAAGCGGTGTCGCGCATCGCGTGAGAATTGTGAGCTTTAGTGTACGGTTCGGAGGTCCGAACACCGCAGGGAAAATCCCAATTCGCGTACGGCGAGCTTCCCGTGGGTGTTCTCAGTCACGCAGTCCCAGGAAGGTGCGAATTGCCTCGACCGTCGCATCGAGCTGGTCGTGATGCGCCCAGTGCCCGGCACCTTCGATCGTCAACGCCTGCGCATCCGAGAAATACGACTCAACCGGCCGCCCTTCGACTGCGCTCCGGTTGAAGTGTGATTCCGACCCCGAAATGTGCAGTACCGGCGCTGACATGTCCTTCCACAGCTCGGCCATCTCGCTGAACCGCAGGTTGTGCACCATCGAACGCGCATAGATCCAGGGGTCGAACTTCCACACGTATCCGCCATCAATCCCGGTCGTGCCCCACCGCGCGAGGTGCATCGCCATCTCGGAGGTCAGTCGTGGGTTCGCCTCCTGCATCCGCCCGTACGCCTCTTCGATCGTCTCGTACACCCGCCGCGACCGGGGCTCCGTTCCGCGCGACTGTTTCGCCCACTCGCGGAACTCGTCCGGTGAGATCGGCCCCGGGCTCGCCCACGCGCCCGCGCCCTCGATCGACACCACACGCTCGAAATGGTCCGGGAACGCGCTCGCGGCCAGCAGCGTGATCGCGCCGCCGAAGGAGTGCGCGACCACATTCGCGCGCCCACCAACGAGCTCGATCAACGCGATCAGGTCCAGCACGTTCTCGGGCGCGCCATAGTGCGAACCACGACTCCACTCCGAGTCGCCGTGGCCTCGGAGGTCGCAGGCCAGCACGTGATAGGCATCGGTCATTCGCTTCGCCACCAGGTCCCACGAGCGCGAATGGTCGCGTCCGCCATGGACCAGGATCAGCGGTGGCTTCGTCGCATCTCCCCACGTCCAGTAGCTCAGCTTCAGGCGCTGCGACTGGAGGAAGTGCTGCCAAGGCTCAGACATCGTGCTCGACCGCTCTCATTGACTGCCATCACGCTCGGCGTGGCAGCGTACCACCGGTCATCCAACGCTTGACGCGGCGTCATGCGGCTCCCTACCGTCCGATCGTGACCACCGATGCTCCCGAGGAACTTCCACTTACCGACGACGGTGACGCGACCGACGCGCTGCCTGCGTACGTTCGTGCGCTCCTCGAGCCGTCTGCCTTCCCGCATGCTCCGTCGAGCGTCGAGCTGGTGCAGACGCACATTTCCTACGTGTTCCTCGCGGACGACCGCGTCTACAAGACCAAGAAGCCGGTCGACTTCGGTTTCATCAACCAGCTCGAGTTCGAAACGCGTCACCAGTTCTGCCTGCGCGAAGTCGAGCTCAACCGCCGCCTTGCACCCGACGTCTACCTCGGCGTCGTCCCGGCCGTCCGCTTCGCGGACGGCCGTCACGCGATCGTCGAGGGCGATCCGCCTACCGAGGCCGAAGTGGTCGAATGGGCCGTCGAGATGCGCCGCCTCCCGGATGACCGCACGCTCGCTCACCTGCTCGAGGCCGATGCTGTCCTGCCGAAGCTGATTCGCGAGCTCACGGTGAAGCTGGTCGCATTCCACGAAGCCGCTCGCGTCGTACCGAACGATCCCGCGTTCGCGGGTGCCGAGGGCGAGCGTCTCTGGTGGGCGAACGAGCGCGAGCAGGGCGATCCCTTTTTCGGTGATACTTGGATGCCCGCGGATGCCGCCGTCCTCAACCCGTACGTCGCGGCGACGATCGAACGCGAGGCCGCGCTCTTCGATCAGCGGCTGGCCGATGGTCGGGTCGTCGAGGGGCATGGCGACCTCCACGCGATGCACATCTACCCGCTCGACGAGGGTATTGTCATCGTCGATGGTATCGAGTTCACCGAGTTCTTCCAGTTTCGCTACCTCGATGTTGGCTACGACGTTGCCTTCCTTGCGATGGACCTCGAGGCCCGCGGCCGTCCCGAGCTCGGTGACGAGCTCGCCGGGCGCTACATCGCCGCCGCCGGTGACGAGACGCTCCCCGTGCTGCAGCCGCTCCACCGCGCCTTCCGTGCCTTCGTGCGAGGCAAGGTCGAGTCGATGGGCTCGCACGCCCCCGAGGTGCCCGCCGAGCAACAGCGGGCGCTGGCGGCCTCGGCGAGCGCCTACTTCGCCCTCGCGTCGCGAATCGTCGCGCGCGTCTCGGAACCGGTCGTGATCCTCCTCGCCGGGCGTTCGGGCACCGGCAAGTCGATCGTCGGCGCGGCCCTCGCTGCTCGGATCGGCGCGGCCTATGTCTCATCAGACGTCATCCGCAAGCAACTCATTGGCATCCTGCCCCGCGAACACGTCCCGGACGACCGCACCTCCGAGGTCTACGGCCCCGAGATGAACGCGCGCACCTACGAGGAGATGCGCACCCGCGCCGCCGTCCACCTCGCGGCTGGGCGCCCCGTCGTACTCGACGCGACCCACTCGAAGGCTGCCGACCGCACGGAGGCGCTGGCGGTGGCCCGCTCCGCGGGCGCTCCCGCTCTCATCGCCGAGCTTTGCATCACCGACGACGCGGCGCTCGCGCGAATCGCCGAGCGCAACAACGACCCGCTCGCCACTTCGGACGCGACAGCCGCCGTGTTCAAGACGCAGGCTGCGGCTTTCGAGGCGATCGGGGCCTCCGAGGGCACACACCTCGCACTCGATGCCTCGCAGGAACTGAGTGCTCTCGTCGATGAGATCGCCGGGTCACTGGGCGAGGCCGGATAGCCCGATCTTCGTCACTGGCTACTGAGCGCGGGCCCGGAGTAGCCTCCGTTGGCGAGGTGCACCCCATGCCTGAATCGCTCCCCACGGCTGTCGAAGTGTTCCGTAACCGCATGCAGACGCTGGTCGACGACGAGCTGCGTCCCCTTGAGCAACAACTTCCTGAGGATCCGCGCTCCACGATCCCCGCTGACGTAATTGAGCAGGTCCGCGACCGTTCCCGCGCAGCGGGTATGTGGTCGCTGACCCAACCGGTCGAGTTCGGCGGTGCGGCGGCTGGAGTGCTGACGCAAACCACCGTGTGCGAGACGCTCGCGTCCGGGCACCTACGTCTGGGCCGCTACGTGTTCGGTCCCGGCCCAGGCATGCTCGCTGCTGCCCAAGGCCCGCTGAAGTCCGAGTACCTCGACCCGGTGCTCCGAGGCGAGAAGCGGGGCGCCTTCGCCTTCACCGAGCCAAGTGGCGAGGGTGCCGGCAAGCCCACCTGGGCGACCTGGGACGGCGATGACCTGCTCGTCACCGGCCGGAAGGCCTATGTCACCGGCGGTCGCACCGCCGACTACTACGCTGTCCTGATTAATGTCGAAGCTGCCGAGGGATCATCGCAGCCCGAGGGTCCCGCGATGATCGTCATCGATCCCGAGACCGACGGCGTCTCGATCGACCGCGAGTTCCACAGTCTCGAGGGCGGCGCACACGTCGAGCTGAAGTTCGACCAGGCGCGCGTCCCGAGCTGGCACGTGATCGGCGAGATCGGCGAAGGCATGCCGCGCGCTCTTGGCAACATCGGCCACGAGCGCATCGCTGTCGCGGCCGGGCAGACCGGCCTCGCGATTTGGGCCACGAACTTCATCGACCAGCACATCCAGCAGCCGCACCGCAGCGGCCAGCGCCTCGGCGACCGCGAAGGCATCCGTCTCCGCTACGCCGACATCCGCCTCGCGACCTACGCCGCGCGCAGCGTGCTCTATCGCACCGCCCGGCTCGTCGAGGAGGACGAGGCGGGTTCAATCAACGAGGTGATGGCCGCCAAGGTGTTCTGCACCGAACAGGCGGGCCTCGTGATCGACCAGGCCGTGCAGCTCGCCAGCGGTGGCGCGCTCGTCGAGGGGCACCCGCTCGAGCGTGCCTACCGCGAGGTTCGCTCGTCCCGCTTCACCGGCGGGGCGTCGGACATCCTCCGCCTGAACATGGCTCGCGGTCGCATCGAGTTCGACTCCGGCCGCCTCTAGGCTGGGTGCCGGAACCCCGGTTATGCGCATCATCGGTTGGAATATCCGCGCGGGCGGCGGCCGCCGCATCGAGGCCATCGCCGACCAGCTCGCTCGCTGGCGACCGGACGTCGTCGCCCTGAGCGAGTTCCGAGGTACTCCTCCCAGCGTCTGGCTCGCCGAAGAACTCGCAGCGCAAGGCCTCGCGTTCCAGCGCACGACCGCCGACCCGAAGGCACCCGCGGTCAACGCGCTGCTCGTCGCCGCACGCTGGCCGGTCCGCCTCCGTCCGGCTGGCGCTGCTCCCTCGGAACCCCGCCGTTGGCTGCTCGCGGGAGTCGCCGCGCCGCAGCGAATCGCCGTCGGCGTGATGCACGTTCCGAATCGCGTTAGCGTCCACAAGGGCGACTACCTCGCCTCGGCGCTCGACGTCGCCCGCCGTTGGCGTGGTGGTCCAGCGCTTCTGATTGGTGACACGAACTCAGGACGAATCGGGATCGACGAGGAGGCCCCGGCCTTCGATCGGCTCGAGGACGGCTGGATCCAGGACCTCGATCGAGCGGGCTGGGTCGACGCCTACCGCACGCTCCATGGCGATCGCCGCAGCTACACCTGGTACTCACCAAACGGTGACAACGGCTTTCGCCTCGATCAGGCCTTCATCCACCGCTCCCTACACTCTCAGCTCGAGGGCGCCCGCTATGTCTGGGGCACCCCTAGCGGCGAGCAACATCCGAGGCGCGAAGCGCTGACCGACCACGCGGCGCTGATAGTAGATTTCCTACCCGAGGACGAGCAGTTCACTCGTACAGTGGCCTCGTGACCGCCTTCGCCGGATCGGCGCCAGACCCCCAGCGCTCCCTGACACGCCAGCTTGGCGCCACGACGCTACCGTCAAGCCTCCGCGTCGTCGGTGGTGCCGCTGCGGCGCTGCTGCTGCTCTGGCCGCTGTTTTTGTATGTTCCCGATGCGACGAACGCGACTGCATGGCCATCGACGCTTTGGTCCGCACTGTGGTTTAGCCTCTGGCGCACGCTGCTGTCGGCCACGATCGGCGTCGCGTTGTCGATCCCGCTGGCGTGGACGCTCGCGCGAGTCGCCCTCCCTGCGAGATCGCTACTCCGAGGGCTCGTCACGCTGCCGATCGTGCTACCCGCGTTGGCGATCGGCCTCGGCTCCGGCTGGCTCCTCAGTGGCCCGGTTCCACTGCTGATCGGCGCGAACGTTGGCTTCGGCCTCGCGATCGGCGTGCGCCTCGGCGGCGGCGCGTGGGCCGAACTCAATCCCGAGGTGATCCAGGCCGCCCGCACCCTGGGCCTCGCTCCGATTCAGGTGCTGCGCCAGTACTTGCTGCCCGTTCTCGGACGCCCCTTCGCCGCCGCGTGGCTGCTCGCTGCTGCAATCAGCCTGACTTCCTTCGGTACGGCCTACATCCTCGCGCCGGGTTCGAGCTCGTCCCTGCCGAAGTTGGCTGTCGGTGGCACGGTCCAGCACCCCGAAGCCGCGGCCGCCGCCGCCCTCCTCCAGGCGCTGGTCGTCTTCGCGGCACTGGTCGTATTCATCCATTACCGTCCCTCGGACGCACCATCGAGGGTGAAGTCACACCTGTTGCCGCTGCGGTCGCTGCCGCTGCGAGACCGGCTGCTCATCGCAGCGGCCTGGCTGGCGGGCCTCTTAATCGTGCTCGGCCCCGTGTTCGCCGTCCTGCACGGCGCCATCACCATTGGTGCCGCGGAGCAGGTCACCGGTGCTAACGTCACCGGACTGATCGAGACCGCGCGCCCCTTCGAGGTCGATCCTACCGAGGCGATGCGCCGCTCGTTGATGCTCGCCGGTCTGGCGCTCGCCGCCGCCGTCCCGCTGGGCATCGTCATTTCGCTCGTGATCGCGCCACTCCGAGGATGGTCGGCAGGCCTCGTCGAGGCGGCCTTGCTGGTCCCACTACTCCTCGCTGTTCCGCTGGCCGCGGGGCTGCGCGCAGGCGGCGTCGATGGCTCGCTCGCGCTGCTCTTCGTTCATCTGTCGATCGCGCTCCCACTCGTGGTTCGCGCGGTCCTGCCGGGGCTGCGTACGAGCGTGCGTCCACAGTTCGAGGCCGCCACGGTCCTCGGTGCCTCGCGCTGGGCGAGTTGGCGACGCCTGATCGCACCACCGCTGCGCGCGCACATCGCCGTGGCGATCGTGCTCGGCGGCGCCTGGTCGCTTGGCAACCTCGGCGCTGCGCTGATCCTCGAGCGGCTCGACCGCGCACCGGTGCCGGCCGCAATCGCGGCCGCTCTCGAGTCGGAGACCTCACGAGGCGACGGGCGAGCGTTTGCACTTTCGGGAATCCTCGCGCTCCTGATCGCCGCCGCGTTCGTTACCCTTGAACACCGGCGCCCCCCGGAGATCACGGAGTTCTAACGTGGCCTCGTTCGCCGCCCGCTCACTCGCTCGCCAGGCTCAGCCGGGTGCACCTGCGCTCAACGGCGTATCGCTTGAGGTCGAAGACCGCCGCATCGCCGCCCTGCTCGGTCCCCCGGGAACCGGCAAGAGCGCCCTCCTCCGCGCGATCGCTGGCCTCGACCCGCTCGACCGTGGCGAGGTGCTGATTGATGGCATGTCTGTCATCAATCGCCCCGCGCACGAGCGCCGGATCGGCCTCGTCTTCCAGGACCTTGCGCTCTTCGAGACGCAGACCGCCGGTGAGAACGTCGCGTTCGGCATGCACGCGCGCGGCTGGGATGAGGAGCGCTGCGCGCTGCAGGCCGAGGAGCTCCTCGGCCACATCGGCCTCGCCGATCACGCAGACCGACCGGTCTCTGAACTCTCCCCCGAGGCCCGCTGCCGCGTCGCCCTTGCGCGCGCGATCGCTCCGCGCCCGGACCTCCTCCTCCTCGACGAACCAGCCTCGACGCTCGGCGAACTGCAGCGCGGCCTCTGGCGCGACCTGCTAGGCGACCTGCTGCACGACTTCGGCATCACCGCCCTCGTCGCGACGCAGGACGTCCGCGAGGCGGCGACGTTCGCCGACTCGGTTGCCGTCTTTGTCCGCGGCCGCGTGCTCCAGTTCGGCCCGACCGCCCGCATCCTAGCCTCACCGTCCTCGACCATCGTCGCTGACCTCGTCGGCTACCAGCGCCTGCTCGAGGGCGTCTGGCGCGACGGCGAGCTCTATGAGGAAGGCGTCGGCTCGCTACCCGGTCCGGCAATGCCACCGATTGAGCCCACAGCGACCGCCATGGTTCACCCCTCGGCGATGTTCGCGATCCCTGCCGAGCAGGACCTCGGCACTGGCCTCGTCGGCACCGTCGAACGCGCAATCCCGGACGGGCCATCCTGGCGGGTCCGCCTCCGCCTCGACGCCGCGAGCGCACGGAGCGTCACGAGTCGCTGGGAATGGGACCTCACCCCGCCTGCGATTGGCACCCGCCTCGCGATCGTCGTCGTGCCGGGCACGATGCGTTTCTTCACCTCCAGCGGGTACGCCGTCGATCGCCATCCCCGCGCCGCGCACCGTCGCGTCGAGCGCCCCGCACCGACGCCGGAGGCGGATCCAGCCGCTCCGGAGCCGGAGACACCTGCCGAGGCGAGCAACGATCACCTCAACGGAAACGGACACGCCAATGGCAACGGCCACGGGGGCGCTTTTGAGGAATCCGCGCCGCTCGAACTACCGGAACCCGGCGCTTTTGAGATGCCACGCCCAGAATCGGCGGCCCTCGACTAGTACGCTGGCTACATGGCTCTGACCGACCTGATCCGCCGTCGCAAGGATCCCGAGGCACGTGCCCTGAGGGCACTCGCACGCGCGAATGAGACCCTGCGACCGCGGCACCGCCCCGACGAGGCGTTGCAGATCGTCTGCGACATCGCGCGGTCGTTGACGAACGCCAAGTACGCTGCCCTCGCCATCACCGACGAGCACAACAACACCGAGGGCTTCGTCGTCTCTGGCATCGACGACGCGACCCTGCGACGACTCAAGACGCCGCCACAGGGCCACGGCCCGCTGGGCACGCTGCGCTTCGACGGCCGCCCCGTCCGCTACGAGGATGTCGAGCAGCACGCCAAGGCGTTCGGCTTCCCATCGAACCACCCGGAGATGGAGAAGCTAATCGGCGTCGCGATCTGGGCGAGGGGCGAGGTACGCGGTTCCCTCTACGTCACCGACCGCCGTGACGGCCAGATGTTCGATGACCACGACGAACGCCTGATGCTTACCCTCGCCGAACACGCCGCGAAGATCGTCGAGACTCAGTGGTATTAGCGTGGTGATTCGACGTTAGATTTGTGTGACTATGAACGCGCTTCCCCGCAGCGCCGTCACCCTGACCGCCGTCGAGATGGTTGCTGTCCTCGTCGCCGTCACTGCTGCTACTGCTGACAAACGACCGCCATCGCCATTCGCCTCCGCACCATTCGCTTGGAATCCGTGCCAACAGGTCTTCGACGATGATGCCGGGAGTCGCCTCGGCTGGTTCTTCGACGGAACTTGGGTTCCAAGCGAACTCGTCGCGTGCTCCTCGGAACAGGTGCAGCGTTGCATCAGTAGGTGGACTGAGGATCGCGACGGGACAAGCTTCGACCACCACTTGGCGATGGTCGAGATCTTCTCTGAGGGCGAAGCGGACGAGCTCTAGGAGGCGGTCTGGTGGCTCTTCTACCAGGACGAGGCAGACCTTTCGGCCTGGGACGCGCGGTTGGTGTCCCTGGCCAGTAACGCCGAGCTCGAGTTCTTCGATGGGTACGTGATCGCGTTCAGCAAGAACGCCAGCGAGGAGATTCGCGCCGTGGCGCGCTCAACTCCGGATGTGGACGTCTCGACCGCGTTCGAGATCGATGGCCGCTAGCTCTGCAGGTACTGCTCGAACCACTCAACCGACTTCATCCACGAGTTCATCGCTGCGTCCTCGTTGTAGGCCGGACGCGTGTCGTTGAAGAACGA
>Ga0115002_10009459_pt1 | contig 10646 bp, 9 predicted proteins | sample ArcticOcean_MG_C_8_FD_89576 | JGI IMG/M metagenome (GOLD analysis project Ga0115002, IMG submission 89576) | Marine microbial communities from western Arctic Ocean - ArcticOcean_MG_CB11_86 | ecosystem: Environmental > Aquatic > Marine > Oceanic | place: Arctic Ocean: Canada Basin | collected... | reverse complement strand
TATTGATACGCTTGTGGCGTAGAGGTAGTGATAATCGAGAAACTGGAGAGCATTGATGACACGTCTTTTCGTACTCGGGGCGGGAACACCAACCCCAACCGCGGCCCGGTTCGGTAGCGCCTGGGTCGTTGACACCGGGTCCAGCAACGTCATGTTCGATTGTGGGCCGGCGGCTACTCACAAGCTCGTGAAGGCGGGCTTTCTGCCCACTGAGATAAACGATCTATTTTTCACCCACCACCACTTCGACCACGATGTCGACTACCCCTGTTTCCTCCTAAGCCGATGGGATCAGAGTATCGGCAAGGAGGAAGTCCTAAGAGTTCGAGGACCGAATCTCACGGAAATGCTCACAGAGGGAATTATCGGTGAGAACGGAATCTTCGCACATGACTGGAAAGCACGGATCAACGCACCGGTCAGCCAACGCGTCTTCGAGAATCGAGGTGGCACCTTGCCCCGTCCACCACCAGTGGTCGACGCTGTGGACATTGGCGTTGGAGCACTGATTAAGGGTTCGGACTGGGAGGTACTTTCTGCTCATGCCCAACACGTCCAGCCTTACCTTGACTCGCTGGCCTACCGAATCGACACTGAAGATGGCAGTGTTGTGATCACCGGCGACACTGAGCCATGTGAGAGCGTCGTCGAACTCTCGCGAGGAGCGACGGCACTAGTGAGTATGTGCTGGGACCATGACCATGCGATGGCGGCCGATGGCGAGGGACCAGGTCAGACCGGGACGATAGGTGCTGCGACCATGGCGCGCGATGCCGGAGTCAAGAAGCTGATCCTCGTTCATCGCGGACCGGGCCTAGAGGGCTACGAATCAGAGCGTGAAGCAAAGACCGCTATCGCTGCGATCTTCGACGGCGAGGTTGTGCTCACTGACGAGCTCGACGTTATCGATATTTGAAGATGGAGCGGCAATCGACTTCAAGAACCAGGCTACGTCTAGCTGTCGCTTCGTTTAGCCAAGAGACCGACACGTTCAACCTTCAACCGACGACACTTGATGATTTCGCCGCCTTCGGCATTTACGAAGGCGACACTGTGCTCGAACAGATGACGGGTCTCTGGACGGTAGGAGGCTTCTTGGAGGCGACACGCTCACGATCTGATATTGAGGTAATTCCAATCGTCCGTGGGTACGCCACAGCAGGTGGCCGCATCACAGACGAGGCACACCGGTATTTCAAGGACTCAATCATCGAGGGGCTCGGTTCGGCTGGGCCTCTCGATGGGGTAGCGCTCCTTTTGCATGGCGCATGCTCTTCCGAACTGGATGATGACGTCGAAGGTTCGATCATCGAGGCATGCCGAGCGCTCTTGGGCCCTGAAGTACCGATCGTCGTGACGCTGGACCATCACGCAAACATAACCAAACGGATGGTCGACGGCTGTGATGCCATTGTGGGATATCGCACGCAGCCACATGACTGGTTTGAGACGGCGCGGGCTTCGACAGAGGTACTTCTTGAAATCATCGGTGGTGCACGACCAACGATGGCGTGGCGCAAGATCCCGATGATCTCCCATGGAGAGCACTTTCCAACTCGTGAAGCGCCTATGAAGACGTGGTTCGACATGGCCAGGTCGATGGAGCGTCAACCAGGTGTGCTCACCGCTTCTACCTTCTCGATGCAGCCTTGGCTGGATGTAAAGGAAGCGGGATGGACAGCCCTAGTCGTGACCGACAATGATGAGGTTGGCGCCCAGGAAAAGGCTAACGATCTTGCTGAACTCGCATGGTCTCTTCGAGCCGAATTCATGGAGAAAGAGTCGATCTCTGCTATTGAGGCGGTCCGGCTAGCGAAGATTGCTCCTAGCGGTGTTGTCGTAATCGCCGACGGCGGCGACCGGGTCTTCGGCGGTGCTGCTGGCGACAGTACGGAACTGCTCGCGGCGATGTTGCAGGTAGAAGGAGGGCTCTCTGCGCTAGTTCCTCTGGTCGATCGGGCCGCAGTGAAGAGTCTGGAGAAGGCTGGCGAGGCGGCGACAGTGACGCTGACTCTTGGTGGCGGGATAACACCGAGTTTCAAGCCGGTTTCTGTGACCGGCTTTGTTCGAAAGATTGCGACCGGAGTAGTGGATCTCGGGGATGCTGCTCATCATGGCAGCGAGGTCGACATGGGGACTACGGCCATTTTTGATGTTGGACCCGTGACATTGATGATCAGCGAGACTCGTGGCCTTGGCGGAAACTTGCCAGAGATCTATCGCTGGTTCGGGGTAGAGCCGGAAGAATACAAAGCCGTCGTCGTGAAGACGGGAGGGAATTTTCAGTACTTCGCCTCGATTACGTCTCAGGTGATTCGGGCAGACACTTCCGGGCCAACGCAATCAGACATTGAGTCTTTGCCTTGGAGCAGAATCCCCCGTCCGATGTATCCGCTGGATGACCTGCAAGAACCGTGGTCGGGATCCTCTGGGCGTTGACCACACAGGGAACCTGGGTCGTGGCGGAAGTTCACAGAGTCGCGAAGATGGGAACTTTCACAGCACAAAGCTCTGGAAACGGATCAGATAGTCTTTCGCACTGCGCATGTTTGCACGGCGGAGTTCTTCCGCCCGCACCCCGTCACCCTCCGCCAATGCGGCGAGGACTGCCCGGTGTTCGACGAGGCCAACCTCAGCTCTGCCCGGCAGGATGATGATTCGACGAATCGCTGTCTGGGTTCTTTCATAGATTCCGTCGAGCATGGCGGTGAGAATGGAGTTGCTCGCTGCCGCGGTGACCTGCGCTCGAAATCGGTCGTATCCCTCCACAAAGCTTCCGAAGTCCTTGGCGTCGACATGAGCTTGCATTGGTTCGCCGAATATCTTGATTAATGCGTCCCATGACCCTGCCGAGGATTGTTCGGCGGCGAGCCGGGCACATGCGCCTTCCAACACTTCACGAACGTCATACATGTCAATCAGTTGCGCGATATCTAGTCGTGCCACGACGGCACCCCGGTTTGGCACCCTGTCGATGAGTCCCTTGACCTCGAGCACAGTAAACGCTTCTCTTACCCGTGTTCTGGGCACCCCAAATTCCTCTGCGATCTCCTGTTCTCGCAATCGTGACCCAGGTGGAATCTGCTGACTTGCTATTCGACGCCGAAGCGACTCAAGCACGCCGTGCGGGGGAGCAATGTACTCGGTGGCATCTGTACCCGAATTGTCTCCAGTGATGGTCATCTCCAAAATGGTCCGCGGTTACCGAGCAGACGGTCCTGCGTCCAAGCCAATCATACTGAATCTGGCATGGGATGTCTCCTGGGGGAAGTCCTGCACCAGCAGGTTCGGACTCACTCTCGACTCTTGCGCTTCTGAGCTGGCGGTATGGGGCGATCTGAGCCCTCAATTGTCAGCCCACGCGCTCGAAACTCTTCAACTCGAAGTTGAGGTGCGTCCTTCGCAAAGGCGCCGGGGTGATAGCGAACGCGGTGGATCGTACCGCTCCACGGAAAACTTCCCTCTTGCTTATGCAGGTCCCACAACACCGGAGATCCTCTGGTTAATCCGATGTCGATTCCATGGAGAGGCGTCATCAAGCCTGTGAACATCCAGATTCCTGAGCGAGTTGCGCGAACCTCGCCATCGACGGTGATGGTGATATCCCAACGGTCGATTTGCGGGCACTCGATCTCTACTTCGACCTGAGTTGCTCCGCTGAGGCCCCCGGCTTGAATCGTTGTGGTCTGTCCGGCAACGTTGATGGAGAATTGAAGCGCTGCCTGCTCGACATAGAGGACATATCCAACGGCCTGGTCGCCGTGGGAGACGAGGATTCCACTGTCGACTTGAGATGCATCAACGTCGACCTCTATCTTGAAGGACCGGTTCCAGATGAGATCCCGAGCCTTTATTCGCTCGATAGTTGGGAGACCAGGCCAGAAAGTCGATGGGGCTGTTGGCCGGTGAAAATCGGGGCGTTGATGGAAGAAAACCCCGCTCCCATCCTCTAGCGGGAAGACGTCTCCATCGGCGGCAGCCTGATCCCATCGGCGAATCATCCTCTCAAGTCGCTCGGGTTCACTCGTAGCCAGATCGAACGCCTCCGTTGGATCCTCGTCCAAGTGGTAAAGTTCCCACCCTTCGTCAGTGAAACCTTTGAGCGGGTCGAATAGGTCGACTATCTCCCATCCATCTTCGTAGAGTCCCCGGCTTCCGTACGATTCGTAGATCTGCTCACTTCTGTGGGGTTCGACTGAGTGGCCCAGCAGCGAGGAAGCGAAAGACACTCCATCAATATCGAGGGGTGGTTCCTCGGGGCCCTGACCTACTAATTCGAGAAGCGTCGGGAGCAAGTCCGCGACGTGAGCGTATTCTGTTCGGATCTCGCCCTTCGGTAGGTTTCCGGAAGGCCAGTGCACGACCAATGGAACGGAATGTCCACCTGCATGGGTGAACCTCTTGTATAGCCGGTACGGGGTGTTGCATGCCAACGCCCATCCTTTGGGATAGTGCGGGAATACCCGGGGGCCGCCGATTAGTTCGCGATTGGCAAGATCCGTAGTCCCATCGGGCGAATCCGGGTGATACGTGCCAGCGTGGCCCAACATGTAGTGCGTAGTCCCTGAGCCAGCGAAGTCACTTGAAGCCCCGTTGTCAGAAAGGAATAGCACAACGGTGTTGTCCCATTCACCCAGATCCTCGAGAACCGATCGGATCTGTCCGACACTCTGATCAATAGTAGAAACCATCGCTGCGTAGACCTCCATGTAGCGTGCAGCGAGGCTCTGCTCATCCTCGGACAACTTGTCCCAGTCGGGTCCGCCGCGGGGCAGATCACTTGCAAGATTGGGAAGGGGGGTATCGTCGGGAAAGAGTCCCATTTGCTTCTGACGAGCGAACCGCTCCCGGCGCAGGCTGGCCCACCCATCATCGTATCGACCTCGGAAGGGCTCGATGTCAGCTTCTGGTGCCTGCAGGGGCGCATGGACCGCCCCGTGGGCGAAGTAGAGAAGGAACGGCTTCGTGGAGTTGCCATTTCTCAGCTCTTTGATCATCCCAGTTGCCTGCTGAGTCAAGTCGTCAGTGAGGTAATAGCCCTCTGGATACTCATCGGCGGCAATGTGGTGGTTGTCTTCGACGAGTTGGTGGGGATGGAAGAAGTTCGTGAATCCATCGAGGAATCCGTAGAAGCGGTCGAAACCACGTTGTAGTGGCCATCCATGCTTCGATCCGGCACTGGACTGCTCGATCTCCCGCGCAAGGTGCCACTTTCCAACCCCGAATGTTGCGTAGCCCTTGTCACGCAGAGTAGAGGCGATTGTTGGCACGTTTTCAGGGAACTCCATGGCGTAGCCGGGGAACCCAGGGTCGAAGCTGGCGACTCTCCCGAAGCCGGCGCTGTGCGGATTGAGGCCTGTGAACAAGGACGCCCGCGTTGAAGTACATGTCGGAGCAGCATGGAAGTTCCGATATCGAACTCCATCGACAGCGAGCGCATCGATATTTGGGGTTGGGATTTCAGAGCCATAACAGCCAATGTCGGAATATCCCATGTCATCCACGAGAACAATGACTACGTTCGGTGCCCCAGAGGCATCGGGCCGGTCGGGCCAGAAAGGGGTCGACGCCGAGACTGTATATCGAATGTCAGGACCTGTTCTAGCTACATTATCTTCGCTCCACTTCTCCGGACTGGTGTCACTCACCGGTTGACTTCTTGGATGGGGGAGTGACAGGGAGCAACAAGCGAGAAGGCATCGCGGCAGAGTGATATACAGTCTGACGAGCCGTCCTTAGCTCACGATCGCTCCAGAAAGGTGCTCCTGTGTTGTGGTTGCGATCGAAGTTCGGAAAGTCCGAACTCGAAACATAAAGCCTGAGGCGTTGTCCTGGCAGGATCCTGATGCCGACCGGATTAAGCGGCACGGCGAACTCATACGCTTCTCCGGGCGTCAGGAGTTCAGGTTTGTCGAACCCGTCCCGAAACTGTGCACGCAAGATACCGTACGTCAGGTTGACGGCTCGTCTATCCTCGTCAACGAGGGCAAGCTTCGCCGTCCAATCTGTGTCGGGGCCGTCGGTCGAGGCCCAAAGGACCAGTCGAGGTATTCCCACCAGTTCAAGTTCTGCGGTGAGGGGAGGGGTTTCGTAGACGAGTGTGTCGGTTCGGCCGTCGTGTGGAGACTGGTCGACAGGGGTCATTTGGGAGCTCGCTGCCATAAGGCTCATGAGCGGGTCCCGTGGATCGTAGATGAACTCATCGCTGTCAGCATTCTCTGACGCGACGCCCTGCCCACTGTTTGATGGTTGCCCGAAGTCCTGTCCGGGTTCGGTGTCAGACAGAACGCCGTCGCCGTGGATAGTGTTGGCACCGCCATTGGAGTGGAGGTAAAACGCTTGTTCCGATGCTTGTGGGGGAGGCCACGACTTGTCGCCCCGCCATTTGTCCTCGCCCAGAATGAAAAGCTGCACGGGGTCTTCGCCCTCGATGCCGTCGTCGATTCCCTTGAGATGGAGATCGAACCACCGCTTGAGAAGCTGCCACATCTCGCGCTCAGCGCTGGGGCCATAATCAATAGGACCGATTTGGCCATGAAGGTCAACGGGGTCGTGTCCCCATGGGCCAATAATGAGTCGGTGCTGACCTGCAAGGGCGGGCGGAGCAGAGTCGACTGCCCTCTCATACGTGTTGACTGTTCCTACCAGCCGGTCCCACCACCCGGTGAGCAGCATGATTGGAATCTCCACTTGGGAAGCAACGGTGCCGAAATCCCACGGGCTGTTAGCGGCCTCGCGGTAGAACGCATGGAGTGGGTCGTTCAGGTGGCCAAACACATTCGGTGGAATGTCTTCGAGCGGCAGCCACCATGTGTATTTGCCGCGCTCAACCTCAAGCCATTGACGACCGGCCTCGGTGGGTGTTATCCGAGTCCCCGTGGGCTCGGCTCCGAGGCGGGGGTCAGATTTAGCCATCTTGTGAGTCCACTGGAGGCGTCTGCCCGTCTCGAAGATGCCGAAGGTCATCTGTTGGTGGTTCTCTGTGATCCCAGAAATGAACGCCGCTTGGAGGCTGGGCGGCGACGACGAAACCGTCATCCACGCGGCCCAACCCTCGTTTGAATGCCCCCAGGTTCCTACCGTTCCGTCCGACCAAGGTAGCCGCGCCGCCCACTCGACAGTGTCGTACCCGTCATCGGCATCAAAGGTCTTGTTGGCGTCTTCGAACATCCATGTGTACTCACCATCGGACGCCATGCGCCCTCGGATGTCTTGCAGAACGACGCAGTAGCCGACCGAAGCGAGTGCTCGGGCTGCGACCACAAGCCTTTCAGTTAGCTTGTCGTACGGTGTGCGGGAGAGGAGAGTCGGATAGCGGGAGCCGTCGGTTGGGTGGTATATGTCTGCCCGGATAATCGTCCCGTCTCTTACGATACATTCAACATCGCGCTCCACGCTGTACGGCTGGGATTCTGTCGCACTCTTCCCATCTTGATTCATTTTGCGAGCCAGCGCGTCTCACTACCTGCCGGCGCGTAGACCCAGAAGATTACGAGTGGACCGTCGGCTGATGCGGTAGTCACATGGGGGAGGTGGGGAGGCGTGAGAACGACCGATCCTTCGGTGACGTCGACCGGTTCGCCATCGATCGAGATCACCCCGGTGCCCCTCAGGATGATGGCGATTTCCTCGGCACGATGTGAATGCTGCGGAGTCGAGTAGCCAGCGGGCATCACAGCTACTCCCAACGCCATATCGGAAGACGTTCCTTGCTCAGGAGTTGCCTGGACCGATAGTATCCGACCGTCGATTAGCGGAAAGAGCGGGTTGCCGCCGTCGGCGAGGGCCGAAAGAGCCTCCTTCGCGAGCAAATTGAGATCACGGACTTGATGATCGCTCATTTGGAACTCCTTGGCTGTTGCGGAGAGGTGGTTTGACTGTCAGTATAACAGAGTTCCGTTTATGAAGAAGCGGAAGTCTCGGTGTTTCGGCGTCCTAAACCGGCACTGTGCACTGTATCATTGAACGAAATCGAGCACGAGTAGCAGAGGATTAAGGGTGCCATATGCGGTTGGTCGTCGACAGAGTTGAGGTTATCCCACTTGTGGCTCCCTTGGCACGAGAATTCAAGGGAAGTCATTACCGCATGACTCATCGGGCGACAGTCATTGTGCGTCTGCATACCTCCGACGGAATCGTCGGCGAAGCATATGCGGGTGATGAGGTGGACACTCTCCCTCAGATCGTCAACATCCTGAACGACGAGATAGCTCCGAAGATCATTGGTGCCGACTTGATGGAGACGGCACGCAACTGGGAAGATTTGTATCCGGTGACGTTCGACATTCTGAGAGACCGACGCCTGGGGCTTGTGGCGCTTGCGGCCTTCGATATGGCTGCCTGGGATGCCGTTGGCAAACGGCTTGGGGTTCCTCTCCATCGGCTTTGGGGCGGGGCCCAGGACTCCGTTCCGATGATCGCTATTGGGGGATACTATGGAGAACCTGTCGGAAGTATCGAAGACGAAATGTTCTACTACCAGCAACTTGGGCTGGCTGGTGTCAAATTCAAAGTTGGGGGAGCGGATCCGAGTGTGGACGCCGAGCGCGTCCGCCGCGCCCGCGTCGCCGCGGGCGATGGATTCATCATCTCCGTCGATGCCAATCAGGGCTACTCGGTACCGGACGCCCTTGAGTTCTGCCGTCGTGTATCTGATCTTCAGATTCGTTGGTTTGAGGAGCCGGTCGGATGGGCGAATGACCACCGAGATCTCGCAACGATCAGGCGCCAAGGTGGCATCCCAGTAGCTGCGGGGCAGGGGGAGCTATCGGCAGCTGGCTGCCGAAGATTGATGGAAAGCGATGCGATCGACGTGTGTAACTTCGACGCATCATGGTCGGGCGGTGCCACCTCCTGGTTGAGGGCTGCCGCAATTGCTCATTCCTCCAGCGTACAAATGGGCCACCATGAGGAACCGCAGGTAGCGGTTCACCTGATTTCGAGTCAGCCTCATGGGACCTATGTGGAGGGATTCCACCCGGATAGGGACCCATTCTGGTGGAATTTGATAGCCAATCGGCCTGATCTAAAAGATGGACAGATCTCGCCTCCGACCGGCCCAGGCCTGGGGTGGGAGCTAGACGAGAGCTATATCACAACCTTCCGGGTCGATAAGTGATGTGCGATCTGGGGTGGCGAGAGCCATGTTGCAACAATCTGACCTTAGGATCGCTGTGTGATAGCAGATCTAGATTTGTGATATATTGATGCGTGAGCGAGGTGGGCGAGGCGAATCATCAGTCTGGTGCGTCCTTTGCCCGCAAGAACAGAGTATGCAGTCCATCCTCAGAGAGATTGATCGCCGTGAGTAAGAATGAGCAGTGTGTTGTTGTCACCGGTGCGGCTAGCGGGATCGGTCTCGCCGTCGTCGACCTGCTTCTCGACCGATGTCCATCCCTAACTATCGCAGCAATCGACTTGCCGGGCGACGCCCTCAACTCACTTGATGCCCGCAGCCGTGTCATAGCATTGCCGTGCGATGTTGGTAGCCGGGATGCCGTGAGATCCTCGATACGGTCAATCTCTGAGTCCTGGGGGATTACCGGACTTGTGAATGCCGCTGGCAATCATCTTACCTTGCCCAGCCTCGACCTCGATGAAACCACTTGGCAATCAGTCCTCAGAGTTCATCTAGACGGTTCCTTCTTCGCTGCACAAGCCGTCGCAGAGGCGATGATCGACTATGGGACGGGTGGCTCCATCGTGAATTTATGCTCTGTCGCGATGGATTTTGCCTGGCCAGGCAGATTGGGGTATGCCGTCGCAAAAGCTGGGGTCGCATCGATGACCCGCACCCTCGCCGTGGAATGGGCGGAGTTCGGAATTCGTGTGAACGGCGTAGCGCCCGGGTACGTCGACACCCCCATGATTCGCCAAGCCGCAGTTGAAGGCGCCTTTGATGTTGAAGCGCGAACCAAAGCTCATGCGCTCCAACGATTCGCCGAGCCTAAGGAGATAGCCGAAGTCGTCGAATTTCTGCTGTCAGATCGGGCCTCGTTCGTGACGGGCGAGGTCGTCCGTGTGGACGGCGGCTTCTCAGTTGTAAAATGAAACGATAAAGGAGAGTCTTGGAAATGAAACGTACCGCTGTGGCTTCGAATCGGAAGTGGTCCCATGTCGGGTACTCGCGAGCTGTGCGAGTCGGCAATGTCATTGAGGTAGCGGGTACGTCATCGAGCGGCCCTGAGGGCCAGATCCTGCACGCTGGCGACATGTACGCCCAAGCCGTGCAATGTATGGACGTCATCGTCTCTGCGGTTGTAGAACTTGGCGGAACGGTGCACGACATCGTACGAACCCGCGTGTTTCTTACGGACATGTCGTTGTGGGAGGAAGCGGGCCGAGCACATGGTGAGGTCTTCGCCGACGTTGTTCCTAAGCCGGCGAGCGCCTTCGTCGGCACGAGCGAGCTGCTCCACCCAGATCTACTCATCGAGATAGAGGCCACCGCGATTCTCGATCCCTAAATCACACGAGTAGCAGCCGTTAGCTGGCGGCTGGCAACTGTGCTGCTACCAGGTCGTCCAACCACCGTCGACAGCAATGTTCTGACCGGTAACGAAAGACGAGTCAGGAGAAGCAAGAAAGACCACGACAGACCCCAGATCACGTGGCCCTCCCGGCCGGTTCATGGGAGTGAGGTTGTC
>Ga0115002_10009458_pt1 | contig 10648 bp, 8 predicted proteins | sample ArcticOcean_MG_C_8_FD_89576 | JGI IMG/M metagenome (GOLD analysis project Ga0115002, IMG submission 89576) | Marine microbial communities from western Arctic Ocean - ArcticOcean_MG_CB11_86 | ecosystem: Environmental > Aquatic > Marine > Oceanic | place: Arctic Ocean: Canada Basin | collected... | reverse complement strand
TCGCCCAATCGGCAGTCATCGCGTCAGCACTGGTCACGGCACGTATAGCTACAACATACTGGTAGGTTCGCTGGTCGCCCATGACACCTACCGTTTGGGTATTTGTTAGAACAGCAAACGACTGCCATAACTTGTCGTATAGACCGTCTTTTTTGATCTCGTCGATCACGATCCAGTCGACGTCCCTTAGTATTTCGAGCTTCTCGTACGTCACTTCGCCCATGATCCGAATTGCAAGACCGGGGCCCGGGAACGGCTGACGGTTGACACTTTGCGGGGTGAGTCCTAGCTCGGCTCCAGCCTTTCGAACTTCGTCCTTGAACATATAGCGGAGCGGTTCGACCAGTGTCAGGTTCATGTGCTCGGGAAGGCCACCAACATTGTGGTGGGTTTTGATCTTGTGGGAAGCCGTCGAATCAGCGCTGGTGCTCTCAATGACGTCCGGATACAGAGTGCCCTGCGCAAGGTAGTCGACCTCACCGATATCGTTCGCTACTTCCTCGAAGATCTTTATGAACTCTTGCCCAATAGATTTACGCTTTACCTCGGGATCTGTCACACCTTTGAGCGCACTTAAGAATCGTTCGGTGCCGTCAACAAATATCAGGTTCACACCCAGTTGGCTTGCGAATACGTTCTGAACTCGGTCAGCCTCACCTTTGCGCATCAGGCCGTTGTCGACGAATATGCAAGTAAGGCGATCACCAATGGCCCTGTGAATTAGCGCAGCCGCAACAGTGGAGTCGACTCCGCCCGACAACGCACAAATAACCTTGCCGTCGCCGACGCGCTCCTTGATTCGTTCGATAGCGTCTGACACGAAGTTTGCGGCTGTCCAGTCTCCCGGAGCCTTACAAACTCCAAATACGAAGTTATGCAGAATTTCAGCGCCCTGAGGAGTGTGAGCAACCTCGGGGTGGAACTGAATGCCGAAGTAGGTACCTTCTTCGTTGCCCATGACCGCCAGCGGGGAGTTTTCGGTATAAGCCATCGAATGGAACCCGGGCGGCAGTTCTTCGATCCGATCACCGTGGCTCATCCAGACCGGAATTTCAGTGTCCAGTCCTTCGAAAAGAATATTGTCTGGCCCGTCTTTGTGAACAACCGCGTGTCCATACTCACGTTCTGTACCAGGTTCGACTTTGCCACCCAACTGGTGAGCCAATAACTGCATCCCGTAGCAGATACCTAATATGGGAACTCCGGCATCGAATACCCACGTTGGAGCCATCGGAGCGCCGTCTTCATAGACGCTGTTGGGTCCTCCAGAGAGGATCACTCCGATAACGTCCTGCTCGTTCAGAATGTCGTTACCAGCATCGTGCGGGATGATCTCGCAATAAGTGTTGGACTCTCGAACTCTGCGGGCTATCAGGCGGGAGTACTGCGAACCAAAGTCCAGAATGACGATGGTCTTCATCCGCTCGTCTATTGGAGGGTTATCTCCGGTTACCCGATCGGCCTGAGCGATCTCGAGATATGTTCCTACCTCGATGTCATCCGAGGTCGAAACTCGTCCGGCCGATTCATTGCTTGGGGTTGGTGTTGGGTTTTCAGTCATGGCATGGTTTCCGGATCTATGCGACATATCAGGCTAGCCAATGCCTTTTGGGACAACCCTTAACGCTTCATAAATGAGGCGTCTGATCGACTCCGTTAAGCCTGAAGCATAAATCTACCTCTCCCCGCCGACTGAGTCACGGGTTTTTTGAAAAATTTTGAGGTTGAAATCACACCGGTTAAACCAACTTGAGAACGCTAAGATTATTTGATGCTCATTTCACCGGATAATTCAGGCCTTGACAATGCTGCTTCCGCGATAAAAAACGGAGAGCTAATTGCGTTCCCAACTGACACATATTTCGCCCTTGGATCTGATGGATTGAATCCAAGCGCTGTCGAAGATGTGTTCCGAACGAAAAGGCGAAATCCTGGGACGCCGGTTCCATTGCTTATTACAGGCGTGGGAATGGCGGAATCTCTCTCAAAGGATTTCCCCGACGAACTCAGGAAATTGACTGATGAGTACTGGCCGGGGGCATTGACCGTTGTTCTACCAGCGAGCGGTAAAGTGCCTTCTGTCGTCACGGCAGGCACGGGAACCGTTGGGCTCAGGGTGCCAGAGCACGATCTGGCACGAGAGTTCATCCGGCTTTGTGGAACCCCGCTTACCGGAACGAGTTGCAACATCACAGGACGTGACCCTATTAAGGAAGCCAGTATTGTCGAACAAGTTTTTGGCGATCAGATCGCTATGTGCATCAACGCTGCCTGTGGCACTACAACGGAACCGAGTACAGTCGTGTCATATGAGAGCGGGGAGATATCCGTCCTGCGGCTCGGTGCAATAAGCGTCGATTCGATCCGGAATTGTGTGGGTGACATCGTCGTGAGCTAATCACTCTCGGTTACTCTAGATTCGCTGAAATTCATTTTGGTGTGCGTGAACTTCCTCTTTAAACAAACGGAGAATTTGATTGCCTTTTACGGGAACACTCCCCGGACTCACAGCCGATGATTCGGATCAGTTCGAATCGTCTCTGAAAACCTTCGTAGATTCACGCGAACTCCCGCTCTACAAGATGATGGCATTTCATCTCGGGTGGGTTGATCAAAACGGTGAACCCGAACTCGCTGTCCCTCAAGACAGGTCACGCGGACAGCTCGTGCTTGCCACAGCTGCAGCCAGCGGAGCTGACAACGTTTCGGCAATGCCGTATGCAGTAGCAATTGAGTTGTTGTACAACTTCATGCTTGTTCATGAGGACGTACAAAACGCCAACATGGATCGCAACGATCGACCGACAATATGGTGGTCGTGGGGACCAGCTCAGGCTATCAACGCTGGTGATGGAATCCACGCAATGGCGCGTATTTCTATATTCGAGCAGAGAAACGCTGACGGTCCGTCGGCCGATCCTAGAAACATTTCGATTGCGCTCCAATCATTGGATACGGCGACTCTCGAGGTGTGCGAGGGTGAGTATCTGGATATCTCGTATCAAGAACGCGCTGCAGTCAGTGTTGATGAGATCGTCACCGTAGCCCGCAAACACGGGGCGTTATTTGGAGTTGCTGCGAAATTGGGCGGTATTGCATCGGCGGCTGATGAATCTGTCTTAGTCGCTCTGTACAAGTTCGGGAATGCCATAGGAACAGCTCAAAATCTCAACCTGGACTTGCAGTCGTTGTGGCCGGAACCTGGTTCCGAGCGTACCGAAGTACAACGTGGAAGGTTGCAATCCAAGAAAAAATCCCTGGCTACGGCGCACGCTATCGAAGTGGGTACCCCAACCACACGCCGAAGACTCGGTGAGATTTTTATGAAGCGTGTGCTCGATCCCGCCGACCTTGACGAAGTCACTTCTATTTTGGACGAAACCGGCAGCAAAACATTCGCTGAAAACCGGGTAGGTGAGTTGGTCGACGAAGCAGTTGAAGCACTAGAATCCACAGGATTTTCAGATAAATACAAGGCTTCACTCGCCGAAAGCGCAAAACTGATCGTCAGCTCAAGCTAGAGAGTTACGTTTCGGATGAATAAACGATCGATCAAAGATGCCGAACTTGGCGGCAAGACAGCCCTCGTCAGGGTTGATTTCAACGTTCCAATGCGAGACGGGGTTATCAGCGACGATTCACGGATCAAGGCAACTTTGCCAACGTTGTCACTGCTAAAACACGGTGGCGCAAAAATCGTTATTTGTTCTCATTTCGGTCGGCCGAAAGGGCAGATCGTCGCTGACATGCGGCTCACAGCGGTACGGAAGCGCCTGTCGGAACTGCTCGGTGCTGAAGTCATAGATGCCGGTGGACCGAGCGGTGAAGAAACATCGCATATTTGCTCTCAGCTGAAACCTAGCGAGTTCGCACTTCTAGAAAACCTGAGATTCGATCCGGGTGAAGAGGCGAACGATCTCGAATTCTCAAAATACCTGGCATCGCTCGCAGATATATTCGTAAACGATGCGTTCGGAGCGGCTCACAGAGCGCACGCTTCCACAGCAGGAGTTGCAGCACACTTGCCGGCATACGCAGGACTGCTTATGGAACGAGAGCTTGAGATGCTTGGCAGTTCGCTCGAAACCTCAAAAGGAGCCTCCGTTGCGATTGTCGGTGGTGCCAAAGTAACCGACAAAATACAGGTTCTGCGTCATCTCTCGAACAAAGTAGACACAATCCTCGTGGGTGGTGGCATGGTGGCTGCCTTTTACGTTGCGAAAGGCGATTCTGGCGGCGCCGCGACCGTGTCGCCAGAGGATGCTTCTGCTGCTGAGAGTCTTCTAGGTTCAAACGGTGCGAATGTCGTTCTCCCTGCCGACGTCGTTACAGCACCAGATTTCAATGAGAACTCCCCCGCAACCATTCACGAGTCAAGCGATGTACCTGCCAACGAATTGATACTCGACATCGGACCCAGATCTTCGGCCGAATACACTAGGATAATCTCACTAGTCGACACGATCATCTGGAACGGTCCGATGGGTGTGTTCGAGTGGCCGGCCTTTGCTGAAGGCTCTGTGGCTGTAGCAAAGGCCGTCGCTGCAAATACGAAAGCGGTTTCGGTTATTGGAGGCGGTTCAACTGCCGAAATTGTCGGATCGCTTGATCTAGTCGATCAGATCACACACGTTTCAACAGGTGGAGGGGCATCCCTCGAGTTCCTCGAAGGAAAAACGCTACCGGGTGTCGCTGCACTCGACGACAACGGATAATCTTCTGGACGAAACAATCCACGCGGACGCTGAACAGGGAATGCAGAGCAAATGGCAAAGCGAATACCGGTAATCGCCGGAAACTGGAAAATGAACACCGACGTAGAGTCGGGACTCAAACTCGTCAAAGAGATATTAAGTTTCAGCAAAGATTTCTCTGGTGTCGACATGATCGTCTGCCCACCATTCGTTTCGATCGCCAGTATTGCCCAGGAACTGAGCGGTTCATCAATTCAGGTCGGGGCACAAAATGTTAGTGCGAACCCCGATGGGGCGTTTACGGGTGAAGTTTCGACTTCGATGTTGCGAGGATTTGTTAGTCACGCGATCGTCGGCCACTCTGAGAGACGTGCCCTAAACGGGGAAAACTCCGCTGCGGTGGCAGAAAAGGCGATCACTGCTGCGAGTGCCGGTATAAAGCCGATCGTGTGCATCGGTGAGGATCTCGAAGTTCGAAAAGCAGGCAATGCCGAGACATACGTCGCAAAACAGCTTGAAGAGAGCCTCGTCGGCTACACCGATTGGGATTCGCTGATCGTCGCGTATGAGCCAGTTTGGGCGATCGGGACCGGTGAGGCTGCCACATCAGGCCAGGCCCAGGAAATGACTCACACCTCCCGAGAAGTAATAAGAACACTTGCACCTGATGCGGCGGATTCCGTTCGTGTTCTGTACGGCGGTAGCGTCAACCCAGGCAACGTTGTGGAGCTCATGGCCCAACCTGATATCGATGGAGCGCTGGTTGGTGGGGCGAGTCTGAAGGCCGACGAGTTTTCCAAGATCATAGCGGCTGCGAGCGCGAGCTAATCTCACATCTACCAGACGGCAACTAACGTGACCACCTCGATAAAACCTGACCTCCTTGTAGTAGTTGGGGCAACCGCAACGGGCAAATCCACGATAGGTATCGAGTTGGCGCTGGCACTCGATGGCGAGATTGTGAACGGCGATTCACGTTTGTTTTATCGAGGTATGGACGTCGCTACTGCCAAGCCGACACCAGAAGAAACGAAGGGCGTGCCCCATCACTTAGTGGATTTCCTTGATCCAGGCGATGAGTACAGTCTCGCCTCGTACGTCAAGCAGGCACGAGCACTGATCGACGAGATAGCCACCCGAGGTAAGTTACCTATCCTCGTTGGTGGAACGGGTCAGTACATCTGGGCACTCATCGAAGGCTGGGAAGTTCCTGAAGTCAAGCCCGATGCCAAACTACGCGCAGAACTTGAGCTGAGGCTTGAGAAGCACGGTGTCGAACCGCTCGCTGACGAACTCACCAAGATTGCGCCAGAAGTCGCTGCAAGCACCGATTTACACAACCCGAGACGGGTTATTCGAGCTATCGAACGCGTTCGGTCGAATCCATCGGTTGACACAATAAACAACAGACGAAAAGCCGAAGAAGAACCTTTCAACGCTCACATCATCGGTCTAACGGTTGAAAGATCAATTCTGCACCGACGTGTACTTGATCGACTCGACAACATGCTTGCGAACGGCTGGGTTGCAGAAATCGAATCGCTTTTAGAAGCCTGTTATTCAGCTGATAACAGGGCTCTCAGTGGCATCGGATATCGTCAGATGATCCCTCATCTCGCGGGTGAGTACGATCTGGAAGAAGCCGTCCGACTAACTGCCGTTGCGACAAACCGGTTGATCCGACACCAGAACAACTGGTTCAAGCAGGATGACCCGAGAATCAACTGGGTCGACATGACTGACGACCCCGAACAAGGCACAAAATCAGTCACCGAAGCTGCCACAACGTGGCGCCGTTAGCTCGTAATTTGCTCTATATCTAGTTGCCTAACGACAAAACACAACACCAACTACAAGATATGATTCTGCACTTGGTGTTTGCCTGATTCATACATAGAATCGTTGGCTACGAAAATCCCAGAATCACAACTCGAAGAAGCTAAGGGAACATATGACCGTAGAGTTCGCAAAATTACACGGTGCAGGTAACGACTACATTGCAGTTGATGGGCGCGGAATCGACCGTGACTGGGGCGCGTTGTCAGTCGAAATGAGTCGATTGGCGTTCGGAGTCGGTTCCGACGGAATAGTCCTCGTGCAAGATTCAGATGTCGCCCAGATTCGAATGAGGGTTTATAACCCTGACGGCTCTGAAGCAGAAATGAGCGGAAACGGCATTCGGCTGTTCTCAAAATTCGTCATTGATCGAAGGATTACGGTTCCCACACCCGAAGGTCTCATGGTCGAGACGGGCGGTGGAGTGCGAACGGTCTGGCCAACGATGGAGGGCGACAAGATGGTCGCTGCAAAGGTCGCGATGGGAGAGCCAACGTTTGTTCCGGCAGAAATACCGGTCGACGTTGGGCAGATCGGTGATCTCGACATCGTGAAGGGATACCCAATTCAGGCAGGTGCCCGAGAGTTGAAAATTACGTGTCTCGCAGTTGGTAATCCACACGCGGTAGTGGTGATGGACGAACCCGTTGAAGACTTCCCGCTGGTGGAGATCGGTCCCCACGTGGAAAACCACAAGTTGTTCCCAAACAGGATCAACTTCGAGATAGTAAATGTGATCAACCGTTCGAAAATCCGAGCCCGAATATTCGAACGTGGAGCCGGCGAGACGCTATCGTCTGGAACTGGCAGTACCGCTTCGGCAGCAGCTGCAAGAGAACACGGGCTAATCGACGACACAGTCGACGTAGTTGTCGATGGCGGCGTGCTCCGGATCTCCTGGGACGAAACCGGAGAAGCATTCCTCGAAGGCCCCGCAGTAGAAGTATTCACCGGAACATGGCCCGATTAGGTTTTCGTCGAATACCTCACACCACATACAACGTGATATCGCTTTCATCACACGCGATGTGACCTCTCGTTTACGATTGTCTTCAACATCTCGAACCTAATAAATAGCCAAGCCCGAAACTTACGGAACTATCGGAATCAAAAGAATGAAATTCGCTGAACGTGTAGAAAATCTCCCACCATACCTCTTTGTCGGCATATCTCGGGCCATCGCCGCGAAAAAAGAACAGGGCATAGAAGTTATTTCGTTCGGTATCGGTGACCCCGACATGCCAACACCCGAACCAGTACTCGATGCGCTTGTAGCGGGCTCAAAGAAACCGGCGAATCACAAATACCCTGAAACCGAGGGGCTACCCGAGTTTCGATCACGGGTAGCCCAGTTCTATAACGATCGGTTTGGTGTGACGCTCGATCCCGCAACCGAAGTTATTAATTTGATCGGTGCAAAAGAGGGGATCGCCCACGCGGCGCTGTGCTTTATTGATCCCGGAGACATCTCGATCAGCCCAGATCCAGCATACCCGGTGTATGAGATTGGAACGATGTTTGCCGGGGGTACAACTCATTTTGTGACCCTGAAAGAATCAAATGGCTATCTTGTCGATTTCGCAGATATTCCTGCAGACGTTGCCAAAAAGGCAAAAACGCTCTGGATCAACTACCCGAATAACCCAACTGGTGCGATCGCTCCGTTGAGCTTCTTCGAAGAGGCTGTCAGGTACTGCAAGGAGTTCGATATCGCCTTGCTACACGACGCTGCCTACACAGAAGTGACTTACGACGGTTACGTGGCGCCAAGCGTGCTCCAGGCCGAGGGTGCCATGGACATCGCCATGGAGTTCCACTCGCTATCCAAGACAGCCAACATGACCGGCTGGAGAGTTGGAATGGCAGTTGGAAATCCAGAAATGGTCAACGCTTTGATGCGAGTGAAATCGAACATCGACTCCGGTCTTTCACAGGCGAATCAGGAAATGGGAATTGCGGCACTCGACCTGTCTTCCGAGTGGCTCGATAACAATAACGAGGTATATCGAAAACGACGAGACAAGGTAGTCTCTGTATTGAACGAGATCGGCGTACCGGCTGTCGCACCAAAAGGCGCACTGTATATCTGGACACCGGTACCAGAGGGCTACACATCGGCCGAGTTCGCTCAGAAGCTGCTTGATGAAGTGAACGTGGTCGTCACGCCCGGCAACGGATACGGACCCGGTGGTGAGGGTTACATCAGACTTTCCCTTACAATCGCAGATGATCAGATCGATGAAGGTCTGCGCAGGCTGTCACAGCTGCGGAGCAACGCATAAGCGACTGAGCAGCAGGAGTTTCCTACAGCCCATATGGCAAAAAAAGGTACACATTCCACAGGCCCGTTCCGAGAACGCGCCATTCTCGTTGGCGTAAGCGTTCGCAGTGAGGGCGATTACTGGGCGCTGGAAGATTCTCTCGCAGAACTATCTGAGTTGGCACGTGCTGCCGGAGCGAATCCCATTGCCCGGTTCGCTCAAACCATGAATAAGCCTTCACCGACCTATATCGGCAAAGGCAAGATTGATGAGTTGCAGCACGCTATCGAGCACAAAGAAGTCGATACCGCGATCTTTGATGATGAACTGTCTCCGAATCAACAGAAGATTCTCGAAGACAAACTTGGAGTCAAAGTTATCGATCGCACAGCACTGATCCTCGACGTTTTCGCCCAGCGAGCGCGATCACGTGAGGGCACATTGCAGATCGAACTCGCCCAGACCGAATATTTACTACCTCGATTGGCCGGCCAGTGGTCTCACCTTGAACGGCTTGGTGGGGGAGTGGGCACCAGGGGACCGGGTGAAACGCAGATCGAAACCGACCGACGACTGGTGAGGCGGAAGCTTCAGCGAGTCAAAAAAGAACTTAAACAAGTCCGGTCACAACGCGACCAACAGCGACAACGAAGAACAAGCGGTCAAGCCAAAATCGTGTCTCTGGTTGGCTATACGAACGCCGGAAAATCGGCTCTTTTCAACAAGATCACGTCATCGGACGTGATCGAGCGAAATCAGCTGTTTTCAACTCTCGACACTACGACCAGGCGCATGTATCTGGCTTCCGGAACCGCTGCGACTATCAGCGACACCGTGGGATTTGTACATAAACTCCCGCCAATTCTCGTCGCAGCGTTCCGAGCTACGCTTGAAGAAGCTCTCGAAGCCGATCTTCTGATCCAAGTGGTCGACGTATCAAGTCCTTACGCAGTTGAACAAGCGCAGGTTGTCACGGACCAGCTTGCCGACATGGGAATCGGCGACACCCCTCGGATACTTGTTCTCAACAAACTAGATCTTGTAATCGATGATCCTGATGAACCTATAAATCTTGAAATCTTTGATCAGATCGATGTGACTGAATTCAATCGCGTCGTCACAACCTCCGCTGTTAAAGGTTGGGGCATGAGCGAACTCAGGGACGCGATCGAAGCTGAAGTCGGTGTCGAAAACTACGACCCGATGGAAGCTTACAGCATCGAGTAGAGCAAGCGTGAAACTGCAAAAACGGAGCTGAAGGGCAGTACAGTGGGCCAGCAACGTTACGTCGCACTATCCTTGTTATGTAAACAAAGAAGTGCGTCATCTTCTCGTTTATCGTAAGTTTCACCCACTCCCCTCTACTCATTTACGTGTGCAGCCGTACATCGAACTTCTCTCTTCCGGCGTATGCTCAACAACAGAAATGTTTTCCAGTCGGTAAGTGCCCTTGCACGCCGACTCGGTCCCGGTCATAAAAAAACACAATCGAAATATGAATTTCCTCAACACTCGTCCCGGCTCAATAAAGCTCACCTCGTTTCTACTAGTGGCATTGTCAGCATTGCTGATTTTCGCCGCTTGCAGCAGTTCTGACGAAAACGACCCGTCCTCAAGAAACAAAGGACCGGTGATTCTCTCAGACGGCACGCAGGCAACCACAACGCCTCAACCTATTGCCGACGAGCCTGCAGCGGTCCCTGACGGCCTCCAAATCGTCTGGGAGACCTATTCGATCCTTGTCAGAGAGTATGTGGTCAGGGAAAACATCGATCCAAACGCACTGGCTGAAGCTGCGGTGATCGGAATGCTCGATTCACTCGATGATCGTTACACGTCGTACATTCCGCCTTCAAC
>Ga0115002_10009457_pt1 | contig 10649 bp, 7 predicted proteins | sample ArcticOcean_MG_C_8_FD_89576 | JGI IMG/M metagenome (GOLD analysis project Ga0115002, IMG submission 89576) | Marine microbial communities from western Arctic Ocean - ArcticOcean_MG_CB11_86 | ecosystem: Environmental > Aquatic > Marine > Oceanic | place: Arctic Ocean: Canada Basin | collected... | reverse complement strand
TTTTCGCTGGATTCCTAACGGAATTCCAGGGATAGAGACCCGAATGCCATTGCTGTTTTCGGAAGGAGTGATGAAAGGAAGGATCGACATCCATACATTTGTCAGTCTTACAGCAACAAATCCAGCTAAAATTTACGGTCTTCATCCGAAAAAAGGCTCGATTTCTGTTGGGTCTGATGCTGTTCTAATAATTTGGGATCATGAAAAATTAGTGAAGATTTCAAACAATCTGTTACATCATAATGTTGATTACACGCCATATGAAGGCATGGAGATTCGGGGATGGCCTGATACGGTGATCAGTCGCGGCGAAGTAGTTTTTGCTAACAGCCAGGTTTTGGCAGAGGAAGGTCGGGGTCGTTTTGTGCCAGGCAATCTTCCCGCAGCAGCGCTTCCGATAAACAGAACCATAAGTGTGATTTAGGCTGCTCAACTTTAGGTTATTGTTGTGTATGTATTCTCTAGCGGCCTGTATACCGAGGCTTTCTTTTCTCGATAAAGGCAGCTATTCCTTCATCGTGATCTTCGGTTTGCCAGAGTAGCATTTGGCGCTCAAGGCTGAGACTTTCGTCTAGAGGTTTTGAAAAAGACATCAAAACTTCAGCTTTGGACATTTCTAGTGCGATAGGGGAATATTTTGCGATTTTTTTGGCGATCTCGACAGCGCGCGCGATGGTTTTCTTTAGCGGCAACATCTCTGATGCTAATCCCCAATGACACGCTAGTTTTGCTTCGATTCGTTCACCTGTTAAGATCATGTACATTGCGCGAGATTTTCCAATTAATCTGGGCAGACGCTGTGTGCCACCATCACCTGGGAATGCCGCAATTTTGATTTCTGGTGTTCCAAATTCAGCATTGTCACCACAAATGACAATGTCACATAAGAGCGCTAATTCGCAACCACCTCCCAGTGCGTAACCGTTTACTGCAGCGATAATGGGTTTAGGAAATCTTTCGATCGTTTTCCACGCGGTTAGGCGTACGGAATCCGCAAACATTGGAATGCCGTTTTCGGGCATTTCCTTGATATCGGCTCCAGCAGAAAAGGCATCATCATTTCCGGTTAGCACAACGCAACGAATTTCTTGGTCCTCGCTAACAACTTTTAGTGTGTTGGCGATTTCCGACAGAAGTTTTTTGCTCAAAGCATTGCGCGCGCGCGGCCGATTCAGCGTTATTTGCAGAACTCCGGAGTCTGGTCTAGTGATGAGAATGAACTGAGGAGTTCCGTATGGGTCAGTAGGCATAGAAGTTTGGTTCGCTAAAGAGTAGAGGAACAAAAAATGATTACTTGGTGGATCAACCGTATTTTACCGATTAGAGATACTTGTTGAAAGAAATGTTTAATGTTTAGAGAATTTCGGGCATCTGCCTTCAAGAGCATATGTTACACAAGCATTGATTTCCCGGCATCAAGTAGCCAGCCCCATTTTCCTGCCAATGATTTCGACAGGTAGTAATGTTGCCTAACCGCTCGTATACGACTGTGGTCCAGGGGGAGCTTCACTACTTTGCGCCTCTGCATTCAAGAAGATTTACCCACTATGATTCTATATATCGATTGATAGGCAGTTTGGTTCTAGATAAGCCTACGCAAAAATGATTAACGAGCGGTGCGAGATCGCTAACCATGGATTCCTGGCTTGTAGATGCTTCTCGAATGCGAGTTATTGACTCAGATACTTGGGATCGCAGATCATCATAGTCGACGCCGGTAGTTTGTCGGTTTCGTACTACAAATTTTCCTCCGACCATAACATCTTTAACACCTGAGCCATTTTCTTGAAAGACTACTTGCCTGACTGGGTTATTGAGTGGGATGTACTGTATGGCGCTTGTATCGATAAATACCAAATCTGCTTTGTAATTGGGCGCTATCCGTCCGATATGATTTTCGAGTCCGAGCGTCTTAGCGCTCCCTTCAGTTGCCATCAGTAAAACATCTTCTGCAGAGAGCCAGTACTCGGGATCTGGTTGATGAATTCGACTGACGTAGGCTGCCATTCTCATTGCTTCAAACATATTTAAGGCATCGGAGCATGTGCTGGCATCTGTGCCAATACCAACATTGACTCCAGCCTTCAACATCTCTCTTGTTTTGGCAACGCCGGTACCAAGGCGCAAATTGCTGGTCGGATTATGTGCCACATGGGCCCCGCGATCGGCGAGACGTAGTATGTCAGATTGATTCAGCCAAACACAATGAGCGGCAGTGAAATCTGATGAAACTATACCCAGACCATCGAGATACTCCGTCAATGAACAGCCAAACAATTTTTCCCCTACAACGGCTTGTAATTTGGATTCCGCCAAATGGGAGTGAATTCGCACTCCAAATTCATCGGCGAGTTTTCGACAAGACATAAAAAAGCTTGCTTCACAGTGATAGGGAATTGTGGGCGCTAATCCTAGATAAATAGAATCCTTCGCATGGGGCCAGTTTCTAATTGCGTCTCGTACAGAATCTATAACTAAATCTCCTGGAGTCTCATTCATATCAAGGATTTTCTGCCTCAAATCTTTTGGGAGAGTGTCAATCATCCCGGGCACCGCTGTCCAGAAAGTACGGTCTGCCATAAGAGGGGCAATGATAGCTCGGATGCCTACTTCTCGATAGGCTTCGCCCACCGCTTCTAAACTCTGGAGAGTAGGGTAGGGGAAATCCGAAAATAAATCATAACAAGCAGTGCATCCGTACAACACCATTTCGACTGCGGCCAAACGAGCAGCTAACGACTTGTCTTGCAGGCGAAAGTTTTCGCTCGTGAGCGGTGACGCATTTAGTAATAATTCAAGACTCCATCTGTCTCCCAAGCCTTTCGCAAGGCTCACGTCTCCATGAGTATGTGCATTAATTAAGCCGGGCAGAATCAAGGCGCCCTTTGCGTCGATTACCGTGGCCATTTTTGGTATCGGAGTGTGGGGAGAGACAATTTCTAAAATTGTATCGTTTTCAATCAGTATATTAAGAGAATCTCCATTGAAATTCCGACCGTCAACGAGACGACCATTCCTAATTATCGATAAGGTATTGCTCACCAGTCCATGTCTCTGTTTAAAAAATTCACAAATCGAAGGGCATCACGCTACGGCCTTAACAGGTGGTAATTTACGGTTGAGCAGTCCAGCCGCTTCCAACACGATTTTCAACTCGGATTCCTTTGTCTTGGGAAGCGGGAGTCGCGGCGGTCTTGGATTACCCATATTTCGACCCATCATCTTGAACGCTGCTTTCATTCCATGGACATATAAGTGGTCTCCCAAGAAATCAATGATTGGCACAAGTTCCTTGAACACATCCCAAGCAGCATCTTTGTTATTTTGATCCACCGCTAATTCAAACATTTGTGCAGATTTTTTTGGAAGAATGTTGGCACAAACGGACACCCAACCTTCGGCGCCTACCATGAACGATTCATATCCTAAGTAGCCAGCAAAAACTGTAATATTGTCTCCACAGAGATCATTAATTTGGTAGACCCTTCTCGTATCTGTAGTTGATTCCTTGATATAGGAAATATTGTCAATTTCAGCCAATCGCGCAACTAACGGTGGCTTCATGTCAAGTACGGTGGAGGCCGGATGGTTATAAAGCATGATCGGCAATGAAACAGCTTCGGCAATCCGACGGTAATGGGTATAAATTTCGTTTTCGTCAATCCAGCAGTAGTATGGAGTTAACACCATAGCAGCATCTGCGCCTACATTTTCTGCATCTTTTGTGTATCGAATGACGTCTGTGGTGCTTTCTGCCGCTGTTCCGACAACGATAGGTACGCGGCCCGCTGCTTGATCTATGACGATGCGAGCGACTTCATGGCGCTCTTCATCTGATAAGGAGAGAAATTCACCATTGCTTGCCAACGTGATAATTCCATGGATGCCTTCTGAAATTTGAAAGTCGACGAGCCATCGCAGCATTGATTCGTTGATCGCTGTTCCATCTTCTGTGAATGGAGTAATAATGACAGTGTAGGTGCCGCGCAATTTTTTCATTTTTTTTCCTCAATTAGAAATTACTGCCTGGATTATTACGCCACTAGCTGTTGCTAGCGCTTCGGGGCAGGATAAATAAATCCAGTCGTTGAAATTTATTGTTTTTCCAAGTCCGCTCGATAGGGTACCATGAATCAAATATTCCAAATCTCTACAACTCAAGACATCAATAGCTGGAAGGGATACAAGAATACTGTTGCATACAATAGAATAGCAATTCGTCATAACGGCGCTAAGGAGCCAGTGACGATGTGATCATAATCAAGATAGTAGGATATGAAAAATCAAGAACTGAAAGGGAAAATTCAAACTGTCACCGGACTTATTGAACCGGAAAAACTTGGCCCCACGTTAATGCATGAGCACATTCTTTGGGATGTTACTCGTCCTGAAGTGACTGCTGCTGCGAAACGCGACCATGTTCAGGAGATCACGATCACTCTGCAAAATGCGTGGGAAGTCAATCATCGTTCCATTTTAGATTATGGAAATCAGTCTAATCATCGATATTCCCTAGCTTTAGAGGAGATTAGTTTGCTGCGTTCGGTCTGTAGTAATGCGGCGATTGTCGATCTCACTAATTTTGGTATTCAGCCAGATCCTATGGGATTGCGTTATTTGTCGGAAGAGAGCGGTATTCCGATCATACAGGGTTCCGGTTACTACGCTGATGAGTACATTCCAGAGCACTTAAAGAACTTAACGGTAGATGAGTTGACACGAGAGATCATTGATCAAGTCACCGTTGGATGTTGGAATACAGAAGTACGTGCAGGAATAATTGGGGAGATTGGCTGTATGTGGCCACTCAAACCGTTTGAACGGAAGGTTCTGCAGGCAGCAGCGTTGGCACAGAAAGAGACGGGCGCATCAATCAATGTGCATCCTGGTCGGCATAGGGAGGCGCCGTTTGAAATTGTCGACATCATAGAAGATGTAGGCGGCAATGTTGATCGTCTGATCATGAGCCACATTGATCGAACCCTCACGAACTTAGATGATGTTATTAAGCTTGCCGCTACAGGTTGTGTGATCGAGTACGACTTTTTTGGGATTGAAACATCTTATTACTGGTTCAGTGATACTGACCTACCTACCGATTATATGCGGCTCTCTTTTATTAGAGCTCTGATCGAACACGGGCATGAGAGACAGATTGTTGTGTCTCATGATATCTGTACAAAAACTCGACTGTGTTCTTTTGGTGGACATGGTTATGGGCATATATTCCAGAATGTTGTGCCACTTATGGAAAGAAAAGGATTTTCAGAAGTTGAAATTCAGATGATTATTCAAGATACTCCGAGATCGTTACTTTCATTTGTATAAGCAACCTATATGTGGATCACATGGAATTTGATTGAGATAAATTGTGGATTAATTGAGGTTCATGGCTCCTATGAAGAAACAAATTATTTTGGCTGGTCAGGCGGCTGAGCTTATCAGTTCAGGAGAGACGGTAATAATAGGGGGTTCCGGTGGTATAGGGGTGGCTGAGAGCATTCTTGAGGCTATAGAAAGTCGCTTTATTTCCGAAGGGGCACCGAAAAATCTTACGATTATTCATACTACCGGTGTCGGCGCCGTAACACAGTATGGTCTCAATCGATTTGCACATGATGGATTAATCAAGCGCGTTATCGGTGGCAATTTTGGCCTTCAACTTCCCTTCATGAAAGAACTGATCGTAGGTAATCGAATTGAAGCTTATAATTTTCCACAAGGAGTGATGTGTCAGTTGTATCGAGCTATGGCCGCTAGACAGCCCGGGTTGCTCAGTCATGTTGGTTTAGATACCTACATCGATCCCCGAATTGAAGGTGGAAAAATGAATGAGGCTACGATTGAAGACCTTGTTGAACTTATTGAAATTGGAGGTCGTGAGATGCTATTTTTTCATGCCCCAGACCCTGACGTAGCGATTCTTCGCGGCACAACAGCGGATGATCATGGAAATATTACTTTAGAACACGAGCCTGCTACTCTTGAGGGCTTATCGATTGCGCAAGCTGTTCACAACGCGGGAGGCATGGTCATCTGTCAGGTAAAACGGATGACCCAGCGAGGTCAATTGAATCCCCATATGGTTCGCATCCCCGGGTTTCTGATCGACAAGTTAGTCATCGATGAAACTCAGTCTCAAAATTACGCAGTTAATTTTGATCCCAGCTTATGTGGGGAAAAACGTCGGTCAATTGAATCGATTCGACCAGATCCCTTAAGTGAGCGAAGGATTATTGCTCGTCGTGCCGCGCTAGAGTTATATCCGGGAGCGATTGTTAATATGGGTGTCGGAATTTCTGCTGGAATCCCAAACGTTACTGCGGAAGAGGGGCTGGACGGAATGTTCAGTATTACAGTTGAGTCTGGTGTAATAGGAGGAGTTGCTGGTCATGGACTGTATTTTGGTTCTGCCTATAATCCCGAAGCCATTATCGATCAAGCATACATGTTCGATTTTTATGATGGTGGCGGCCTAGATATTGCTTTTGTTTCGTTCGCCGAAGTTGATGTTGATGGAAACGTTAATGTAACCCGCTTCGGAAATAGAAACGACGGTGCAGGAGGGTTCATCGACATCACACAGAACGCTCGAAAGATCGTCTTTAGCGGCACTTTTACTGGTGGGGGACTGAAGATTGACTTAGACAAAGGTAGCCTACGAATAGAGAGAGAAGGACGGATTCGTAAATTTGTTTCACGGGTGAACCAGATAAGTTTTAGTGGGCAACGCGCTCTAGAGAGCGGAATCGATATGATGTTTCTGACAGAGCGAGCTGTTTTTAGAATGACCGATCAAGGTATGGAGATATCTGAAGTGGCGCCAGGGATTGTTATTGAAAACGACATTCTTCCCTATGTTCCATTTCCTATCGGTGTTTCTCAATCGGTTAGATCCATGGACCGCCGTATTTTTTTTGATACCCCGATGGGGATTAGAGATGAGATTTTGACGCGAACAAAGTAATATTTATCTAGTAAGTATAGTGTCTATAAACTAATTATCAGGAGTTTGCTCTTGCCTACAATTCATGTATATGCATTCGAACGTTCGCTTGAGAAGAGACGAAAATTGGCTGAGGATATCACTGATGCAGTTAGAAAAAATTATGTTATTGACCCGAGTATTGTCACTGTGTATTTTTTTGATACGCCGAAAGATAGAACTGCTCACGGAGGATTGCTCGTAGCAGATGATGAGAATACTAGCTAGGAAGCTGATAACACACTACATATAGATTTACCGGAATATGAGGCAACAATTGGTGAAAAATGAATAGTTTAAGAGAGGATTGTGGACCCTCTTTGACTGAAATTCTGATAGATCTGATCGCTATACCTTCGGCCTATCCACCCGGAAATACGATTGAGATATGCAAGTATGCCGAAAAACGACTTAAGGCTTGCGGGTATCGGATGCAAAATTATATGAATGCTTCACCGGCAAATAACTTGATCGCCCATATGGAATCAGGATCACTATCACCATCTATCGTTTTCAATGTTCATGTGGATACGGTTAATCCAGGTTTACTTTCTGCGTGGACGGGAGATCCGTATCAAGCCAAAATACATGAAGGGCGGTTACAAGGATTGGGGTCTACAAATTGCAAAGGAAGTATGGCACTGCATATTTGGTTGGCAGAGGAGATCTCTCGTCGGGGGGGGATTCAGAGAGGGAGTATCACTTTCTCTTTTGTCGCTGATGAAGAAGCGCTAGGACCAAATGGAACAAAACTCTTGCGCGATAGATCAATTCTCAAACCGGATATTTTGATTGTTGGCGCCCCAACATCGAACGATCTATTGATCGATGAAAGAGGTGTTATGTGGTTTCGTCTGACTTCTCATGGCACAGGTGGGCATGCCGGGGATCCGACGCTAGCGGATAATGCGATCGACAGGTTGATCAGACTTTTATCATTGCTTGATTTGAAAATATTCCGCAAGCTTCATAGTCGTAAGCAAGGGAAGATTTCTTCGACTGTGAATGTGGGCAAGATATATGGTGGTACAAATACGAATGTGGTTCCTGAACAAGCGATAGCAGAGATTGATAGAAGACTGCTTCCGAATGAAAAGGTCTCAGAAGCATTCGATGAAATTGAGAAGGCATTAGAGGGCTCGGATGAACCAAAAAGCAGCTATACACTCGAGCTTCTCGTTGGTACAAATGGATTTCAAGGAAAGTCCAATGGACCTGGTGTGACGGCGTTTACTGATGCTATAAGTCGGAGACTGAATCGGGAAGCACGCTTTTTGACTCCAGTTGGTGCATTTGATGGTCGGCATTTTGCGGGTGATGATATAGAGATCATTAACATTGGCCCGGGGGGGAGCTCGGAGGGTCATTCTCCAAACGAATCGATGGTACTTAGTGAGCTCATTGATGCCGCCTCGATCCATATTGACGCCATTGAATCGCTCGTCGGCTTCAATGGGTAATCAGTTTATTTGATTGACAGAGAAGACTATAAATTTTTCACTACTTGTCCGAGTTTTCTAGATTTTTTATTCTCCTAATTATTTTAGATGTTAGAACATAAATTTGAGAACGAACTCAGTAGACATCCTAACTGGCTGGGTGGAGGTCGTGAGCCCGATGCTACTGAATTGATTTCGTTTTCGTTCAATGGAAAACGCATGATAGGGCGTCAAGGGGAGTCAATAGCGGCCGCCTTGATTGGCGGAGGTGTCCGTGAGTTTCGCCAGAGTCGAGAAGGTGACAATCGAGGACTTTATTGTGGAATGGGAACCTGTTTTGAATGTCTCGTACAAGTGGATGGGGCAGTGTCTAAACGAGCCTGTCTTGTCCCAGTTGAAGAGGGAATGGTCATTCAGACCCAAACATATGCTCCCTCGCTTCGGTTCAGCAAGGATCGTAACGAGGGTAGCAATTTGGACACCCAATTCTTGCCTCGCACTATCGAATTGGTAGTAATTGGTGCGGGACCTGGCGGCCTAGCTGGAGCAATTTCGGCCGCTAGATCTGGAGTCAGTGTTGTTCTACTGGATGAGAGGGCTTTACCCGGAGGTCAGTACTTTAAACAACCTGCTATTCAAGGTGCATCATCAAGCAAAACAGTATGCGATAAACAGTCCTTACAAGGTAAATTGTTGATCAAGATCGCGGGAGATCTTGGTGTGGCAATGTACAGAAAAACTATGGTTTGGAACGCAGTTAAGGTTAAAGACGGATTTGACCTATATGTTACCGGAGATAATGGAAGTTGTCGCATTACAACGAAGCAGATAATTATTGCAGCGGGTGCTTATGAAAAGTCATTCCCTATTCCAGGATGGACCCTGCCTGGCTTTATGACAACCGGTGCGGTTCAAACTTTACTTCGAGCATATAGGGTAACACCGGGATCGTGTGTTTTGATATGCGGTAATGGCCCTCTTAATCTTCAGGTAGCAGCAGAGCTCATTCAAGGCGGAGTGAATGTTGCTGGTGTGATCGAGATCTCGCGACCTCACAGTTTTAAAAATTTGAGGGCGTTAGCGAGCGCCATCTTTAGAGCTCCTGCCCTAATGCTAAAAGGTTTGTTTTACATGAGGAGACTGAGAAGCGCAAAGGTTCCAATACTGTATAACCATATATTAATTCGTGCAGAGGGCGCCAAAAGTGTGGAGCAAGCTTACGTTGCGGCTATCGGCCAAGATGGAGAACCAACTTTAGGTAGTGAGAAGAAATTTGAAGTGGATTCAATCTGTGTAGGATATGGGTTTGTTCCTAATACTGAATTAACTCGTCTTTTGGGGTGCGCGCATAAGTATAATGACAAGTTTAACGCTCTTGTTGTTGATCGTATGGACGATGGCGCTACAAACCTCCCTGGAATTTTTTCCGTAGGAGATTCTGGCAGACTGCAAGGAGCGCAATTCGCTCTAGCCCAGGGCACATTAGCCGGGCATTCGGTTGCTCGGAATCTCGGAAAAACTACAGTAGCTTTCAAGGAAGTTACAGCGGTAAAACGGCGCCTCAATCGGCACTCTAAATTTCAACTTGCCCTGTGGAAGTTATTTTCTTATCCAGAGGCGGAGTATAATCCTCCATCATGTGAATCACTGACAATATGTCGATGTGAAGACATTACTGTTTTTGAGATTCACAGCGCTATTGATGCTGGAGCTGTCGATATTGGTTCTCTGAAAAAGATGACACGTGTCGGAATGGGTCGTTGTCAAGGTCGTTATTGTGGTGCGACCGTGGTTGCGATGTTAGCAGAGCGCAGAAACGAAAAACCGAACCAACTTTCGTGGTTCGCACCCCAATCGCCAATCAAGCCGCTGCCAATTGGATACGTAGCAAAAATAAAAAAAGAGTGGGGAGGACAAACAGAAGGATTTGAGATTTCTCATCTCGCGAAGAATATCGGCGGAGCGATTACTAATACAATCTCTCAAGAAGCAGAAGTAATTGTAATTGGCGCAGGAATCCTGGGCGTATGTACTGCGTATTTTCTCGCAGAGAGTGGCCTAGATGTCATTCTTATGGATCGTGGCGAGCCGAATGGAGAAGCTTCGGGAAATAATGCCGGAAGCCTACATGTACAACTACTAGCATACGATTTTTCTGTGGGCGTATCGGGTCCCGCGGGCCAGGTGTTGCCGTTGCAGCGAGAGTCTACGCAATTATGGATTGA
>Ga0115002_10009456_pt1 | contig 10650 bp, 9 predicted proteins | sample ArcticOcean_MG_C_8_FD_89576 | JGI IMG/M metagenome (GOLD analysis project Ga0115002, IMG submission 89576) | Marine microbial communities from western Arctic Ocean - ArcticOcean_MG_CB11_86 | ecosystem: Environmental > Aquatic > Marine > Oceanic | place: Arctic Ocean: Canada Basin | collected... | reverse complement strand
GTTTCTTATCCATTGTGAAGGCAAAAGAATCCCAAAGTTTAGCGTCTGAATCTTTAACAAATTTAGCAAGAGCAATTGAAGTTTTAACATCACTAAATGCATCATGAGCAAATTCAACAGGCAAACCATTTAATTCAGCTAATTTTTCTAATTTAAAACTCGGATTTCCTCTTTTGGTAAGATCGGTTTTAATTGAGGAAGGGTTTGATGCGTAGAGTCCCCGAACTAAATTAAGTGTATCCCCTCTTTTTGCACGAGTAGGGTAAGGATAAAATAAATTTGAAAATAAATTATACTCTAACACTGTTTCATCAAAATTAATCGAGTTATGTCCTATAAATACGCAATCAGGATTATCTTTTTTCCACACATCTAAAGTTGAATTAATCTGTTTTATTAATTCATAAGAACTCAAATCTGCATGCAATGATTCTTTGATGCCTCGCTCCGTGGTTATAAGAGCTCCTGGTTGAGCAATAATAGACATTCGAGGTCTGCAAAACATATTCATATTTTGATTAGTCGGTTGAAAATTCTCGTCAGTAACAATGGCTGCTATTTGGAGTATCTGCTCCCATTTAGGAGTTGTACCAAATGCTTTAGCGCTTTCTTTCTTACCTCTCCCTGTAGTCTCTAAATCATAAAAAACATATTTACCTGCCATATTATAAATAGAGTTAAATTAATTATCTCTATTAACCCAATAAAAGTGGTAAAAAGCTGCTGCAGCTATTGCCACAAATAATGAGATAAATGCTACCCAAATAACAGTTAAAAAAGCCCAAACCAACACAACTAATAGTAAGCCAATAGCTGTAATTGCGGCCCAAAAATAAAGTAATCTTTCAAGAAATATCTGCATATTTCAATAATACATTAAGATATAATATTTTACAAATATGTTTAGTGAATATTATTAAATTTAATATTAATTTAGTAACAATTCCCCATTGACCAGAGTTTCATATCTATTTTTGCAAGGCCTCCTTCAGAATATATTTCTAAATGTTTTGAATCTGAGTTTGGATAAATTCTACTTGTGATAATCTTTTTATAATTTAGAAAAATTTCAATAACAGAAACATCAACATACATATGTATTACTAAATTTTTAAGTGAAATTTTAGTTTCAATCAAAGATAAATCAGAACCTTCTTTCATAGATGATTTAGAGCGATTCAGTTCAAAATTAGATTTTTTTTTATCTATTATTATTGATGAATATTCATTATTTTTTTTATTCATACAAAAATTAAATATTATTTTGTCAGAATCATTCTTGAGTAAAGACAATTTAATCTCAAACGTATTACTCTCGAAGAGATTAAAACTATTTTTTTTTGAATCAATTATTTTCATTTCATCTATAATTATATCTTTTCTTAAATTCGTTAATTCTGGAGCTGGAGAAATATTCAAAACATTATCAGCATCTAAAAAAATAACCTTTGGTATTGCAATACAGCCATTATTTTTTTGTTGATTATTTTCAATGGCTTCACTAACCCACCCAGATAACAACGTTCTGGTATTAAGTTTATCATTAAATAGAGAAGCTGCATAAAAACAATCACCAAAATCTAATCTTTTAGCAGAAGTTATAGAATCAAATGAATTATTTTTGAGAATCCCTAACCAATATACTACAGGTGCATTTGGAGAAACCATCAAAATTTCTAATTTTCCAAGATTGGAATAATTTGGTGTTTCAAAATAAAAACCTCCTTCAGCTATACTTTTTTTAAACATTACTCCTTTATATTTCCAAGAATACAAATTATCTGATTCATAAATCAAAACTCCTCCACCTGCATAATGAGTTCCAAAACTGCCATGAATTCCACATCCTAAAATCATTTTCCATTTATTATCTTTATCTAACCACACGAAAGGATCTCTAAAACCAGTTATATTTAATTCCTCTGGTCTATTTTGTATTATTGGATTTTGTTCATACTTATTAAATTTATTAAAATTCTTATCACCCACTGCTAAACACTGTGATTCAGGATTTATACCTGTATAAAATAAATAAGGTATTTCATTTTTTATAACCAAACTGCCATTCCAACATCCATACTTATCATAATTCTTATCTGGCTTAATTGCTAAATCTTCTTTTTTCCAATGTATTAAATTTTTTGATCTAACATGACCCCATGAATTATAACTACCTCTTTCTTCATTTAAATAATCTTGGGGTGTTAAAAAAAAAACATGATACTCTCCTTTATAAAAAGTGAGCATAGAATTTTGTAAATACCCCTTAGCAGTTATATGATATTTAGGCCGAAACATAATTTTTTATACCAATTTATTGAATTATAAACTATTTAAAAATATTTAAATGTTTTTTTGTTGAGTAAGTTTATATAAATTTTATATATAAAATATGGGATTATTAAATAAAAATGAATGTGAAAAATATGTAGTATCTTTTATTGATATGATTGATCATAGACAATCAGATGATGTTTTAAAGCATATCACTAGAAATAATAACTATTGGAAAATGGTTAATTATATTATGCTTGATTACTACGGAGGGGAAAAAACTAGTGAATTTGAACTAATTAAAAAATTAAACTGTTCTACAATGACTGCTAATAATTATATTTACGACTTAATTGAATCAAAATTAATAATAAAAGTTAAAATACTCCAAGATCAAAGAAAAATTCATCTTGTCCCCACTAAAGAATTAATTATAACAATGTCTGATTATATTAAAAGATTTAGAGAGTTTTACGCTCAAACAAAATTTTAACTATTTATTTTTAAAGTTTGATTAATTTTTATAATTAATTTTTCCTCCATTTTATCTACTTCACTTTTCCAATTATCAAATTTTCCATACGCTGAAATAATAGTTGATCCTGAAGGCAGTTCAGGATATTCGTTTTCTCCATTTGTACCCCAATTAACCCAGCCAGATGCTTTTCTTTGAACTATCTGTAATCTAGCTATATTATTATTACTATAACGAACAAAAGAGTAGTTATTTTTTGTATTAGTTTCACAAGTTTTATTAGTGTTAATTGCAAATATTGTTTGTTGATTTTCTGAATTTACATCAACAGGTTTTTTAGATTTGATTATTTTACAGTGATCCTCATTAGTCCATACTGTTTTGTTTGCATCAAAACCAATCTCTTTTACCTCTCTTGCCAAATCTTCTAATGGCATTGTTTTTTCCAGTAAACAAAACATACGCCAGTAATTATCCCAATGCCAACTAGATGGATCTTCATTAGGGTCTATGTTAAGTTTTTTCATTGCATTTATTACTATGTTAGGACTTCGATCTTTAATTTCATTAATTTTTTTTAATAAAATCTCTGCATATAAGTCTCCCCTCCTATAATTAGTATCATCATAATGACTATAACGATCAAGTTGTAAGTTATTTTTACCACTTTCAATTTCATCTCCTACAGTCATCTTATTCTTACATTCTTTTCCATCAATATGAGTAACATAATCATCAAGGTAGTAACTTCTAATAAACCAATTAGAATTATAAAAAAAAGACCAATAAATTTCTAATTTTTTATTTTTTAATTCATTCCTTAATCCATTTGGAATAGTTCCATGCATCTTATATATGCATGCTAATGGACCCTCTGTAATTACTTCTATATTCATAATCATATGAGCTGGCGGATTGATTAAACCGTTTTCAACTGTAAAAAAAGGTCCATATACGCCTCCAAAAGCATTATTATTATCCTTAATTAAGTTTATACCCTGTTCTTTGTGTTCAAAGTGTCGAATACCCCATTTACTACCCCCATGACCTTTTGCAGTACCTTTGCACAACTCTATAATATATTTTCCAGTATCTAAATTTACAAAACCATCTTCAAGCTTGGTTTGACATTTTTTTATTCCTTCTAGGTTATTTGTTTTTATAGGCTCCTTACTTAATAAAAATTTAAAACTTTTCTTTTTTTGGTTTGGTAAAAAACTACATATTATATATATAGAAGCAAATACTAATTTATCATTTTTTTTGATAGTATTAAAAATTTGAAAAGGAATTTGATTATCATTTTCATCATTTAGATTAATTCCATATTCGTTTGGTAAAAATATATCGAAATGTAAATCTATTTTAACAGGTTCATTAATTCTTTCTTTTTTTTCAAGATTATAGACATCTACAGGAATAAAATATTCAAACATACTAACTTAAATTTTTTTCAATATTTTTTAAATAATTTAAAGAATCTCTCGCAATTAAATCCGGCTCACTTGATCTAGAGGTAAAACCTACTTCCATAGTTACATAACCTTCATAACCTATATCTTTTAAAGCTTGCATTACTGAAAAATAATCAACTCTACCTTTTCCAGGAGCCTGTCTATCAGTATCTGCAAAATGCACATGAATTAGGTCGTTTTTCATTTGATGAACATAATCTCCACTAACTTCATTACGATATTGCACATGAAAAGTATCAAACATAAGCTTCACATTATTACATTCTGAATCTTTCATTAATTGAATTGCTTGGTCTGCTGTATCAATTATGTTGCTATCAGCTGAAGTTGGTTCAATTGCAATATTAATATCTTTTTGTTGAGCATGTTTAGCTATTTCTTTTAAAGATTTTAGGGATAAACTATAACCTTGCTCTCTAGATGAGCCAAATATTTGCCAACCACAAATATACATTACTGTTTTGGCGCCTAAATCATATGCTAAATCAATAACATCTTTATAGTGATTAACTGTAAATAGTCTTTCTTCTTCATAAATTGATGCTGGGTTATTTCCTGGACCTCCTCCTGGTGCAGGTAGTAAGCTTGAAGCCTTAATATTATTTTTATTTAATATTTCTTTTAAAAAAATTCTTCTTTCTTGGTTTAGAAAATCAGGCCAAGCATGAGGAGCAGCACAACCAATTTCAACGCCATCATAGCCTATTTTTGCCAACCTCTTTATTACTTCTTCTAAAGGATAAGATGGAAGCCAAACTGGAAAGCTTCCATAAACCCAGGTATTAAATGAATATTTCATGTTTATCTCCTATTCAATTTCAAATATTGCTGTTGATATTTTTCTTTGATCAAACTCCATAAAAGCTTGCTCAGCTTGGTCTAAAGTAAATTTCTTTGATATTAATTTATTTAAATCTATTTTTTTTGTAATAATAAAATCTAATATTTCATCAAATTCATTAATATCAAAATACCAAGATCCAATAATTGATGTTTGTTTGCGAATTAATTGATCACTAGGGTTAATTGTAGTGCTTGAATTTTCGCCAATCATTATTAGGGAACCAAATTTTGCCAAACTATTTAAGGCTGCATTATGTGCATGAGTATTGCCAGAGCAATCCATTGCATAATCAAAGCCATTATTGTTTGTAATACTCATTACTTGATCAATAAAATTTTCATCTGATGAGTCTAAAACATAATCTGCTCCTAGAGATTTTGCAAAATCCCTTCGGGAAGATTCAATATCAATAGCGACAACTGTTGCTCCCATGTTTTTACATACAACTACACCACTTGCACCCATAGGACCCATTCCAAATACGCCTATTACTCCTGAACCAGAAACATTAAGTTTTTTAGCTGCACTATACAATGTTCCAAATTTATCAGTAGAGAATGCTGCTTCATTAAAACTCATTGTATTTGGAACTTTCAAAACATTATTTGCTGGGACTACACAATATTCTGCATTACCTCCATCGACAGTAAATCCCAAACATTCCCATTTGTCACAAAGATGAAAAGACCCTTGGTAACAATATTTACAATGACCACAGCCGATAGCTAAGTATATAGCTACTCTATCACCTTCTTTTATATGTTTAACATTTCTACCAATACTATGAACAAAGCCAGATGGTTCATGACCGGTAATTACTTTACCAGCCCTATCTCCTTGAACAACTGCATCTCCGTAGTATAAACTTAAATCACTACGACAAATTGCTGAAGATTTAATTTTAACCAAAACTTCATTTTCTTTAGGTTTTGGAATAGGAAATTCTTCTATTAACACTTTTTTATTACCAGGCAATAAAACTCCTTTCATCATTAAGTCCTCCATTCAAGATTATGGAAAGAGGCGCTTCCTTCTTGCACAAATAAACCAAACATATTTTCTGCCTCTTCATATATTCTATATGATGCAACAACTTGATCACATATCCAACATTCAACATTTGTTCCTTTACGGGTAATTTTAACATTAAATAAATTATTTTTTGGAAGTTCAGGAAGAATCCTATCTACTAAAGGATAATCCTCTTCAAAAATATTATCAAAGAATTTGTGCCTTCCTTTTATTACTAAATCATTCCATTGTGGATCTGAAGTTAAAGGCCATCTATTCAGCATTACGCGTGATTTTAATGGTTCAATTGAAAGATAGTAACTTCTAAACAAATCATTTGAGCTTTCTAACAAAATACCAGCAGCTGAAGTTCCTTCGTTTATTTTTATATTTGTTTCAAAGAGCATATCATCTTCTCTCTTTGGTCCTTTTAAAAAACAAGATGAGTAAGTGCTAATAGCTTCAGTATTAATTATATTGTTTGAATTAAAAGACCACTTGTTAAAAGAATTCTTAATTTCAAATTTATGAGAATTTGTATAACTGTTTGAAACTTCTTCAGGTAATTTTACCGTAAGTGTCCCATCATCCAAAGAAACATATTCGTGAGGTGAGCCCAAATCCCCTCCCCACACCCATCTCTCATTTGCAAGATGATCTAATCTATAAGGAATCCATGCAAAAGCTATTCTTCTTTCTCCATCAGTACATGATTTACCAGCATAAAAACGCCTCCCATCCAAAGTGTCTGATTTTCTAGATTCCCATGGCCCATTAGGATTTTTAGAAACACGATAAAAAGTTTGCATAAACTCAGAATATCTTGAATAAACCAAATAATAATAATCACCCAACTTAAAGTATTCAGGACATTCTGGACAATGTGTCAAATGTTGTGAAGCAAATGCATCACCTAATTTCCAATTAATCAAATCTTTTGAATATGCAGCTGCTATTATTCCACTTTTAAAAGAGGGGCCTAAAGGGTCTCTGGTGGCAACTAGCATTACATAATTTCCTTCTTCATCCATATGAATTTGAGGATCGCGAAAATCAATTTGATCATAACGATCATCTGGTCCTAAGATTGGATTATTAGGATTTTTTTTCCAATTAATCATATCTGTGCTTGTTGCATGACATATTTTTTGCTCATACCCTTTGCTTGTTCTCACTCCTCCAGTGTAGAAATAGTGAAAAGTTCCATTTTTCTCAATAACACAACCTGTCCACAATCCATCTTGATCATAGCTACCTTTCTTTCCTGGATGTAAATCATTGCATTCAACCTGCTCCCAATGAATCAAATCCTTAGAAACAATATGGAAAGTTGAAACTGCTGCACTACCAGGAAATAACCATTTTCCATTAGGTGGATCAGAGACAAAAATATGCCACTTTCCATCATGATACATTGGCATTGTATCTCCACTTCTGTTTCCATTTTTTGGTGTCAAACCTAATAATCTATTCATAATACCTCCTATTTTAACCTTTCAGGCCACCCAAAGTGATGCCTCTATGAAAACTTGATTGAGAAACTAAATATAAAATAAAAATTGGTAGGAACATCAAAATACACACTGTGGCTATCCCCCCATAATTAAAAAGATAACGCCCCATAAAATCTATAATTCTAACACTCATTGGCATCACTTGTGTATCTTGAATTAAAACAAGGGGGAAAAAAAAACTATTCCAAGCCCATAAAAACTCAATAAGTGCTAGAGCTTTAATTGAAGGCATGCTTAAGGGAAGAATTACATTGTATAAAATTTTTTTATCATCACAACCATCCACTACAGATGCCTCAATTAATTCTTTTGGAACTTCTTTAAAAAAGGTTGTCAATAAAAAAATTCCAAATGACAATCCTAAAGCTACCTGAGGAATTATAATACCTAAAAGTGTATTTTGTAAATTTAAATCTGTTATCATTATATATACAGGAACAATTATAGATATTTCTGAAATCATCAATCCTATCAAAACTAAAACAAATAAAAATGTTTTGCCAAAGAAAATCTTAATAGCAAATGCGTAAGCAGCTAATGTAGAAATGATAACAGTAATCAATGTAGTTAAAGATGCAAAATAAAAACTTTGAAGAAAATTTTTATAATATCCTTGTTTAAATAAAATTTGGTAAAATTGAAATTTAAATTCCTCTGGAAGTGCAATCTGATTTTTATAAACTTCTAAATGTGGCTTAACTGAAGAAATAAAAATAATCCATATAGGAATCAAAGCGAAAATTGCGAAAAATATCAATACCAAATGAATCGGTATCATATTTAAATATTTTTTATAACTAGTCATTTTCTTTCATTAAATTTTTTATAACAAAGAAACTCATAGATAAAATAAACAAAGTCAATATAACGCTAATGGTTCCTGCATAAGTAACTCTGCCCTGTTGCATTATTAAACGATAAATATAAAGACCAGTTATATCTGTTGCTAAATTTGGAGTCCCATTTGTAGCTACAAAAATTAAATCAAAAAAACGCATGGACCCAATAATTGTCCAAATAACTAAAAACATAAATGTGTTCTTGAGTAATGGAACAGTAATCTTAAAAAACCTTTGAATAGGTCCGGCACCATCTATCTTTGCTGCATCATTAAGGGTAGGATCAATGTTTTGTAAGCCAGCTAAAAAAATTAAAACACAAAAACCATAATAGGACCATGATCCCATCATATTAACTGCCACTAAAGCTGTATTCTCATTACCTAACCAATGCATTTTAAAAAATCCCAACCCTAAATTATCTAATGTTTGATTAATGAGGCCATACTTTGGATGATACATCCACCTCCAAACAATTGCAGTAATGATTAATGCAAATGTATGAGGTATAAAAAAAATACTAGCATAAAATAGTCTTGATCTCATATTGTAAAGAATTGCTGCAAGTATTAAACCAATCACAAGAGGGAAAAAAATACTCAGAATAACCCAAATAATATTGTGTAGAAGCGCTCTCCAAAATATTTTATCTTTCATCAATTCAGCATAATTATCAAGTCCAACAAAAAAATAATCTCTTGATCTAGCAGTTTCTGCATTTAGTAAACTTAAATAAGTATTACTTAATAATGGAAAAAAAAGCCATATTGCTAAATAAATAATTGCTGGTAATAAAAAAAAATAAGCATTTTTATTTAAAAGAGTCATATGATTTTATTGTATTGTGTTAATTTTTAAGAGGTATTATTTAAAACAATACCTCTTAAATTAATTAATGCATAATTAATTATAATTTTTAAAAAAAATTATTAATTAATTTATGTTTGCCTTCCAGTCTCCAGGATTCCAAACATTTCCAAGTTCAGAAGCATCAGCTGAAGCTGCATCCATTGAATCCAAGAATTCATCATTAGATGTTGATCCAGATAATACACCTTGCATTCCAGAATATAGAGTCTGAACAACATTTGGTGCAACAGTTGTGTGAAATGCATCAACCATGTCATCCTGAAATGCTATACCCTCTCTCATTGCTTTAACCACAACTGGAGGTGCTTTAAATTCAGACCAATTAAGTTCATCTCTTTGAATCACAAGAGCATATCCATCATCAATCCAAGTTTGCAACCATCTAGGCTGAGTAACATAATCAACGAATTGAGCAGCTAGATCAGGGTGCTTAGTATCAGCACTAATATAAAAAGCCGAACCTTCAGAAAAATGAGAAGATTGCTTATTGCCTTTTACAGCGGGCATATAGAATATGTCTAGATCAGCCGCATCCATACTTGAAACTGTACTTTGTAGTACCCAAGTTCCAGTCCAAGTCGCAGTAGCATCACCTGTATAAAATTCAGCCAATTGTTCACCATATTCAATTCCAAGAAATCCATCAGTGAAACACTTATGATCAACCATTTCTTTAAACATATCTAATGCTTCATGCATTTTTGGATTATTCCATTTTTCTCTATTTTGCAAAATATCAAGTCCAAGTTCTCTTCCACCTACCATAGCAAAAATATCAGTTATAGTATTTGCTGCTTGCCATCCTGCACCAGCATCAGAATATGCTATAGGTGTATATCCATTAGCTCTAGCATTATCACACCAACCAAGAATTTCTTCCCAATTAGTTGGTATTTTTTGACCTATCTCTTCGAATATACTTTTATTATAATACACATACTCTAAATCTTGCTCCCAAGGATAAGCATATAACTTTCCTTCAAAAGCATTTCTTTCAATAGCCCAATCAGGCAACCTATCAAACCAACCATATTTTTTTGCATAAGGGGTTAAATCCAAAAGATAACCCTCTTTTGCGTAAGCTGTCAAACCAGCACCAGACGGCCATGTATAAAATACATCAGGGGCGTCACCTGTAGTTAATGCTAACTCTACAGCATTTCTGATTGGCCAACCGCCACCAAAAACTGCACGAGCAAGTTCAACTCCTTCATTTTCATTTTTAAATTCTGCTATAATTTTTTCAAATGCAGGTCCTGCTGCACTCATACCAAAATTTTCAAATTGATCCCATAATTTTAATATTCTTAATTCAGCACTCATAGATGAAGTGGTACAAAGAATAGTT
>Ga0115002_10009454_pt1 | contig 10652 bp, 9 predicted proteins | sample ArcticOcean_MG_C_8_FD_89576 | JGI IMG/M metagenome (GOLD analysis project Ga0115002, IMG submission 89576) | Marine microbial communities from western Arctic Ocean - ArcticOcean_MG_CB11_86 | ecosystem: Environmental > Aquatic > Marine > Oceanic | place: Arctic Ocean: Canada Basin | collected... | reverse complement strand
GGCGTGTTGCATTTCCATGGTATTGATGTTGTCCCAGCAGATTCGTCCACCGCGCACGAACAGCATGATTCCGCGTAGGTCGGGGATATCACAAGGAAGGACATGTTGGCGCTCGCCGGAGGAACTTCTGGTGATGAAATCGAGTTGGCCGGGAAGACTACCCTGGTGCGCCTCTAGTCCGGCGCTCTTGTGGGCGAAGCCGTATCCACCACCGGCCTGAGGGATCGACTGCGGGAGAATGAACTCCATTTCGAGATCCGGTGCAACGTGTCCCTGAATCGCCACGGTCGGCTGGCGTCTTGCGAGTCCATCGACCAGGTCCAGCAGCTGCGCCTGTGAGCGCGAAACTTCATTCAACAGACGGTCCCGTTCCATCACTATCTGCAGCAACTCGCGCAGGCACTTGAGCAGTTGCATGAAGATCTTTTCGGGCGCCGGGTAGTTGAGCAGGTACTTGCGATTCTTCCGCGCCACCACTCCGACGACGCCCTTGGCGAAGAACTCGCCAGGGCAATTTCGGGCTTGGCCTTTTTGCCCTCGACGGAGCGGTAGAAATTGCTCAGATCGACGCGAACCCGGCCACCACCATGCTGCACGACGCTGCCGACGTTGAAGTCCAACGGTTCACGCACCACCCTGCACGCCTTGTCCATGCGCTTTTCCTCGTGAAAAACGCGCCGGCCGATGCCCTCCGCAGCCTCCTGGGTCCGTTCAATGACGACGCCGCAACGGTCGATTTTGCGGCGGTTTTCGTCATAGTTTCCCAGCGTGAATCGCGCACTGGCGAGGTTTCCACCGATGCGGATGACCTCGCCCGCCGTAAAGTGCGAATGGGCTACGTCACCCGACACAAAGATGCGCTCCGCCGTGACGATCGCGTTGCGGACATCACCCATGATCACAGCATTGTCGGTTACATCTACACGGCACGGGGCGCCCGCCACCGCGACGAGGTCGCCCTCGATGAGGACCGAACCCTTGCCCTTCAATCGCACCGGGCCCGATACGTCCTGACGGATCATCAGGTCAGCATCGCCGGAGTCGACGAATGCTGTGGAGCGGTTAGCGCCATCGACCGACATTTCCGTGAGACTGGCCGATTCCATCACCGCCTTGGCCACCGTCTGAAAGTCGAACAATTCCGCGGCCGAGGGGAGTCTGCCTGCCACGAGATGCATGAGGGTTACATCAAAATTCTGGTCATCGAGCCACAACCTCCGAACGCACGCCCAATGAGTGCAGTTGTTGCAACCACTGGGAGATGCTACTGGCGATGCCCAGCAGTTCGGAGAAGGTTTCGACACTGATCGGTTTCGGCAGCAGGACGTCAATGCAGCTCTGCACCTCCTCCGGAACCTGTTCCGGGATGAAGCCGGAGATCACCGCAATGACCGCGTGGGGATTCATGTTGCGCAGCATGGCGATGATTTCCAACCCACTCAGCCCCGGCATCAGGATGTCGAGCGTGATCAGGTCATAGGACTGACGCAAAACACTGGAGAGAGCGGCTTTCGCTGAGTCGACCGAGTGCACCGTATCGAAGCCTTGATTGCGGGCCATCTGCGTGAAGAACTGGCGAACGGTGGGTTCGTCGTCGACGATCAGTACTCGCACAGGGTCAGCTCCATTTCAGGGAAGCAATTGATTGTCAGGGCACCACGGCAATGGGCACCTGCCAAAGGCGGACGCAATCAGTGTGCCAGGAAATTTCAGACGAGACGGGCGGGTTGCTGCAGGACGAATCCCGCCAAATGGCGGAGTCCGTCCGGTGATTTCGCGGCAGCTGTAGTCAGGGCAGTGGGGCTGCGGGCAGTTGTTACTACAGGTCGTGCTTCTTGAGGCGGTAGCGCATGGCGTCGGCACCTATCCCCAGCAGGCGGGCAGCGGCAGTCTGATTGCCACCGCTGCTGTCGAGGGCCTGGAGAATAGCGCCGCGCTCGACTTCCACGAGTGTCAGCGGCTTGTCTGGGGTCGTCTTTGATGCGGGTGCGCGCAGATCGGCCAATTCGCTTGCTGTCAGCGACGGCCCGTCGGCGAGGATGACGGCACGCTCAATAAGATTGCGCAACTCGCGCACGTTGCCCGGGAATTCGTATCCCCGCAGCAGGCGCGTGGCGGACTCGTCGATGCCGGAGATGTCCTTGCGGAATTCTCTGGCGTAACGGCGCAGGTAATGGAATGCCAGCAACAGCACATCATCGCCGCGCTCTCTGAGTGGAGGCAGGTCAATGGTGAACACGTTGAGGCGAAAGAACAGGTCCTGGCGAAAGCGCCCGTCGTTCAAGAGTTCATTGAGGTCCTGATTGGTTGCCGCCACGAGGCGCACATCCACGGGGATCTCCTCAACGCCCCCAACCCGGCGGATCACGCGCTCTTCGAGGGCGCGAAGAATCTTGGCTTGGGAGGCCGAACTCATGTCACCGACCTCGTCCAGAAACAGGGTGCCGCTGTGGCTGAGTTCGAACATCCCCTTGCGAGTTTGGGTGGCGTCGGTGAATGAGCCCTTTTCGTGGCCGAAGAGCTCACTCTCGAACAGGCCGTCCGGCACGGCGGTGCAGTTGATGCTGACAAAGGCGGCATCCACACGCGGACTCGCACGATGAATAGCGCGGGCCACCAGCTCTTTGCCGGTTCCGCTCTCGCCACGAATCAAAACCGTGGTCCGCTCTGCGCGCGCGACCTTGTCCACCAGTGCGCTGACAACCGCCATGGCATCGCTCTCACCGATGATTTCGGACTGGCCGACGGGATCGGCGGCGCGGGTCAGCGACTCGAGCCGGTTCTGGATGCGATCCTTTTCGCGGCGGATCGACTGGTAGCGGCGGGTACGCTCGAGCGCTGCCCTGAGCTCATCGAGCCGCACCGGCTTGGTGAAAAAGTCAAAGGCTCCTTGCCGCAGTGCCTCGACCGCGGTTTCGAGATCGCCATGACCAGTCACCAGGATGACTTCGACGTCAGAGCCCCGCTCTTTGAGTGTTCGCAGAAAATCGAGGCCATCCAGATCCGGCATCATGATATCGCTGATCACGATATCGGGCTTCCCCTGTTCAACGCGCTCGAGGCCTTCGCGCCCGTTGGATGCGAAAACGACATGGTGCCCCATTTTGTGCAGAAAGGCACCGGCGCTCTTGCGCACCATTTCATCGTCGTCAACGAGGAGAATCTTGAGCTGGCGCTCCTCGGCGACGGCCGTCCTCATGATAGTCTCTTCAGTCATTGTTTCACTAATCTCTGTTTCATGATGCTCCAGGGCAAACAGTCGGCAACGGGGCCGTCGCCTACTCTTGATGTTGACGCTCCTTGGTCGCCGCAGTACCATTGGCCCTTCTTTCGGAACGCCCTCCCTAAATCCAGAAAGTGTGCCATGAGTTCGAGCTATCGCATCGCCGTACTAAAGGGGGATGGCATTGGGCCCGATGTCGTCGATCAAGCGCTGCACGTTCTCAACGCGGTAAGCGATGAGGACGGCGTCACCTTTGAGTTCAGCGAGTACGCGTCGGGCGCCGATTGCTACCTGGAGTGCGGCAACCCACTGCCGGACGAGACCGTGGATGCATGTCGCCATGCCGATGCCGTCCTTTTGGGCGCGATGGGCCGTCCTGATATTCGGTGGCCTGACGGAACGGAGATGCGACCCCAGGTCGATCTGCGTATCAAGCTGGATCTTTATGCTGGCGTGCGCCCCATCTACCTGTATGCCGAGCACCTGACTCCCCTCAAAGGCTTGGGCGCGGGCGCCATTGATCTGGTCATCCTGCGCGAGAACGTCGAGGGTCTGTTCGCCTCGATGGATGGCGGCATCGAACTGCGCGGCGAGGTCGCCGTCGATTCGATGGTGATTACCCGCTCCGGGACCGAGCGCATTTCACGGTACGCCTTCGAACTGGCACGCGCGCGCAAACAGCTCGGAGCGGTCTCATTGGCACGTCAGGCGACGGTCACCTGCGTCGACAAAGCCAACATCTTTCGCTCGATGGCTTTCTTCCGCAGCGTCTTTGACGAAGTGGCTGCCGGTTATCCCGACATCGGCTGTGCCCATGAGTACGTCGATGCCATGGCGTTCCATCTGGTCGAGCGACCGCAGCACTACGACGTCATGGTGATGGAGAACATGTACGGAGATATTCTATCTGATCTGGCGGCCGGCCTCATCGGCGGCATGGGGATGGCACCCTCTGGTGACATCGGTGATAGCGCCGCCGTCTTCCAGCCCTCTCACGGCACCGCTCCTGATATTGCCGGTAAAGGTGTGGCCAACCCTGTGGGAACCATCCTGTCGGCGGCGATGATGTTGCGTTGGCTGGGACAGCGTCACGATGATGAGGCGGCCACGAGCGCCGGCAGCCGCATCGAGGCGGCGACTCAGAGTGTGTTGAGCTCTCCCGAAAATGCCACGCCTGACCTGGGCGGCCAGATGACGACGAGCGAGATGGGCCAGGCGATCGCCGCTGCCCTGTGAGATGAAGCGTCGCCATTTTCTACGCACCAGCCTGGTGGCGGCCTCCGCGCCCATTTTGGGTGGGACCCTGTTTGAGGCTACCTCCCCGACATGGGCGGCGATGTCGACCGCGGCGAAGGCGCGCCCGCGCTTGCGCGATCTGGGTATCATCATCGGATCGCTGCCCACCGCCAGGTACAACGCCATCACCGATGTGGCCGGGGTCAGAGTCGGTCATGCCACGCTGATTCATGGGGAAGGGGCTCTCGTCGCCGGGAAGGGCCCGATCCGTACCGGGGTCACCGTGATTCAGCCTCATGGCGGCGATGTCTCCCGCGACCCGGTAAGGGCCGCCGATTGGACCCTCAATGGCAATGGCGAGCTCACCGGTCTTGGCCCACTGCGCCGGCACGGTCTACTGGGTAGCCCGATCTTTTTCACCGACACCGGATGCGTTGGCACGGTTTACGACGCCGCCATGGGGCATCTACTCGAGCTCAATCCACAGCTGTTTTCCCACCCATTCAGGCCAGAGCCGGTCGTCGCAGAGACCTGGGCCGGGTTCCTCAATGACACGGCAGGCCGGCATGTGGGGGCAAACGAAGTCCGTGCCGCACTGGCCAATGCCGCCGAACATGGCGATGGCGAGGTCGCCGAGGGGTCGGTCGGCGGCGGCACCGGCATGCGGGCCTACGGCTTCAAAGCCGGCATCGGCACGTCGTCACGGGTGATCTCATGTGAGCCAAATGCGGCCGATGCAAGCCCGAATCAGCGGCGGCAGTACACCGTTGGCGTCCTCGTTCAAGCCAATCACGGTCGTCGTCATCAGCTCACCGTTCAGGGGATTCCCGTTGGCGCTGAGATCACCGATCAGTTGCCGACCCCGGGCAAGGCGGCCGCAGCGGGCCATTCGTTGCTGATCGCCATCGCCACCGATGCACCGCTGTTGCCGATTCAGCTGCAGCGCCTGTGTAAACGCGCCGCACTCGGCATGGCCCGTACTGGTGGCATTTCAACACACGGCAGCGGTGACCTCTCGATCGCCTTTTCAACCGCGAAGACGGCAGCCGCTGAAGGCGCCCAGGAGATGCTGCACTTCTCACAGATCACCCAGTTTCATCAGGCGGTGGTCGAAGCCACCGAAGAGGCGATTCTGAACGCGCTCACTGCGGCGCAGACGATGGTCGGCCGCGATGGCAATCGGATCTTCGCACTGCCTCTCGAGCGCTTTATCGATGTCATGCGACGTCATGGGCGGTTGAAGTAGTGCGTCTGCGAGATCTCGACATCGCCATTGGCAGCGGCACTCCTGGCCCGGCCAATGCCATCACCGACGTACCGGGTGTTCGCGTTGGTCATGTGGCCATCCCTGCTGATCCCGGTGCTGCCCAGTTCCACAGCGGGCTTACGGCTGTCATCCCGTACGCCAACACGCCGCGGCGTTTTTTTGTCGGTCGTTACGCCCTCGACGGCGGCGATGGTTTCACGGGCCTCGCGGTCACCGAAGACTTTGGCGCCCTCTCCACTCCCATCGTCCTGGCGCCCGCCGCGGCCGTGGGCAAGGTCTACGACGGACTCATTCGCTATGGCCTCGGGTTGGCCGCGGGCTTGCCTGAAGATGCCGGCTGGCCCCCTGTCGTCATCGGCATCGACGACAGCGGCGTCAACGATCCAGCACTGACGCATTCCATGGTCACCCAGGACCATCTCGACATGGTCCTGGCGGCAGCAACCGCGGCTCAAGTAGGGGAGGGGGCCGTCGGTGTCGGCCGCGGCCTGGTGGCGTTTGGTGTGCGCGGCGGCATCGGTACCTCATCTCGACGATTGCGAATAGATGACAGCATCTTCCATACGGGTGTGCTGCTGGCCGCCAACGGCGGTGAACCTGAACGACTCAGCGTCGACGGCGTCCCCATCGGGGTCGATCTTGCCATCAAAGCAACGGCACCCATCTTGTCCACAGCAGTCGCGCTGCCCAGAACAGTCGCGGCCGTCATTGCCACCGACGCGCCGTGCAGCCCTCGGCAACTCGATCGTCTGGCCGGCCGCGCAGCACTGGGTCTGGCTCGCGTCGGCCTGCTCGACGAACACACCCGCGAGGGGCTCATCATAGCCGTCTCAACGACCGGACTTGATGACGCTGCCGGGGATTCCAACATCACGTCGTCAGTAGCGTTGATGCCAGAGCTGCAGCTGCCGGCCCTGTTTGCCGCCGCCGCAGAAGCCTGCGAAGAAGCCGTTCTCAATGCCCTGCTGGCGGCGGAACCTCTTCCAGGGCACTCACTGGGCGCCGTTTTGCCGCGCGAAACGTGGCCACAAAAGGTTCACATGCATCGTCAGCGTCGCGGCGGATAGAACATGTCCAACCTACTCGAAGATGGGCAGGCGCGAACGCGGTTTCGCAGACGTCTGCTACAGTGGTACGATCACAACAAGCGTGAACTGCCCTGGCGCGATTCCGATGATCCGTACCATATCTGGGTCTCGGAAGTCATGTTGCAACAGACGCGCGTCGATCAGATGGCGTCGTACTTTGAGCGCTTCATCCGCCGTTTCCCATCCGTCCATGCATTGGCGCAAGCCAGCCAAACCGACGTGCTCAAGGCCTGGGAGGGTCTGGGCTACTACGGCCGCGCGCGCAATCTGCACAAGGCCGCCAAGAGCCTCGTCGACGAGTGCGGTGGCTACGTGCCACGCGATCATGACGCACTCCTGCAGCTGCCCGGGATCGGCGTTTACACCGCAGCCGCCATCAGCAGTATCGCCTTTGACGCTCCCCATCCCGTTCTCGATGGCAATGTCACCCGGGTGTTGTGTCGGCTATTTCTGGTCGAAGAGGAGCCCCGTACGGCGGCAGTAAAAACAGAGCTGATTGCCGCCAGCGAGCAACTGCTGTCACGTCAGCGCCCCGGTGACTTCAACCAGGCGCTGATGGAGTTGGGGGCAGGTGTCTGCAAGCCCCGCAATCCCAACTGTGAGGCCTGCCCGGTGGCGGCGTTTTGCCGCGCCCGCGCCGAGTTGGACGACCCGGCCACGCTGCCTGTGAGTAATCGCAAGAAGAAAGGGCCACACTACGAAGTGACCGCGGGCATGATCTGGAAGCGAGGCGGGTGGTTACTCATCGCGCAGCGGCCGGCGGCTGGCATGCTTGGTGGCTTGTGGGAGTTTCCAGGAGGCAAGCAGGAGAGTGGCGAATCGCTGGCAGAGTGCCTGCGGCGGGAGATCGCCGAGGAACTCGATTTCGAGATCACCGTCGGCGATCATCTGGCTCAGGTCGATCACGCCTACTCCCATTTCAGTATCACCTTGCACGCTTTCGAGGCTCGCTATCTTTCTGGACAACCCCGAGCACTCCAGTGCGCTGACCTGAAGTGGATTCGCCCTGCACAACTGAAAGACTATCCGATGCCGCGCGCCGATCGCCGCATCCTCGAATATCTCACGGAGAAACGCGAACAGGAGCTAGCGCCCATGTCGTACAGCGAAAGGAAATTTCGTGGCTGCTGAAAGTGCAATGAGTGAGCTGCGCCGGCGCAGTCCAGGTCTCTTCATCCGCGGTTTTGCCATGGGCACGGCCGATGTGATCCCCGGTGTTTCGGGTGGCACACTGGCCCTGATTACGGGGATTTACGATGAGCTGGTTCGCACCATAGCCGGCATCGATAGCGGCCTAGTGCGGCTGTTGCTATGCAGGCGCTGGGCGGCACTATGGACCCACCTCAACGCCGGCTTCCTGGTCCCACTCCTGTGCGGGATTGGCGCTGCCATCGTCTCATTTTCCCGCGCCATCCATTTTCTGCTCGACCACCACCCGGTGCCGCTGGGTGGTTTTCTCACCGGCCTCATCCTTGCCAGCGCGCTCGTTGTCAGCCGTCGCCTGCAAGGCGACAACATGCAGGCCGTCAACCTGTCCGGCCTCGGCTTGTTGATCGTTGGCGCTGCCGCCGGTTATGGAGTGACGCTGCTGTGGCCGCTGGAGAGCGGAACCCAGTGGTACAAGTTTTTGCTGTCGGGGAGCATCGCCAGCGTCGCCATGATCCTGCCCGGCATCAGTGGCTCCTTCCTGCTGGTCATCATGGGAAAGTACGATCAGGTGATTGGGGCGGTGAACGACTTCGATCTCGGTATTCTGATCTTCTTTGGGAGCGGCTTTGCCGCTGGCATTCTGGCGTTCTCTCGGGTGTTGAAGTTCCTGCTCGCCCGCTACAAAGCACCAACCATGACCCTGCTGGTTGGACTGATGGCGGGCTCGGTGCGGCGAGTGTGGCCGTTCAAACGCTATCAAGACACGGATGGACAGGCGACCGCTTCTGTGACCGAAACCTACGACTGCATCCTTCCGAATAACTTCGATGGCGAGGTCATTGGCGCATTCGTGCTGATGCTCATCGGCTTCGCCGGCGTGTTGTTGCTCGAGCGATTGGGACGACAAGACGGCCGATGAAGGGGAGTGACTGATCGATCATGCTGCGTTGAAATGGGTGAGTCAGCAACTCACCGGGGAAAATTATTTCACGTGTCCGTCTTTCAGCGATTCGCGCTTGCGCGATCCTGGTCACCTTCCAACTCCAGCCGCGCGGCACGAAAGCGCATCATGCGCCGGATGAAGATGAACACCAGACCAGCGAGCGCGACGTACATCGCTACCTCGTAGATCACTCCCGTCCAGCCCAGGATAACCGGCCACAAGGTCAGAATGCAGACCAGGATGAAGGCGTCTTCAATCAGACGCGCTACTTTGGCCTTCTTTTCTTCGGGTGTTGGAGACGGGTCCATTAGGGTCCCTTAGGCCTGAGCCAGTGATTTATATATGGTGTAATTCTTGAGCACTTTCTTGACATAAAGGCGTGTCTCCCGGTATGGAATGCGTTCCACGAACTCATCCGGGTCTTCGAAGGGAAAACGATCCATCCACTTGCGGGCGACATGGGGTCCGGCGTTGTAGGCGGCGAGCCCCAACTCAACCCCAACCGTCCTCGTCGGTCCCGTCATGAAGTCACGCACCTGGCCACCCAGAAAGTAACTACCCATGCGGATGGACTTCAGTGGGTCGAACAGTTGCCGGCGATTGAACGAACCCATTCCGAGGCTGCGTGCCAGCGTGCGCCCCGTCTGCGGCATGATCTGCATCAGGCCGATGGCGCCGGCGCGGGATACGGCATCCTCGTTAAAGAAGCTCTCCTGGCGAATGACCGAGAGCACGAGGAACGGATCGACCGAGGCCTCCCGGGCCGCTTTCGCGACCTCATCCCAGTAGTAATCGGGGTAGACCTTGGCTATCTCCATTTCGTTCCCCTCAGCGGCGAATATTCTCACCGACAAGGAGAGCGCCCTGTTCAAAATTCCCGCTTGTTCATAGTGGTCACGGATGATACGCAACGCCGGGCTGTTTCCGGTATTCAGCCGCTCGGCACGCCTAAGCTCAACCTCCGCGTGCCCGCTCATACCCACCAGTTGCAGCAACTCGGCGCGCTTCAGATAATCTCGACCGGCTAGTTTTTGCGACGATTTCGCGGCGTTCAACCTGATGCTCTTGGGTCTTGCGCCCAGGTGCAGATCGTTGCCATAGCCCATTTGCACGGCGCGCGAGGAGTAGTAGGAGCGCGGGAAACCGTCGGCCGCTGCCTTGAACAGTTGCTGGGCCTCACTGAGTCGATTCAGCTTGAGGGCGCTCTTGGCCGCCCAGAACAGCGATTGATCGACAATGTGCGGTTCCTTGGCGCTGCCGGCGGCGGCTTTGAAGTAGGTCAACGCCTCGGCGAATTCCAGCCGGCAATGCTGCATGAAGCCAATGCTCCAGCGCGCTTCGTCGGCGTAATCACCGTCCGGGTAGTCGGTGGCCAGCTGGCGGTAGAGTTTCTGGGCCTGGTCGAAATGGCTGTGGCGTTCGGCTGCCTTTGCCGCCTGCCACAGCGCGTCATCAGCGAGGTCGTGTGAGGCGAAGGAGCGCACGAATCTGGCATAGGTTTCGATGGCATCCTGCTCCCTGTCGAGCCGAATTTCGATGCCGCCGATTCGGTATAGCGCCTCGGGGCTACCGTACTCGTGGAAGAGCCGGTCGAAGGCCGTCTGAGCCCGCTGGTAGTCGCCGCCTTTCAAATAGCAGCGTGCCTGCAGGTAGCGGGCCTTTTCCGTCAATGCGTTGTCGGGGCCCGAGCGCAAAAGGCGGTCGAGTGTCTTGCGGGCCCGGCCTTGCTGTCCGTGCCTGAAGTAG
>Ga0115002_10009453_pt1 | contig 10653 bp, 8 predicted proteins | sample ArcticOcean_MG_C_8_FD_89576 | JGI IMG/M metagenome (GOLD analysis project Ga0115002, IMG submission 89576) | Marine microbial communities from western Arctic Ocean - ArcticOcean_MG_CB11_86 | ecosystem: Environmental > Aquatic > Marine > Oceanic | place: Arctic Ocean: Canada Basin | collected... | reverse complement strand
GGAAAAAGGCGCTGGCTGGCTAATCCCCCAGGCTGGATTCACACCGGATGCCTTGACGATGCGTCTGGAAAGTTTTGTGAACCTGCCGAACATTCTGATAGACGCGGCCCGGGCAGCCGAGGCCGCCGGCGGCCAGAACGCGGCCGGCGCGGTTGCCGATCAGGCAGAACGGTTGATGGGCGGCAGGCAAAACGGCGGCCGCGGCAGAACCGGCGATTCCCTTCGGGAGATCGCCGCGTGAAGATGCTGCCTCTCAGCATCGGCACAATACATTTCGTCGGGATCGGCGGAATTGGCATGAGCGGCATCGCCGAAATTTTGCATAATCTCGGCTACGCTGTGCAGGGCAGCGACATTGCCGACAGCGCCAACGTAAAACGGCTGCGCGATCTTGGCATCGCAATCGCTATCGGCCACGACGGCGACAATCTCGGCGAAGCCGAGGTCGTTGTCATCTCGTCAGCCGTAAAATCAGATAATCCGGAAGTCGTTGACGCCCGGTCGCGGCTGATACCGGTCGTGCCGCGCGCGGAAATGCTGGCGGAAATCATGCGGCTCAAATGGGGTGTCGCCGTTGCCGGCACCCATGGAAAAACAACGACCACATCCATCATCGCCGCCGTTCTTGACGCCGGTCAGTTTGACCCGACCGTAATCAATGGCGGCATTATCAATGCCTATGGCACGAATGCCCGGCTCGGCGATGGCGACTGGATCTTAGTCGAGGCCGATGAATCCGACGGCACATTCATGAAATTGCCGGCAACGATCGCCGTCGTCACAAACATAGATCCCGAACATCTCGACCATTACGGCGACTTCGATACGTTGAAAGCGGCCTTCGTCACCTTCGTCCAGAACATTCCTTTTTACGGATTCGCCACCTTGTGTATCGACGATGCGGAGGTTCAAGCCCTGATCCCTCAGGTCTCGGATCGTCGTATCGTCACCTACGGCCTCAGCCCGCAGGCAGACATACGGGCGACCGAAATATCGTCGGACCCGGAAGGCTCGAATTTTACCGTCATGGTTTCCAACCGGGCTGACGCGTCGACGATGGAACTCGGTCGTTTCACCATGCCGATGGTCGGGGACCACAATATACGAAACGCGCTCGCCGCGATCGCCATCGCGCAGGAAATGGGCGTCGACACGGACGTTCTGAAATGGGCGCTTGCCGGTTTCAAGGGTGTCAAAAGACGTTTCACCCGCACCGGCGTCATCAACGGCGTCACGATCATTGACGATTACGGCCACCACCCGGTGGAGATCGCCGCGGTGCTCGCCGCAGCACGTACAAGCTCCCGTCGAAATGTCATTGCGGTGGTCCAACCGCACCGCTACTCGCGCGTGCGTGACCTGTTCGATGATTTCTGCACCTGCTTTAACGACGCGGATACGGTGATCGTTGCCGATATTTATCCCGCCGGCGAGGCGCCGCTGCCCGGTATCGATCGAGATTCAATGATCGAAGGCCTTCGCAGCCGCGGACACCGGCATGTTTTGCCGCTCGCCTCTCCAGATATTCTGTCCGGTCTCATCGCCGACATTGCGAAACCGGACGATTTTGTCGTCTGCCTCGGTGCCGGCAATATTACGGCGTGGGCGAACGATCTGCCGGCGGCCCTGACTTTGGCATGGGGCGATAGCTCCGCAGCCGCATCGGGGAGCCTGTGATCGTGCTGGCCCATGCAATTCCCCGCCTGATCGACCGGCTGCCGCCTGTTCGTGGCGAGTTGACCGAAAATGCGCAATTGTCGGGAATAACCTGGTTCAGAACCGGCGGCCCGGCAGAAGTCCTGTTCCGGCCGGCCGATACCGACGATTTGATTGCATTCCGCCAGGCGCTCGATGACGATATCGACGTTACTGTTCTCGGACTGGGCTCCAATGCGCTGATCCGCGATGGTGGCGTGCCAGGCGTGGTTATTCACCTCGGCAAATCGATCGGCGACATTTCGTTTGACGGCACCGACATAATTTCTGGCGCCGGCGCCCTCGACGTCGCGATCTCCCGCGTGTGTCGGGACCGCTCGATCGAAGGTCTCGAATTTCTCAGCGGTATTCCCGGCACAATCGGCGGCGCGTTGCGTATGAACGCCGGCGCTTACGGCCGGGAGATGAGCGACGTCGTCGTTTCCGCGCAGGCATTGGATTCAACCGGCTCGGTGCGCGACCTCACCGCAACCGAATTCGGATTTTCGTACCGCCACTGCGCGATTGATGAAAGCTGGATATTCGTGTCGGCCCGACTTTCCGGCGTTCGCGGCGATAAAAAACACATCGACCGGCGTATGACCGATATTGCAAACGACCGAAAATCCTCGCAACCGATCCAGGCGCACACCGGTGGTTCCACGTTCAAAAATCCAGAGGGCACGAAAGCCTGGGAGCTTATCGACGCGGCCGGCTGCCGCGGGCTGACAATCGGCGATGCGACGGTATCGGAACAACACTGCAATTTCCTGATCAACAGAGGCGGTGCGACCGCCCATGACCTCGAAACGCTCGGAGAAGAAATCCGCAACCGGGTCGAGGCGCATTCCGGCATTCTGCTTGATTGGGAAATCAGGCGTATCGGTGTGCAGCCAGAGGATCGGTCATCATGAGCCGGTCGGTGGCAGTGCTCATGGGCGGCTGGTCCAGCGAGCGGGAGGTATCTCTGGTCAGCGGCGGCGCCATTGTAGACGCCCTCCGGCAAACCGAATTCGAGGTCCGTCCGATCGACGTGCAGCGCGACGTGGCTAAACTCGTAAGTCAGCTGGAACCCGCGCCCGATATCGTTCTTAACGCGCTCCACGGCCGCTACGGCGAAGACGGCTGTATCCAGGGAATTCTTGAATTTCTGGGCCTAGCCTACACCCATTCGGGCGTAATGGCGTCTGCCCTGGCGATGGATAAGCCCATGGCAAAAAGGTTGTTCGAAACTGTGGGCATACCATGCCCGCCGCATGAGATTGCAACGCGTGCCGACCTCAGATCCGGCACGGTTATGAACAAACCCTTCGTTATCAAACCGATGAACGAAGGATCGAGCGTCGGCGTCACGATTGTTCTGCAAGACGACGACCTGCCTGCGCTTGACGACGACGCCTGGGCTTTTGGCGATGCCGTCATGGTCGAGAAATACGTTCCTGGCCGGGAACTGACCGTCGCCGTGATGGGAGACAAGGCGCTCGGCGTCACCGAAATCCGGCCCGCAAAAGGGTTCTACGACTACACGGCCAAATATACCGAGGGCAAAGCCGACCACGTCATACCCGCCCCGGTCAATGAAGTTATCTATTCGACCGCGATGGAATACGCCGTGCGTGCGCATCACACGCTGGGATGCCGCGGCGTCTCCCGGGCGGATTTCCGATATGACGACACCCGGGGCGATCCCGGCGAACTTTTCCTTCTAGAAATCAACACACAACCCGGCATGACGCCGTTGTCGCTTGTTCCGGAACAGGCGGCGCATGCCGGTATCAGCTTCGGCGATCTCGTTCGCTGGATGGTGGAGAACGCATCATGCGATGGATAAAAATGAGCCGAAAATCCACCCGGAAGGGCGCCAAGCCGAAAGACGGGCGGCGACGGCCAATGCCGCGCTGGGCCAAGCACACATTGCGCACGGGGTTTGCCGCCACCATTTTCGGTATCGCATTGGGTGGACCGGCGTGGCTCTGGCAATCGGGCTGGGTCGCGTCGGCAACTAATTCGCTTTTCAGTTCAGCCTCCCAAGTCATGGCAAACGCGGGCTTTCGGGTCGAAGAGATACTGCTCCAGGGCCGTCGCTACGAATCATCCGACCGGATAATGCGCGTTCTTAATATCAAGCGCGGCGCCCCGCTGCTGAGCGTCGACATTGAAACCGCCCGCCACAATCTCGAGCGGCTTCCCTGGGTTCGCGTCGCCAGCGTCGAACGGGAGTTTCCGAACACCGTCCGGGTGAAGATCGTCGAGCGCCAGCCGCTTGCCCTTTGGCAGCGCAAGAACGAACTGGTCCTGGTCGACGATGAAGGCACGGTGATCACGTCGAAGAAGCTGGACCGGTTTCACAATCTTCTCGTGCTCGTCGGGAAGGACGCACCCAGTCACGCCACGTCGTTGCTGTCGATACTTTCACAGGAACCGGCGTTGAAACGCCGCGTAAACGCCGCCGTGCGCATCGGCGAGCGGCGCTGGAACATCCGTATGGACAACGGGGTCTTTGTCCGATTGCCAGAAGACAATGCGCTGAAGGCCTGGCGGCGCTTCGCCCGGCTTGAACGCCAACACAAGCTACTAAAACAGGATCTGCTGTCGATCGATCTCCGCCTTCCCGATCAGTTGATCGTCCGCACCCGGGCGGGCCGACCCGAAACCGACCGGAAAGTCAGTCACCGCAAAGGAAAAAATACCTGATGATCGGCCCTGACTCTCAAGCTTCACACGGCGGGATTTTCTGACCATGGCTAAACTTCGCACGGGGATCATTGCTGCGCTGGATGTCGGCAGCTCGAAAATCTGCTGCTTCATCGCACACGCGAATACCGACGGCGGCATCAGGGTTATCGGTGTTGCGCAACAAGCATCGGCGGGTCTCCGGAACGGCAGCGTGGTGGATATGGAAGCGGCGCAGAACGCCCTCCTTAATACTGTGAGCTCCGCGGAAGAACTTGCTGGCGAACGCATCGACCGCATATTCGTCAACCTGTCCGGCGGAAAAATGTATTCGCAGATACAGGAAATTGAAGTTTCCATCGCCGGCCATGAAATTGCAGAAACCGATATCCGACGCGCCCGTGAACGTAACTTCCAAATAGAGCAACCCGGAGACCGCGACCTGATCCACTGTCTCCCGGTCGGCTATTCGATCGACGGCAATCGCGGCATTCACGATCCGCGCGGCATGTTCGGCGAGCGTCTCGGCGTCAGCTTTCACCATGTCAATGCTGCCGCCGGCCCGGTTCGAAACCTTAAAAGCTGCGTCGCGCGCTGCCACCTCGATATCGAGGAAGTCGTGGTTTCGCCATACGCGGCCGGTCTGTCGTGTCTCGTCGAAGACGAAAAGGACCTCGGTGTCACAATGGTTGATATGGGCGGGGGCACGACCACTATTGCCGTCTTTTATGACGGCCAGGTCGTGTTTGCCGATTCGATCCCGGTTGGCGGCGGTCACGTCACTAACGATATCGCCCGAGGTCTTTCGACGCCGCTTGTGCACGCAGAACGGATGAAGATTCTTTACGGCAGTGCGATCGCGTCGCAATCCGACGACAACGAGATCATCGACGTTCCGCTGGTTGGGGAAGACGATCACAATCAGGCCAATCACGTTCCCCGATCCATCCTCACCGGCATTATCCGTCCACGCATGGAAGAGACGTTCGAGCTCATCCGCGAACGACTGGAGATAAGCGGTGCTGACCGAATCTCAGGCCGCCGAATGGTGTTAACCGGCGGTGCGTCCCAGCTACACGGCATTCCTGAACTCGCCGGTGTCGTCCTCGAAAAGCAGATCCGTATCGGTCGCCCGTTGCGAATAAGCGGTCTCGCCGAAGCGACGAGCGGGCCAGCATTTTCCACATGCGCGGGCCTGCTGCGGTATGGCGTCGAGAAATACGCCGGCACGATCGAAGACACCCCCGCAAGCGAAGAAGTCCTTTCCGGCCGGATAGCCCGGATAGGCCAATGGCTGAAGGAGAGTTTTTAACCCGATGAAGAAAATACCCCAGGCCGATTATCCGAAACCAAAAATTCCACGCCGCGGCGATGCCGCGGATTTCCCAAGCCCGGGTGGATCCACACCACCCGTTTTTGTCCCTTCCCTATCTAGGAGGCCACTATGACCATCAATCTCACCGTTCCCGTAGCGCAAGACCATCTGAAACCCCGCATTTCCGTTATCGGCGTCGGCGGCGCCGGCGGCAATGCCGTCAACAACATGATTTCGTCGCAACTTGAAGGCGTCGAGTTTGTTGTCGCCAATACGGATGCCCAGGCGCTGGCGCAATCGCTGGCAGATAAACCCATCCAGCTTGGCCCGGGCATCACCCATGGCCTTGGCGCTGGCTCCAGGCCCGACATCGGGCGCGCCGCGGCTGAAGAAGCGATGGATGACCTGATGGAAGCGCTTGGCGCGGCACACATGGTGTTCATCACCGCCGGCATGGGCGGCGGCACCGGCACAGGAGCCGCCCCGGTTATAGCCAGGCTCGCCAGAGAGCATGGCATTTTAACCGTCGGGGTGGTCACCAAACCTTTCCAGTTCGAGGGCATAAACCGGATGCGCATCGCCGAAGCCGGCATTGAGGAAATGCAGCAATACGTCGATACGCTGATTGTCATTCCCAACCAGAACCTTTTCCGGATAGCCAACGACAAGACCACGTTCGCGGACGCCTTTACCATGGCGGACGAGGTTCTTCATTCCGGCGTCCGCGGCGTTACCGACCTGATGGTTGTCCCGGGTCTGATCAATCTCGACTTTGCCGACATCCGTGCGGTCATGAGCGAGATGGGCAAAGCCATGATGGGCACCGGCGAAGGTGACGGCGAAGACCGCGCACGTCTCGCCGCAGAAGCCGCCATCTCGAATCCGCTTCTGGATGACGTGTCGATGAAGGGCGCGCGCGGCGTGCTTATCAACATCACGGGCGGCCCGGACATGACGCTGTTCGAAGTCGATGAAGCGGCCAACCGGATCGGCGAAGAAGTCGACCCGGACGCCAACATCATCTTCGGATCGACCATGGATTCGTCGCTTGAAGGAAAAATGCGGGTATCGGTCGTTGCCACGGGCATTGACGCAATTGCAGACGCGCAGCCGCGTCCGGTGCTGAAGGTGTATTCCCAACCGCAGAAGCTGATCCGTACGCCAGAGCCGGAAGCAGAAACCAGGCCGGAGATCACGGCTCCTTCAGCGGCCACGACGCCGTCTCTTCGGATAACGCCGGCCGCGGACCTGCCTGCAGCGATGCCGGCCGCCATGGCTGAGGCGCCGAGGACGGAAATAATCGCACCGCCCGCCGCCCAGTTTGACCAACCGGCGACAAATCCGGTTGTGGAAACCGCAAGCGAAATCGTCGAGGATCCGGCGCCCGCCGCGTCAACGACGTCGGAACCTGACGTTATTGCCGAAGCCGAACCGGAGGTCGCACCTGCAACGGAAGCACCGGCACGGCTGGAACCGCATCTGGCCACAAAGAACGACGCGTTCATGCCGCCGCCTCCGATAGATCCGAAATCGACCGCCGAACCCACAATTGAATCGGCTTCGGACGCGTTCAAAGCGGCCGATCTGGTCAATGGTGGCGCGAAAGACGATATGCGCCGCCGGGGGCCGAACCTGTTCCAGCGAATCACCGGAACCACACGCGAGCGCAGGCCTGACGCGCCCGAACGGACGATGCCGGTAGAACCTGCGTTGGAACGGCCCCTGGGGAGGCCAAATCCGGAAGAACGGCAGGAAACAGCGCCTCAGCAGGCCCGCCTGGACGGCGTCGATCCGGAAGACAGGGTCAAGACGTCGCAATCTGACGATGATTTGCTGGAAATTCCAGCTTTTCTTCGACGCCAGGCGAACTGACCGAGACGTTAATCCTGTAAACCACGTAACAATCTGTAACATTTCTTGATTTGAGTTCCTCGGAGGGTGTTTGCTACAGTCTCCTCCGAGGCCTTGAACCTGCTTCAGGGTATTTTTCGGTTTCCCCTACGTTTACCCAGACGTAAGTCGCGATGGCGGGGGTGGGAACCAGGACAACAAAGTATAAAGACAACTGGTGTGATCAGACAAAAAACATTGAAAGCGGAGATCGGTTGCACCGGCGTTGCCCTGCACTCCGGGCGAACAACGGCCCTCACCCTAAAACCTGCTGAAGAAAATACGGGTATCCGGATTTGCCGCACCGATTTGGTGAACGGCGCCCGGGATATCACCGTGAATTGGCGTAATGTTGTTGATACGCGCCTTGCGACCACAGTAGGCAACGACCACGGCACGACGGTGAGCACGATCGAGCACCTGTTGGCTGCTCTCTCCGGATGTGAAATCGACAATGTTCTGATTGAGGTCGACGGGTCAGAAATTCCGATTATGGACGGCAGTGCGGCGCCTTTTGTGTTTTTGATCGAATGTGCCGGTCAGATCGAACAGAACGCGCCCCGGACAGCGATCAAGATATTGAAATCCCTCAGGGTCGGCGATGAAACCCGTTCTTTGTCGATCGTTCCGTCGGATGAATTCAGCCTCGATTTCGAGATTGACTTCGATTCCTCGGCAATTGACCGGCAGGCGCTTGCTTTCGGACCTACCGATTCCAATTTCAAGTCCGATATCGCCCGCGCACGCACCTTCGGCTTCGAACAGGAAGTCGATGCCCTGCGCAACGCGGGCCTAGCTCTTGGCGGTTCGCTGGACAACGCTGTGGTGGTAAGCGGCGACAGGGTGCTCAATAAAGGCGGACTTCGGTATAGCGACGAGTTCGTACGTCACAAAATTCTTGATTGCATTGGCGACCTCTACCTTGCGGGCGGACCGGTTATCGGCGAAGTCGTCGGCTGCCGGTCTGGCCATGAACTGAACAATCAGCTCCTTCGCGCTGTATTTGCTGACGACGACGCGTGGACGCGTATAGAAGCCCCGCCAACGGGCAGTCTGCGATCCACCTCCAAGACTGCCGACAAAGTAGTTTCCGCCATCGTCTGACGACTGTGAAGAACCGGCAGAATGGGGGTGTCCGAAACGGGCGCCTTTTTTCGTTCCGGTCTACTTTCAACGGCCTATCGGTGTTATAAATAATGTGCTTTGATCGACAATTCATTCGGGTTGAGATTTGTGATGATGACTAGTCGATACAGGCGAATAGCCGCTATTTTTACCGTGTGCTCGACCTTGATCGCCTGCAGCAGTACCGAAGAAGAAACATACGTCGAACAGAAGGTAGAGGTACTCTACAACACCGCGGTAAGTTCGCTCGAAGCCGGAGACTACGAGGACGCTGCAAAGCAGTTCGACGAGGTCGAGCGCCAGCACCCCTATTCAGTCTGGGCAACCAAGGCCCAGCTTATGGCCGCATTTTCTCAATATCAGGCAAACCAGTATGACGAAGCCGTTATCGGACTCGATCGGTTCATCAGACTGCATCCGGGCAACCGCGATACCGCCTATGCCTATTATTTAAAAGCAATTTCCTATTACGAACGCATTTCAGACGTCGCCCGCGACCAGCTGATCACCGAACAGGCATTAATCTCCCTGAGAGAAATCGTTCGCCGGTTCCCAAATTCAAAATACGCGCGAGATGCGAGCCTCAAAATCGACCTGACGCGAGATCATCTGGCCGGTAAAGAGATGGAGATTGGCCGGTTTTATCTAAACCGCAATCACTATCTCGCCGCTATTAACCGGTTCCGTCAGGTCGTCGACAAGTATCAGACGACAACACACGTGCCGGAAGCGCTTCATCGGCTTGTCGAGGCCTATACGGCGCTAGGTGTCATGGATGAAGCTCGCAAGGTCGCCGCTGTTCTCGGTCATAATTTCCCAGGCAACGAATGGTATCTCGATAGCTACGCCGTTGCTGCCGGGTCAGATTTGCGTGATCGTCCGGAAGAAAATGGCTTCTTCTCCCGTACGTGGAACCGGCTGTTCTGACAGGCGATGCTTGCGTCTCTTTCAATCCGAAACTTTGTCCTTATCGACAAACTAAACATAGAGTTTGATGACGGACTATGCGTCCTTACCGGCGAGACAGGAGCTGGCAAATCGATCCTTCTTGACGCACTCGGGCTCGCTATCGGTGCCCGCGCGGATTCCTCGTTCGTCCGGGGCGGACCGAATTCGGGAGCGAAGGCCGTCATCACGGCAACGTTCGACCTTCCGAAAGGTCATGTGGCGCTGACGCGTCTCGCCGAAAACGATATCGAAATTCCGGAAGCCGGCGAGCCACTTATTCTTCGCCGCACATTGTCCGGCGATGGTCGGAGCCGCGCCTTCGTCAACGATCAGCCCATCAGCGCGGGGGTGCTGCGGATCGTCGGCGAAACCCTGATCGAAATCGAAGGTCAGTTTGCCAGCCATGGACTTCTCGACCCGGCCAATCATCGCGATGCGTTGGACGCATTCGGTCGGCTGGAAGACATGGCCAGCCGGACACGGAATTACTGGACCGCGCTGAAAGCCGCAGAAAAAGCCCTTGCCACCGCGCGCGACGAAATAGACCGGATCGCAAGTGAGGGAGAATATCTCCGTCATGTTTTTGCCGAACTCGACGAATTCGATCCGCAGATTGGGGAAGAAACGGTATTGTCGGAAGCGAGATCTCTGATGATGAACAGCGAAAAAATCGCCGAATCTATAAACCAGTCCCTCGACACGCTGGCCGGGCATAAGGGTCTGCAAACCGCACTGTCGCGCGCCACCCGCGCGCTGGAACGGTCCAACGAACAGGCCGCCGGAACCCTCAAAGCCGTTCTCGAAGCTATGGTGAGGACCGGCGACGAAGCCGCCACGACGATCGACCTTCTCGAAGACGCGCTGCGGTCGTTGGATCAGGAGCCAGCCCAGCTGGAACGTCTGGACGAACGCCTTTTCGGGCTTCGTGCACTGGCCCGAAAGCACAACACGGATGTCGATTCTCTGGCCAGTCTGCGGACGGAGTTCGCCAAGAAACTCGAGCGCCT
>Ga0115002_10009449_pt1 | contig 10661 bp, 7 predicted proteins | sample ArcticOcean_MG_C_8_FD_89576 | JGI IMG/M metagenome (GOLD analysis project Ga0115002, IMG submission 89576) | Marine microbial communities from western Arctic Ocean - ArcticOcean_MG_CB11_86 | ecosystem: Environmental > Aquatic > Marine > Oceanic | place: Arctic Ocean: Canada Basin | collected... | reverse complement strand
GCTTCTGGGCTACCTTCTAGCCGCGTTGTTGGCATGGCAGGCATTCTCGACTCAGCTCGTTTTCGTTATTTCCTGGCTGAAGAATTCAATGTCTCCGTCCGCGACGTAACGGCGTTCGTTCTTGGTGGCCATGGCGACACGATGGTGCCGCTGCCACGTTACTCAACGGTTGCCGGTATTCCGCTGCCTGACCTGATCAAAATGGGTTGGACCACGAAGGCAAAATTGAACCAGATCGTTCAGCGTACCCGCGATGGCGGTGCTGAGATTGTCTCACTGCTCAAAACCGGCTCGGCGTTCTATGCACCTGCGTCGTCGGCGATTGAAATGGCAGAAGCCTATCTTAAGGATCAGAAACGGGTTCTGCCGTGCTGTGCCTATCTCACCGGGCAATATGGCGTCAACGGACTGTATGTTGGCGTGCCTGTTGTGATCGGTGGCAAGGGGATCGAACGTATTGTTGAGATCGAGCTCAATGCCAGCGAGAAAAAAGAATTCAAGGCATCGGTCGCGGCGGTTCGGAGTTTGGTCAATGTGGTCAAACGCATGGACAAGAAAGCCACGAAGAAACCGGCTAAAAAGAAAGCCGCTCGTAAAAAGATAACTGCTAAAAAGAAATAATTTTCTGACAAAAGGTCAAAGGCTAGTCGCGTATGAATATTCATGAATATCAGGCCAAGGAAGTCCTCCGTGGTTTCGGAGTCGCCGTGCCAAAAGGGGGCGTTGCTTATACGCCCGATGAGGCTGTTAAAGTGGCAGAAGAACTTGGTGGTCCGGTTTGGGTCGTCAAATCACAGATCCATGCCGGGGGACGCGGCAAGGGCGGCGGCGTAAAGCTAGCCAAATCAGTCGATGAGGTGAAACAGCTGGCCGATGAAATGATTGGGATGACGCTGGTTACTCATCAGACCGGCCCCGAAGGAAAAGAAGTCGGACGGGTTTATGTCGAAGATGGTTGCGACATCGCGCGCGAACTATATTTGGGTCTCCTGATCGACCGTGTCACCAGCCGTGTCACTATTATGGCATCGACCGAAGGCGGCATGGAAATTGAAGAGGTCGCCGCTAAGACGCCTGAGAAAATTCTCAAAGTCGCGATTGACCCGGCCTGTGGCATGCAGGCCTTTCACGCCCGCAAGATTGCCTTTGGGCTGGGCCTTGAAGGCAACCAAATCAAATCGGCGGTGAAATTTCTGATGGCGATGTATAAGGCTTTCGAACAGCTGGATGCGTCAATTGTCGAGATCAATCCGCTGGTGGTTACCGGTGCTGGAGACATTATTGCCCTTGATGCGAAAATGAACTTCGATGACAACGCATTGTTCCGTCATAAGGGCATTGCCGAATTGCGCGACGAGAGTGAAGAAGATCCAACTGAGCTGGAAGCCGCGAAGTTTGACCTTAACTACGTTAAGCTCGATGGTAATATTGGCTGCATGGTCAATGGTGCCGGGTTGGCGATGGCAACTATGGACATCATCAAGCTTTATGGTGGTGAGCCAGCCAACTTTCTAGATGTTGGTGGTGGTGCTTCCCGCGAACGTGTAACGGCCGCCTTCAAGCTGATCCTGTCTGATCCCAATGTTGAAGGTCTGCTGGTCAATATTTTCGGCGGCATCATGCGCTGTGATGTGATCGCAGAAGGCGTTGTCGCGGCCGCCCGCGAAATTAGCCTGACGGTTCCGTTAGTGGTCCGGCTCGCCGGTACCAATGTGGAGCTTGGTAAAAAGATTCTCGAAGAATCCGGTTTGCCGATTATTGCGGCAGACGATCTTGGTGATGCTGCTGAGAAGGCTGTTAAGGCCGTGAAGGAGGCCGCGTAATGGCTGTTCTCGTTGATATGAATACAAAGGTAATCTGCCAGGGTTTTACCGGTGCACAGGGCACGTTCCATTCGGAACAGGCGATTGCGTATGGTACCCAAATGGTTGGTGGTGTGACGCCCGGTAAGGGCGGTGAACAACATCTCGACCTACCAGTCTTTGATACGGTCGCGGAAGCGATTGATCGGACTGGCGCGAATGCTAGTGTGATTTATGTTCCGCCACCGTTTGCGGCGGACGCCATCCTTGAAGCAATCGAAGCGGAAATGCCGCTCGCGATCTGCATCACCGAAGGTATTCCGGTTATTGATATGATTCGGGTTAAACGAGCGTTGTCTGGTTCTTCGACACGTTTGATCGGTCCTAACTGTCCGGGCGTGATTACGCCGGATGAATGCAAGATCGGCATTATGCCCGGTCATATTCATCAGCGTGGCAAGATCGGTATCGTATCTCGTTCAGGAACGCTGACCTATGAAGCCGTTGCGCAGACCACAGCGGCAGGGCTTGGCCAGACCACGTGTATTGGTATTGGCGGTGATCCGGTTAATGGCACCGACTTTATCGATTGTCTGGAAATGTTCCTCGGTGATGACGAAACCCAGGGAATTGTCATGATTGGCGAAATCGGTGGCAGTGCAGAAGAAGATGCGGCCGAATTTTTGAAGCAGTCCAAAGTCAAAAAACCGGTTGTTGGATTTATCGCTGGTGTCACGGCGCCTCCGGGCCGCCGTATGGGTCATGCTGGTGCGATTATTTCCGGCGGCAAAGGTGGCGCGGACGACAAAATGGATGCCATGAGAAGCGCTGGTATTACGGTGGCAGACTCACCGGCAGCGCTTGGCGATACGATGCTAAAGATAATGAAGGGCTAAATCGGCCACCTGATTTTGTCATGTTCCTTTAACCACATTGGCGTATGTCATAGTGGTTAAAGAAAACATGGCCAGACTATTCGTTTAGGCAATTCGCTTGGACAATCGATGTCGATAGAGACTTTCGAACGAAATTCTTTCCTCGCCGGCGGCAATGCCGCCTTTGTCGAGGATCTTTACGCTCGCTATCTCGAAGATGCGTCGTCGGTTGATGCCGAATGGCAGCGCTTTTTCGCTGAGCTGCCCGACGAAGCACCCAATGTCATAAAATCTCTGGAAGGTGCGAGCTGGGCGCCGCGCGGCAGCCGAGTTGTTGGTGTCGCTGAAGAGGATGAGAAGCCTAAATCTAACGGGCACGCTTCCTCTATTACATCTGAAGAAAGCCGTCAGGCGACGGTCAATTCTCTACATGCGCTGATGCTCATTCGTTCCTATCGGGTACGCGGACATCTCGCTTCTAACATGGACCCCCTCGGGCTTTATCAGCACGAAGAGAATTCCGAGCTTGATTACCGCTCGTATGGCTTCGTTGAGGCTGATCTCGACAAGAATATTTTTATCGACAATTTGCTTGGGCTCGACAACCCAACGCTGCGTGCAATATTGGAGCGCTTGCAGGAAACCTATTGCGGCACCATTGGTGTCGAATTTATGCATATCCAGGAGCCGGATCAGAAGCAGTGGATACGGGAGCGGATCGAAGAAAGCCATAACCGTACTGAGTTTACGCAACGCGGACGCGAAGCGATCCTAGAGCGGCTTACGGAAGCTGAAGGGTTTGAGAATTTTTTGAATGTTAAGTATCCGGGAACCAAGCGTTTTGGTCTCGATGGTGGCGAAAGCCTAATCCCCGCACTTGAGCAAATCCTTAAACGGGGTAGCCAGCTCGGTATTGAGGAAGTGGTTATCGGCATGCCACATCGCGGCCGACTGTCAGTTTTGACCAACGTTCTTAAGAAACCTTATGTCGCAATCCTGTCCGAGTTTCAGGGACAGTCGTCGAATCCGGAAGAAGTACAAGGGTCTGGCGATGTGAAATATCACCTTGGTACGTCTGCCGACCTTACATTCGATGGTAAAAATGTTCATCTCTCGCTGTCGCCTAACCCGTCGCACCTTGAAGCGGTGGATCCGGTTATCGTCGGGCGCGTGCGGGCAAAGCAGCACCAGTTAAAAGATAAAGAACGCCGCCGGGTTTTAGGTATTCTGATGCATGGTGATGCGGCCTTTGCCGGGCAGGGCCTCGTCGCTGAAACATTCGCACTGTCGGATGTGCGGGGCTACCGCGCCGGTGGCACGATCCATTTCATCGTCAATAACCAGATCGGCTTTACGACGAATCCGCGGGATTCGCGGTCATCACCTTATCCCTCTGATGTGTCAAAAACGGTCCAGTCACCGATCTTCCATGTGAATGGCGATGACCCTGAGGCGGTTATCCATGTCGCCCGTATCGCGACAGAGTTTCGGCAGGAATTCCGCAAGGATGTTGTGATCGATATGTGGTGTTATCGCCGGTATGGTCACAATGAAGGCGATGAACCGTCTTTCACACAACCTTTGATGTATAAGGCAATTGTCAAGCAGCCGAGCACCAGGACAATCTATGAGAAGCGGCTAATCGCAGAAGGCGCGATAACCGAGGCGCAGGCAAAGTCGATGACAGATCGTCTGCGCGCCCAGCTCAATGAAGATTTTGAGACGGCCACGACGTTTAAGCCGAATAAGGCCGATTGGCTTGATGGGAAGTGGTCGCATATCAACGTCGCACCGACGCTGGAAGAACGTCGCGGTACGACGGATTTGCCCGAAAAAACGCTCAAACAAGTTGGTCAGGCACTGGTCACTGTCCCTGAGGACTTCAACCTTCATCCCAAGCTCAGGCGTATCATTGATGGCCGCGCAAAGATGATTGAAACGGGTGAGGGTATCGACTGGTCGACGGGCGAAGCCTTGGCATTTGGTAGTCTGGTTCAGGAAGGACATCTGGTCCGACTTGCAGGACAGGATGTGCAGCGTGGGACGTTTTCACAGCGCCATTCATATCTCATCGATCAGGAGACCGAAGAGAACTACGTGCCACTGGAGAACATTGCTGACGGGCAATCGCGTTTTGTTGCCCATAACAGCCCCCTTTCAGAGGCTGGTGTGCTGGGGTTCGAATACGGCATTAGTTTGGTTGAACCAGATGCACTGATAATGTGGGAGGCGCAGTTCGGTGATTTCGCTAACGGCGCTCAGGTTATTATTGATCAGTTTATCGCGTCGGCGGAAAGCAAATGGCTGCGGATGTCCGGCATTGTTATGCTGTTGCCGCATGGTTATGAGGGGCAGGGGCCCGAGCATTCATCTGCGCGGTTGGAACGATATTTGCAGCTTTGTGGCGAAGACAATATGCAGGTCGTGATGCCGACGACACCGTCGAATTACTTCCATGTGTTGCGACGCCAGATACACCGAAAATTCCGCAAACCGCTGATCGTCATGACTCCCAAATCACTATTGCGTCACAAGCTTTGTATCTCGAGGCTTGAGGATATGGGGCCGGGCACCTGTTTCCACCGGGTTCTTCCCGAAGCCGACAAGCAGGTCGCGGACAGTAAGGTCAAGCGTGTCGTGCTGTGCTCCGGCAAGGTCTATTACGATCTCTATGCAGAAAGAAACGCACGTGAGATAGAGGATGTCGCCATCGTTCGGGTCGAACAGCTTTATCCGTTTCCAAATGTTTCCCTCAAGGAACAGTTGGTGCGTTACAAAAATGCGGATGTCGTGTGGTGTCAGGAGGAACCGGCCAATATGGGCGCGTGGACGTTTGTGGATCGGCGTATCGAGGGGTTGTTGGAAGATATCGGCGGTGTCGCAACACGGCCATCCTACGCGGGCCGTGTTGAAGCGGCTTCTCCAGCGACGGGTCTGGCAAAACGGCATGCAAGAGAACAGGCTGCCCTTGTGGATCAGGCGCTTCAACTTACATGAGTTAAAGGACGGTAGGGCGTTGGGTCTCTATCCGGAAAGGCAAAGACATGGAAATCAAAGTTCCGCAGCTGGGTGAATCGGTCGTTGAGGCAACGGTGGCAAAGTGGTTCAAGGTCGTTGGCGAAACGGTGGAGTGTGATGAGCCGATTGTTGAGCTGGAAACTGATAAGGTAACGCTCGAAGTTCCCGCTGCAGAATCCGGCACTCTTGAATCCATTATTGTTGAGGCTGGCAAAGAAGTAGAGGTTGGCGCTGTTCTTGGAATGATCGGCGATGGCAATGGTGTCGCGACACCCACTCCGTCGCCCACAGAACCTCCCGTAGCAGAATTAGGACCTGCGCCGGTAGAAGTCGAGCCGGATCGCAAACCAGCCGGAACCGATATCTCGCTATCTCCTGCAGTCCGCAAAATGGTTGGTGACGGGAAGATTGATCCCACCAAGATTACCGGTACCGGCAAAGGTGGGCGCCTCACCAAAGGCGATGTGCAGGGCTATCTGGATGGCGAACAGACCCCAGCGCCGGTTGAACCGCAAGCACCCGCAACGGCGAAGCCTGTTGTCTCTGATGACCGTGGTGAAGAACGTGTGCCGATGACGCGGCTTCGCAAGCGGGTCGCTGAACGGCTTAAGGAAGCCCAGAATACCGCGGCAATGCTGACCACCTTTAATGAGGTGGATATGACCAATGTCATGGCTGCGCGGAAAAAATATCAAAAAGATTTTCAGAAGAAACATGGCGTAAAGCTCGGCTTTATGTCGTTCTTCGCCAAGGCCTGTATCGCGGCGCTGGAGGAATTACCCGCCGTCAATGCGACCATCGATGGCGACGATATCGTCTATCGCAATTTCGTCGATCTTGGCGTTGCGGTCGGGACTGAGCTGGGGCTCGTGGTCCCGGTATTGCGAAATGCTGATAACAAATCGTTTGCCTATATCGAAAAGGAAATCGGTGACTTGGGCAAGCGTGCCCGCGACGGCAGTCTATCGATGGACGACCTGACTGGTGGTACCTTCACGTTGACAAATGGCGGTGTTTATGGATCGCTAATGTCGACGCCGATCCTGAATCCACCGCAATCTGGAATTTTGGGGATGCACAAAATTCAGCCTCGTCCCATCGCGGTCGGTGACGCCGTTGAAATTCGACCGATGATGTATCTTGCGCTTTCTTATGATCATCGCATTATCGATGGATCCGAAGCTGTGACATTCCTGGTTCGGGTAAAGGAATGCATTGAAGAGCCCGACCGTATTCTTCTGGGGATCTAATCTTCCGTCCTTCCACAGGAACTTTCTATGACAGATACACAATACGATTTGGTGGTCATCGGAGCGGGACCTGGCGGCTATGTCGCTGCGATCCGTGCCGCACAACTCGGCATGAAGGTTGCCTGCGTTGATAAACGTCGAACATTGGGAGGGACTTGTCTCAATGTTGGCTGTATTCCCTCAAAAGCGCTCTTGCAGTCATCAGAGAAATTCGCTGAGGCGCAGCACAGTCTGGCCGAGCATGGCGTAAAGATTGGCAAAGTAGGCCTCGATCTCGACAAGATGCTTGCCCGTAAAGATGATGTCGTTGACGGCTTAACCAAGGGCATCGCGTTTTTATTCAAAAAGAACAAAATCGACCAGATTACGGGCTCCGCTCGAATTACGGCCCCCGATACTGTTGAGGTCAGTGACCCTGCGTCGGTGACTCTCAAAACTAAAAAGATTTTGATTGCGACTGGTTCTGAATCAGCACCTTTGCCCGGTGTAGATATTGATGAAGAGCGGATCGTTACCTCCACCGGCGCGCTAATCCTGTCCAAAGTGCCTGAGCATCTGGTTGTTGTCGGGGGCGGTTATATCGGGCTCGAAATGGGCTCGGTCTGGGGCCGGCTTGGCGCCAGGATAACAGTGGTGGAATTTCTGGATCGAATTGTTCCCGCTATGGATCGTGAGCTGGCTGATGAAATGCACAAGGCCCTTGAGAGGCAGGGTATGAGATTTCGCCTTGGCACCAAGGTCACTGAGGCAAAGCTCTCAAAATCGGGGGCAACCTTAACGGTCGAACCGGCGTCAGGTGGAGAGTCAGAACCGATTGATTGCGATGTCGTGCTCTCGGCGATTGGTCGCCGACCTTTCACATCGGGGCTGGGTTTGGAAGAACTGGGCGTCGTGCTGGATCAACGTGGTTTTATTGAGGTCGACGGGGCCTTTCAGACGAATGTTGCCGGAGTTTATGCAATTGGTGACGTGATCCCGGGGCCGATGTTGGCTCATAAGGCAGAGGATGAAGGCGTAGTTGCGGTTGAGATGATGGACGGTCAGGCCGGTCACATCGATTATAATTCCATACCCGCTGTTGTATTTACGGCCCCGGAAGTTGCCTCCGTCGGTCGAACCGAAGAACAGCTTAAGGATGACGGTATCGAGTATAACGTCGGCAAGTTTCCCTTTGTGGCAAACTCTCGGGCCCGAGCGTCAGAAACCGACACGGATGGATTTGTAAAGATTCTGGCAGATGCCAAGACCGATCAAGTCCTTGGCGCTCATATCATCGGGCCAGATGCTGGGACAATGATTGCGGAGTTGGCGTTGGCAATGGAATTTTCGGCTTCAGCCGAGGATATCTCCCGGACTTGTCATGCGCATCCAACACTTAATGAAGCGGTCAAAGAAGCCGCCCTTGCGGCTTGGAGCAAGCCTATTCATATATAGGTGAAGGTATGTCCGCTTTTAATTCACCGCGTGGTTCCTTGTAACGATGAAAAAAGGCGCGATACATTATCTGTTACTGGCCCTTGGCTGGATCTTTATTTTTCTCGGCATTCTCGGCCTCTTCCTACCTATCCTGCAGGGAATCCTGTTTCTTGCGATTGGGTTGATTGTCCTAAGCCGCCGGTCACCGAGGGTGCGGTTATTTAACCAAAAAATGGGTCAGCGCTACCCCAAATATCGGGCGATACAGGATGACGCGACAGCGCGTGTTACACGGCTGATGGAAAAGTTTTCCCGGAAAAAAACCTAGAAGCGATTAGGCCGCGAGGACTGCGGATTCATCGCCTATCGTTACCCGCCGTAGCAGACGTCGCTGCTCACGTGGGAAGTCAGTACGTGCATGCATCAGGCAGCGATTGTCCCACATGACAAAGTCGCCAACTTCCCAATTGTGGGAATAGACGAATTGTGGCTGACGCTGTAGCGCGTAAATCTCATCAAGGATAGCTTTGCCTTCAGCCTCATCCATGTCGATGATTTCTTCGGTCATGAGCGGGCAGACATAAACCGCGGTACGGCCTGTTTCAGGGTGCTTGCGGAAAATTGGATGCGGGTGATGCGGCACGGCATCTCGGTCATATTTTTCAAATGTTTTGACTGTCGTGCCGAACTCATAGCAATTCATCGCCTGGCGTCCTGCGAGCTTGTCTTTCATCTCTTGCGGCAGCGCTTCATAAACCTTGTACTGGTTTGAGAACTGCGTGTTGCCGCCGATATTAGGAACCTCAACGCCATAAAGCGTTGTCGCTTTGTGAGGGGTGCTCAAATAGGGCGTATCCGTATGCCACATCATTTCACCGTCGGGATGGGCGCCAATAACTTGTCCACCTTCCCGGACGTTGGAGACCAGCATAATTTCACCGCTGGCATGATTGGGGTGCTGACGATCTTTGGGGCGATTATATTCGCCGATCTTGCCGAAATTACTGCAAAATTTCTTTTGATCAGCCGGCGTTAGGTCTTGCTGATTGCGGATGACAATGACGAGATGATCAAGCCAGCCCTGATATATCGTCGACGCATCGTCTTTCGACAAATCAGCTTTCATATCGACGCCCAGGATTTCGGCGCCACAGGCATCTGATAAAGGATTTACGGTAACAGTCATCACTCAATCTCCTAAGCTGTTCGAATTATTCGGGTACAGCGTCATTTCACTGATATAAAATCAGAATTTGCCCTTTTGGGCAAGATTTGGGTCGCTTGGGAAGTGTTAAGCCGCCCAGGCCGGTGCGGCGTCTTCGATGGTAACGCGGCGCAGCAGGCGGCGCTCATTCCTTGGGAAGTCGGTGCGGGCGTGCAAGGTACAGCGATTGTCCCACATGACGAGGTCGCCTTTTTGCCAGACATGCTCGTAACAAAAACGCTTTTCTTTCTGCAGAGCGAATATCTCGTCCAGTGCCGCGCGACTTTCCTCGTCGGATAATCCTTCGATAGACTCTGTCATCAGCTCATTCATGTAGACGGTTGGCCTACCGGTTTCGGTATGTGCTCGGAACACGGGATGCACAGCGGTGCGTAATTCAGGCCCGTCATATTTTTCTTTGTCTTTGATCATGACGCCAAATTCGTAGGCATGATGCGCGTTGCGGCCTTCCAGCATACTCTTAAGCTTCGCCGGAAGGGCATCATAGACACTGTATTGGTTGGAAAAGATTGTGTGGCCGCCTTCGCTCGGAATTTCGATGGCGTAGAGTGTTGTCGCCTTATGAGGGTTCTGATCGTAGCCGGTGTCGGTGTGAAACATCATCTCGCCATCTGGCAAACTGCCAATTGGTTCACCATCTTCGACAATGTTACTGACAAACATTACCGACCGGTGGCGTTCCTTCATGGCATCGTTACGCAAGGTGTCGGGCCGCAGGTAATCGCCGACAGGACCGAAGGCTTCAGCGAAGTTGACCTGATCAATATCGGCGAGCTCCTGACCTCGAACAACAATTACGCAATGGTCGAGCCAGGCTCGATTAATCTCGGCAGCGACTTCCGGGCTGATTGGTTTGGTAAGGTCAACGCCAATGATTTCTGCACCACAGGCATTCGATAACGGTTTAACGGCTACATCAGTCATGGCCAGATTTTAGCGTTTTTTGTACAAGAATTCCAGCCATCAGATATTGCTTAGCCGATCCATCAGCTTTTGGCGCGGGGATGAGATTGTTCATAGACTTTGACCAGCCGTTCGGCGTCGACGCTGGTATAGCGCTGGGTGGTTGATAAAG